>Ga0187873_1002547_pt1 | contig 13702 bp, 10 predicted proteins | sample June2016WEW_16_1_2_FD_133012 | JGI IMG/M metagenome (GOLD analysis project Ga0187873, IMG submission 133012) | Peatland microbial communities from SPRUCE experiment site at the Marcell Experimental Forest, Minnesota, USA - June2016WEW_16_100 | ecosystem: Environmental > Terrestrial > Soil >... | reverse complement strand
TCTCTGGCCGGCGGCATTACGCTGCATCAGGAGCAAGCATGCCCGAGGCGATCCCGGTTCTATCCAGTGCGTCTGCCGCGCAGCGCGAGCGCAAGCAGTTGCAGGCGGCTCGCTTGGCCATGCGCTGGTCACTGATGATCGGTGTGCTGATGTTGGTGGGAAAGACTGCGGCATATTTTATGACCGGCTCCGCCGCAGTTCTCTCAGATTTCGCCGAATCTGTAGTGCATGTTGTCGCCGTCGCTTTCGCCGTGTTTAGCCTGCGACTCAGTACGAAGCCTGCAGCTCCCAACTTTCTCTACGGTTACGAACGCATCACGTTTTTCTCCGCCGGCTTTGAGGGCGCCATGATCGTACTCGCTGCCGTATGGATCTTGGTCGCCACAATCGAGAAGTGGATGGCGGGACTGAAGCTGGAGCACCTGGGCTCGGGCACGCTGCTTCTGCTCGCCGCTGGTGTGCTCAATGCGGGACTGGGCTGGTACTTGCTTCGCGTGGGAAAGAGCAGCCACTCGCTCATCCTCGAAGCCGATGGTAAGCACGTGCTCACCGACAGCCTGACCAGCTTTGGCGTCGTCGCTGGTTTAGTTCTGGTGATGCTTACCGGATGGAAGCCGTTTGATCCTCTAATTGCGATCGCCGTGGCAGCCAACATTTTGTGGTCGGGTGGGCGCCTGGCGTGGCGCTCAGCGGTGGGCTTGCTCGATTACTCCGACCCCGAAACCGGAAAGCGGATTCGGGAAAGGCTGGATGCGATCTGTTCCGAGCTCGGAGTGCAGTATCATGGCGTGCGCTTTCGTACCACCGGCTATCGGCACATTATCGAAGTACATCTGCTGTTTCCGCACGCCATCCCAGTCGGCGAAGCCCACCGCGTGGCAACCGCCCTCGAAGAGCGTCTCCCGGTCGAATTGGCCACGCCCGCTGAAGTGATTACTCACCTGGAATCGCTCGAAGATCACGAAGCCGTCCACTCCCGTGAACATTACACGGGTCGACCGGAGTAGGACCGGGTGCGAGGACGAGAACTAAGTGAGAACTTGCCTACTCTTTTACTCTTTCATCATGGAATCAATCAGCGCATAGAGCTGGCTGCGGTCGACCACTTCGACGAAGGGTTTGCCGGAGTGTTTGTTGCTGACCACATAAAGCGTAGGGGTGTGCTGCAGGTTGATGGACTTGCCCAGTTGCTTGTCCGCGTTGACCAGCGCCGCCAGCTTGCCATCGGGATCGACCACGAAAGGCAAGTCGACCTTGTGCTCAACCGCGAATTTCTCCGCGAAGCCGCGCAAGTTTTGCGGCGTAATTTCCAGCTGGTTGGAGAAAATGTAGTCGCGGAATTCGTTGCCTAGCTCCTTCGAGTGGGTATCAAAGTAACGCGCGATGATCGCGGCGTCGTAAGACCAGTTATGAAAGGGCAGCGGAAAGTCGTGCCGCACTACGGGAATCTTGTAGGTTCGGCCAGCCTCTTCCACCAACGGCGCCGCGCGGCGGCAATCGGGACACTGCAGATCCTCGAAGATCACGATCGCAACTTGCGCCCCTTTCGGCGGACGCAGCGCAGGGCTCACCGTCTGTTCTTGCGCCCAGACGCAAGTGGAAATTCCCACTATCGATGCCGCCAGCAGCAACCAGGAAGCCAATCGATTCCTGGAAATACCCTTCATCGTTCGTTTCATCATGAGAATTATGTGGTGCAGCGCACCTCCCTCATGTTAACCGAATCCAGGTTGCAATGTCAGGGGACAGCGGAGTCTCGGGAGTACCTACCACGGTAAACCTTCGTTCCGGAACCGGATCCCGCAACGCGCTATAGTGGAAGGTGAATCTTGCGGAAGTGAATCCCGCTGAAGTGAGCCGCACAAAGATCGTGAAATTTCTCCTGTCGTCCTCTCGCAGCGTCCCGGGCTGCGCGCTGGTTGTCGTTCTTCTTCTCACTTTCTCTGCCTGCGATCGCGGCCGGCACCGCGTACTGGAAGTGAATTATGTCTCGGCCGTACAGGCTACGCTGCGCGATCAAGTCGCAACCATTTACAACCGCATCGGCACCGTCAAGAACGGAGAGCGCGTGGAAGTGTTGGAGCACGAAAAACGCTTCGCCCGGGTGCGCACCGCGAGCGGCGTTGAAGGCTGGATCGAGCAGCGCTACCTCGTCGATCAAAAAACCTACGATGCTCTGCAAACGCTGACGAAAGATAACTTTAACGATTCCGTGCAGGCGCCCGGCGTGTTGCGCAACGACACCAACCTGCACCTCACGCCCGGCCGTGAGACCGAACATTTGTATCAGCTTTCGTCAGGAGCGAAGGTTTCGATTTTGAAACGTGAAACGGCGGACAAGCAACCCGGGACGATCGTGCAGCCGAAGGCGGGTGGCAAAGCCGCCGGCCCGGTCCTCGAAGACTGGTATCTGGTGCGCGACGCGGAGAACCGCGTGGGCTGGGTACTGGCGCGCATGGTTGATATCGACGTCCCGCTTGAGGTCGCGCAGTATGCCGAAGGCCAGCGCTTTGTGGCTTTCTTTGCGCTGAACCAGGTTCAGGATCCCGGCAAAGAGGGCGCCGACAAAAATGTTTCACAATACCTGTGCGTCATGACCGAGCCTCACGATGGCCTGCCCTACGACTACGATCAGATTCGCGTTTTCACCTGGAACGTCAGAAAACATCGCTACGAAACCGCTTACCGCGAGCACGGTCTCAACGGCTTTCTTCCCGTGACGGTGACTAGTGAGAATTTTGACAAGGAAGGCACATTGCCGGTCTTTGTCTTGCACGTGAAAGAAGACAGCGGCAACACCAACGAACGCAAATACAAGCTGAACACGCCTATGGTGCGACGAGTGCTGGCTCCGGGCGAGCAGAAGGAAGTGCCGAGGGCCACGGCCAAGCGTCGGCGACGATAGCTGCTCTTAGCAATAAAAATCCGCGATGCTCGATACCACCCAGCGCTGCTCCTCTTCGGTGAGCTCGGGAAACATCGGCAGGGCCAGAACTTCCTTCGCGGCGCGCTCCGATTCAGGCAAGTCACCTTCGCGATATCCCAAGTAGACGAAGCAGGGCTGCAAGTGTAGAGGGATGGGATAGTAAATTTCCGTACCGATCTTGCGTGCCGTCAGGAATTCTCGCAGCTCATCGCGGCGGTAGGCGCGGATGACGTACTGATGAAACACGTGGTGTGCAGACTCGGATGTTTGCGGAAGTCGAACCGGCCCTGAGTTCTCGCCTGACCCTGCAGTAGCGCTTAGCCCGGCAGCGGCGAAGAGTCGATCATAAGTCGCGGCTCGCTGGCGGCGATCGTCATTCCATCCTTCAACGTATTTCAACTTCACGCGCAGGATGGCGGCCTGAATGGCGTCAAGGCGGCTATTCCAGCCGAGTTCTTCGTGAACGTAACGTTGCAGGCTCCCGTGATTGCGCAGCCGGCGCATATGTGCAGCCATCTCCGGGTCGTTGGTCGTGACCAATCCGGCATCGCCATAAGCGCTCAGATTTTTTGTGGGATAGAAGCTGAATGCCGCAGCCGCACCCATCGATCCCGCGCTGCGCCCACCCCATCGCGCCCCGATCGCTTGCGCAGCATCCTCGATCACCGACAAATCAAACTCTGCCGCCAACTGCTGGAACCGGTTCATATCGATGCACTGGCCGTAGAGATGAACCGGCAGCAGAGCTCGTAGTTTGTCATGCGGGCTGCTTCGCAGAAAAGATTCGACCTGAACGGGATCGAGATTGAATGTCGATGGCTCAATGTCGGCGAAAACCGGACGCGCGCCCGCTCGCGCGATGGCGCTGGCCGAAGCGAAAAAGCTGAACGGCGTCGTGAGCACCTGATCCCCGGGTTGCACACCGGCGGCAGCTAGAGCCAGCCACAGCGCATCTGTGCCCGAGGAGCAGCCGACAGCCTCACGCGCTCCGCAGAAGCCGGCAATCTCCCGCTCCAGCGCTTCCACCTCCGCTCCCAAAATGTAACGCTGGGACGCACATACCTTTTCGATGGCCGCCATTACTTCGGAACGAATGCCCAGATACTGCCTCTGCAAATCGAGCATCGGCACAGAGCCGGGAGGCTTTGCGCCCGCCACAGGTTGACCGCTCGGCTGCGGCTTCGACCCGGTTTTGGTGGAGGATGTGGTCACTGAAAGGCCGATTGTAACAGGCGACAAAAGAGTACCCGGAATGCCCCCAGCGCGATCCCCTCTTGCGCGGCTCAGCAAGGGGGGACAAGACACTCAGCCCTATATACAAAAATCTACAACCTAATAGTTTAGGGCTTCATTTTTTGGAAAGGAGTTCTTGTCAGACCCGACAAAGCATTGAAAACATTAGACACTTCACCATTGATATTTGGAGCAAGACTTGCACCTGAATAAAAGTTGGGCTCATTGGACCGCGCGCTGAGTTAAAGCGCCCTCTGCATGGTCCAGTCTTTTTAGAAGAGTTCAAGTCGGAGGTACGGCATGAATCGACGCTTCGCAGCATTCAACAAGCTTGGTTTGTCATAGTTATGTTGCTACTTGGCGCTGGCTTGTTTTTTGGCCAAGGCATTGTGACTGTGACGTAGCCCCCGAAAACTGGACCGCCTAGAATGTGAGTTCTCCCAAACCCAAGGAGAGGAGAACCGCTATGAAAGGCACGCGACACAGCGAAGAGCAGATCATTGCGATCCTGAAACAAGGCGAGGCAGGATTGACGACAGCGGAGTTATGCCGACAGCAGGGAATCACGGAGCAACCTTACTACCGCTGGAAGGCGAAGTACGGAGGAATGGCCAGCGGCGAGGCGAAACGGCTAAAGCAACTGGAGGACGAGAACCGGAAGCTGAACCATGTGGTGGCCGAACTGACGCTGGATAATCGGGCATTGAAGGACGTGCTCTCAAAAAGCTGGTAGGGCCTGCGGGACTTCGGGCAGTCGTGAGCTACGTCGCGGCGCAGTATCAGATGAGCGAGCGGCACGCCTGCAGGCTGATGGGATTGGGACGATCGACACATCGCTATCGATCGCAGAAGACCGATCGGGACAGCGTACTGCGAACCCGCTTGAAAGAGCTGGCGGCCCGGCGCATGCGGTTTGGCTATCGGCGACAGACGGCGATGCGGCTGCGGGAAGGAATGGCGGCCAATCACAAACGCGTGTACCGGCTGTACCGAGAGGAAGGTTTGGCGATGAGGATTCGGCAGCGGCGGCGAATCCGCTGGCATGGCTTAGTAACTAGCCCAGCAGCGACGAGGGGGAATGAACGTTGGTCGATGGATTTTCTGAGTGATTGTGTGAGCACGGGGAAGGTGATTCGGATGTTGACCATCGTGGACGATTGCACGCGGGAATGTCCGGCCATCGAGGTCGATACCTCGCTGGGTGGAACACGCGTGCGCCGGGTGCTGGATCGGATCGCGCTGGAGCGCGGACTACCAGAAGCCATCGTTCTGGACAACGGGCCGGAGTTTCGCGGTCGGGCGCTGGCGGCCTGGAGCGCAGAACGTGGTGTGAGACTGCAGTTCATTCAGCCGGGCAAGCCGGTGCAGAATGCCTACGTAGAGAGCTTCAACGGGCGCCTGCGCGATGAGTGCTTGAACGTGAACTGGTTCGCCAGTCTGAGCGAGGCACGACGAAAGATCGAAACCTGGCGGCAGGATTACAACGAACAACGTCCGCACAGTTCGTTGGTCGAAACACGGAACAGGGACGCCCATCAGCACCGTCAACATGAGCGTCTACACGAACACCAGGGTGACAGAACGGGCCACCATACAGTTCCAGGCAGACGCCTTCAACTTGTTTAACCATCAATGGCTGGGAACACCCATAGAGAATGTTAACGATGCAGCGAACGTGGTGAGCGGTGTGACCCAGTTCGGCAGCAGAGCCTTCAACGGTAACGGTGGCGCACCTTTGCCGGCAACATCATTACCGACGGTATCGGAAGGCGCCGCTTGCAATTCGGAGCCAAGATCATTTTCTAACCAACTTCCGTTCGAGAGTGGGAACCGAGGAGCATCCGCTGGGTGCTCCTTAACTGTCTCCAGTACCTTCCAATTATCATAGAATCATCCGTAAATCCATGTCTGTGACCTGATAGTAGCTCGAGGCGAAGTCCACATGCCTTTCATAATGAATACGTTACCTCGGTGTTACTTTGGAACATTAGCTGCTTTACTGTTTCGCTAACAGCGATGTATTCTCCCGTCGTTCGCCTTGGCAATCAGCGATTTAACAAACATAAAAGCTGCTGAGACCTGTTTCCTAGGGCCCCAGCTACTTTTAGGAGACAGTTCAATGGAATCTGCCTTTCACCCAGTTGTAGCCCACGATTTTTTTGCACGCTTCACGCCAACGGTAGCCAAACAATCCGCAAGGCTCTTTCGATTCAGCCTCATTGTCGTCGTTGCCCTGTTTTCGGCAGTGGCTTCGTTGGCCCAAACCGCAACGATTGCCGGGACCGTCACGGACGCCAGCTGGGCCGTAGTGCCAGGAGCTGAGATCACCGTGCGAAATACGGCGACGAATGAGACGCACCAAACCACCAGCGGCGCAACCGGCACCTATGGCTTGACCAATCTCCCGGTTGGCAGCTATGAAATCACGGTGAAGAAGGAAGGTTTCAAGGTCTACCACCTGCCCAGCATTGAGCTGAGCGTGGCGCAAGCGCTCACCGTCGATCCCAAGCTCCTGACGGGTGCGGTAAGTGAGGAAGTGACGGTGCGGGGGGATCAGACGCAGGATGTCGACCTCGAAACCGCGCAGATCACCAACCTAGTCGACCAGAGAGAGATGGAAGCCTTGCCGCTGATCACGCGCAATCCGTACCAACTCGTGTTGTTGTCACCGGGGACGTCGCAGACCGACAGCGGCAATGCGGGTATTACCGTGAACGGCGCGCGCGACCGGAATAACAACTTCCTGCTGGACGGTGTTGATAACAACGATACCTCTGTGCCAGGCGGAATCGGTGGAGTGCTGACCGCCAATCCAGAGTCTACCGAAGAGTTCCGCGTTATCACGGACACCTTCAATGCTGAATATGGCCGCAACACCGGCGCCATCATCGACGTGGTCACCAAGAGCGGCACCAATTCCTTCCATGGGAACGCTTATTACTTCGGGCGCTGGAACGGTTTTGGCGGTGCGCGCGACTGGTTTAATCCGGCGGAAGGCATCAATGGAGCGCCGATGAATCCCTATATCCGCCACCAGTTCGGGTTTTCCGTCGGCGGTCCCATCATCAAGAACAAAACTTTCTTCTTCTTCAACAATGAGATGGACCGGTTCCACACGACTTTGACCGACCAGGCCACGGTACCAACGCAGGCGTTTCTGACCGGACAATTCAACTATACCTACCTCGATACTTCCGGCGTACAACACACCGTTCCCATCGACCTCACGCCCACGGGAATCAATAACTTCACCGGCGCTGCGCCCGGTGCCGGCGTGCCCGAGGACGCGACGATGCAGAAAGTGTTTGCAAATTATCCGTTTGCGCCTGCGTCCTCGTCGGCTGACGGTATCTCGGGCAACATATTCTTCCCCACCACCTCGAAGCAGAGTACTTACGCTCCAATCATCAAGCTCGACCACCACTTTACCGACCGCGAATCGTTGAGCTTGCGTTATGGATACAACCACTTTTTTGATCCCAACCCGGGCTTCTCGGATATCCTCCCAGGATTCGGAGCTTATGAGGAAAAGAGCATCAGTCAGGGTTTAGCCGCGCAACTCACTTCCACCCTCAGCAATAACTTGGTCAACAATTTTCAATTCGGCTGGAACCACATCTACGCGGCCTTCTATCTGACAAAAAACACAACCAATATTTTGGACGCGCCCGGGGGAGTGGACAGTTTCGGAAACGGTTGGGATTACGACATGTTTCCATTTAGCAGTTTCGCCAGCCAGTTAGGAGGAGCGGACGCCCAGGCCCGAAAGACGGGAACCATTAGTTACACCGAGAGCCTTAGTTGGGTGCATGGAAACCACACGTTCAAGTTCGGTTTCGATTTCCGTGACGTCGGCGAGAGCGGCTTTGATGATTTCAGTTCGCGCCGGCAGATCGTCCTCGACCCCGAGACATTCTTCGGCGGCTACAACCCCGGGGTCGTGAATGAAGTGGATCCGCAGGGGAATCCGTTGAATATCGCCGACGACAGGGCATTGGTGGATGGTGCAGATGCTTATTGGGGCTTCGTGATTCAGGATTCCCAGTCCCAGTTTTTCAATAAGACTGCCGTCCGCCAGCCCTCGGACAACAAGAATTTCAAGCAGCACGAGTTTGACTGGTACGGTCAGGACACCTGGAAAGTCCGGTCAAATTTCACCCTGAACCTGGGACTACGCTATCAATACAACGGGGTCCCCTATGAGACCAGCGGAAACCTCTCCAACTTGCTGCAGGATCCAGGTACCTTTGCCGCAGGTCAGTCACTGACCTTCAGCATCGTAGGCCCAGGCTCGGGACATCAACTCTATCAACCCGACTATAAGGATATCGAACCGCGCTTCGGCTTTAGCTGGGATCCGTGGAAGAACGGCAAGACTGCCGTTCGAGGCGGGTTTGGCATTTTCCACGACCGCACCTTCGGCAATGCGTTTGGCAACGTCCGTGCCGATCCCCCCTTCCAAGCCACGTTCTCCAACTTTACCTTTGACACCCTGAATGGCCTCTTCGGAACGGGCGAGTTTCCTGGGCAACTCCCAACCCAGCCGGTTTCCGCCTCCATCGCGGACGGGAGCGCAACTCCGGGAATTGTAATTTTCGACACTCACTTTCCCAACGCCGCCAGCAACAGTTGGAACCTCGACGTTCAGCGACAGCTACCGGGCAACAACGTGTTAGATGTTGCTTACGTGGGCGCCATGGGCGTGCACGTTTGGGGTCAACGGGACGGAAATCCCCCAGATCCTAATCTGGTAGCGCAGTTGGTGGCGTTCTGCGTGCCCGGCAATCCGAACAATCAAGGGTTCCCAGATCTCATCTCTCCCTCGAATCCGCTCGGACAATGCTCCTCGTCTACCGTTAGCAGCACAGACTTGTACGAGGGCCTGCAGTTTGGTGATCTGCCTTTCAACGCAGTCAACAATAATGCACTCCTTCAACCCGACTACCAGATCAACGAGTTCAACTCCATCTACCATGGGTTGCAGTCGAAGTTTGTGCACCGCATGAGCCACGGCCTGCAATTTCAGGCGGCTTACACCTGGTCGCACGCCCTCGACAACTCAGTCGATCCTCTAACCCCAGCCGTTGGAGCACGCACGTTCCCGCGTAACTCCCTCAATCTTGCCCAAAGCTATGGCAATTCCGACAACGACACGCGGCACGTGGCGGTGATCAACTACATCTATGAATTGCCAACTGGACGCGGCAAGAGCTATTTGAACCGCGGTGCCGTGGGCAGGATTTTAGAGGGCATCGAGATGGACGGGATCTTCACCGCCCAAACCGGACACCCGTTCGTGGTTCGCGGGACCGAGGATACGCAACGCACTGGGATTGCCGCCTGGGGCTTCCAAGTGGGAGATCCGTTCGGCTCAGGAGCGGGCTGCGCGCTGACTCCCGCTCCTGGTGCTGGTTATCAATATATTCCCAACCAATGCGCCTTTACCAATCCTCCCTTTGGATCGCAATCTAACAACCAGCGCAACCAGTGGTATGGACCTGGATTTTGGGACTGGGACGTAACCCTCGCCAAGAGGATGAGCATAACGGAGCGGGTGAAGGCCGAACTGCGCTTCGAAGGTTACAACATACTCAACCACCCGCATTTCAGCAATCCGGGAACCGATGCTTCCGCACTGGGTAATTTGATCGGGCAACCTGGGTTTGGAGTGATCACCAGCACATACCAAGAGCCTGACGGAACCACTTCGGCCCGCCAGATCCAGGTGGCGGTGAAGGTTCTGTTCTAGCGCGGCAGCCTTCCACCCTCAACCCTCAACGGCCTACGGCAATCGCCGCAGGCCTTCCTCTATACACACCTATTTCCCAAACATCGGGTAATGGCTGGCCGCGCCCATGAAGAACAGCATCACCACTGACAAAAAGGCGTTGGCTCGTGATGTCAGGAAAGCTTGCCGGGCCATGGCTTTGGCTTTGTCCGGCATGGGAGTGCCATTGGTGGCATTGTCACGCGTCCACTGAATAAGGCGTTTCTGGATGCGCCAGATCACTCCCCAAACGTTTAGCAGCATCACCCAGCCAATACCGCCGCCGATCCCAATCGAAAGCAGTCGATTGCTCTCCCATCCATGCGTGTTCGAATTCAAGAAGAGCCACGCCGCAGCCGCGACGACTATGGCATAGACCAGGCCGATGAACGCGCCATTGTCGAAGATTCCTTTGCCGGGGATGAGGCAGGCATAGAGCACGCCCCAGACAATTGTCCAGATCAGAAAGAAGCTTCCCATCACTGTGCCGTGAGAGGGGTTCAATCCCAAGATCTGGCCATTATGGACATCAGAAGTCACAATGATTTCCCAGTAGCTGAGTCCGGCGAGCACGGTCAGCGCCGCCGACATCCGGAACCACAGCAGAGCGCGCGTCATCAGTGCGGGCATCACTTTCACCTTGGTAGTGGCGTCGAGTTCTTTCATGAACGGAACATTCACGAAATTGAAGAAGTAGAGCAGCCCAACCCATGTGATTCCGGCGAGGAAGTGGATCCAGCGTAAAAGCATCTCGATGTTAGTCTTGACGTCGGAGGGGAAATTGATTTGGGGTGCGAGCAAAGTAAGAGCGGCGCCTGCCATAATGATTCTGCCTCCTGAGATTCGGGTCGCGATTGGCCCACGCGGGCGATTGTACACAACCCGGCATTTACCACACTGAAACAATTGGGTGCGTCCGCGAAGTTCGGGGTTGAAAACCTCGATAAGACGCCGTATCGTACTCGCAGTTACCTGCTGGCCCAGCCTTGGGAAACCAGGTTGGCCCCAAGGCAGTTTGTCCCCCCGTATTCCTTCTGCGGACGGCCGCGAGGAAACGCTGTTGTTTTGAGCTGCTCCAAAGACGAAAGCCGAAGGAGCAAATGGCTAGGTCGCAGTTCAAAAGGATCTAAGGAGATCGGCTATGGAAAACAGCAAGCCGGCGCAGAATATCCAGGATTCCTTCCTCAATACAGCCCGCAAAGAGAGACTGAGCATCACGATTTATCTGCTGAGCGGAGTCAAGCTGACGGGCCGCATTCGCTCCTTCGACAAGTACTCCGTGGTGCTGGAAGCCAACGGCCAGGAGCAATTGATCTTCAAGCACGCCATCTCGACGGTCGTGATGGGCCGGGCACTCCCGCATAGCGCGCACGTGACGCATACCGATGGAAAACCTGTGGCTGCTGGAAGCAGCACGGCCTCATCATCGGCGCCGGCAACCGCCGTCGCGGCGAGCGCTTCCGGTAGCGAAGGGTAAGGCGTCGCCGGCTTGCGCAGGTCACATCCCAAGAAGACTCGCGATCGCGCGCCCGCTGTCGGACGGGTGCCTCTCGACACAGAGCCCGCTCTTGCCGAGGACGCGCAAGAACGCGCTTTCTTGGTTGGCCTCGACGTGCGGACGCGCGGACGCAGCGGAGCAAAGGTTACGGCACAAGCGCAGGCCGCGCGCGACGCTGCCACCGTTCAGTCCTGCGCGAATGGCAACGCTGGAACTCCAGCTCACGTCTCGGGAAAATCTGCCACCAAGAAACCAAGCATCCCAGAGTTCGACGCCGAAGAATCGCTGGCTGAGCTGCGTACCCTGGCGGGCAGCGCAGGCGCGAAAGTTGTCGGTGAAATTCTGCAGCGGCGCGACCGGCCCGATCCCGCAACCTTGATTGGCGCAGGCAAGCTGGAGGAGGTCGCGGGCGCGGCTGCGTCCGCGAATGCCGACTTGCTTCTCTTCGATCACGATCTCACCGCATCGCAACAGCGGAATATTGAAAAGATCGTGAAGCGGCGCGTAATCGACCGCACCCAGCTGATCCTCGACATTTTTGCGCGGCACGCCCGCACCCGGGAAGGCCAGTTGCAGGTGGAATTGGCCCAACTACAGTACATGCTGCCGCGGCTCGCCGGACGTGGCGTCGAGATGTCGCAACTCGGCGGCGGCATCGGCACGCGCGGTCCCGGTGAAACCCAGCTTGAAACCGATCGCCGGAAAATCTACCGTCGCATCCGCCATGTGGAGCAGCAACTGGAAAACGTGCGCCGCATCCGCGCCCAGCAGCGGCAGCGCCGCGAATCAGCGCCCGTGGCGACCGTCGCGCTCGTGGGTTACACCAACGCCGGAAAGTCCACGTTGTTCAATGCGCTGACGCAGGCCGCCGTTCTCGCTTCGCCGCGCATGTTTGCCACTCTCGACCCAACCATTCGCGCCGTCGTTCTGCCCTCGAAGCGCAAGGTTCTCCTCTCCGACACAGTGGGATTCATTCGCAGCCTGCCGCACACGCTGGTCTCGGCCTTTCGCGCCACGCTGGAAGAAGTGCAGCGGGCCTCCCTGATTCTTCACGTTTCCGATGCCAGCAGCCGCCTTTCCGCCGAACAGGACGCGCAAGTGGAAATTGTTCTGAAAGAGCTGGAAGCGGAAAAGAAACCGCGGCTGCGCGTGATGAACAAAGTCGATCTCCTGGATGTGGAAGTGGCCAAGAGTTTGCGCGATGACGCGAAGACAGTTTACGTTTCCGCGGTCGAAGGCACGGGGCTGGACCGTTTGCTCGCCCGCGTCGACGAGATGATCGATGAAGATCGCGTTAGCCGCGTGCATCTGCGCGTCCCTCAGAAAGAAGGGAAGACTCTGGCCATGCTCGAATCCAAGGCGCGGATTTATTCGCGTGCTTACAAGGACGGCGCGGTCGAGTTGGAGGTGGAAGCGCCGCAGTCGATCGTGAGAAGAGTGCGGGACTTCGTGGTGGAGTAAACTTTGTCGGCTTGCATTGGGAAGGCTCATCTCGCTGTAAGGTGCCCGGTCAACCGCCGGCCTTCCGATCAGGGAGCGATTCATGAATCCTCGTCGTCAGGTCGTTAGATTCTGCCTTAGCGCCGCGATCTTCTTTTCGGCATTCTCTCTATTCGCCAGCGACACAGTTCTAGTTCACGGACACATCTACACCGGCAATCCAAAAGCTCCCTGGGCACAGGCCCTGGCCATCACCGGAACTCGCATTGATGCGGTCGGAACCGACCAGGAGATCCTGAGCCGGAAGTCCGCTAAGACGGAAGTCATCGATCTGCAGGGGCGAACCGTAGTGCCGGGATTTTCTGACGATCACACCCACCTGTGGTTCGGCGCGCTGGAGCTTCACGGGCTCAACCTCTCGACTCCCGAGTCGAGCATCACCCCGGAAGACGACCCGGAAGGCGTGGTCGCCAGAATCAAGGCTTTCGCCGCGAGCCATCCCAGCGACAAAGTTCTGTTTGTCCGTGCCGACTTTAGCACCACTCCGCCATCCACTCCCACGCATGAGCTGCTGGATCGCGCCGTCGCAGACCGGCCCGTCGTAGTGCATTACACGGCTGAACACGCGCTCTGGTTGAACGCTCGAGCTATGGCTCTGGCTGGGCTCACCGACCAACCGGTGGCCGATCCAGAGGAGGAGAAGTACATCATCCGCGACGCCAGCGGTCATCCCAGCGGGGTCCTGATGGAAGCTGCGATGCAGGTGATGGAGCGCGCCCTGGTGAACCAGTTTTCGTTGGACGAAAAGCTCGCATTCTTGCGCGACGCATCGCACCAT
>Ga0187873_1002522_pt1 | contig 13799 bp, 10 predicted proteins | sample June2016WEW_16_1_2_FD_133012 | JGI IMG/M metagenome (GOLD analysis project Ga0187873, IMG submission 133012) | Peatland microbial communities from SPRUCE experiment site at the Marcell Experimental Forest, Minnesota, USA - June2016WEW_16_100 | ecosystem: Environmental > Terrestrial > Soil >... | reverse complement strand
CGTCTCCCGCTCCGAACCGGCCTATTTGAAAACCGTCTGGCTGCGCCTCGGGTAAGGCCGGCTCCTAACACCAGAACCGCCATTGGCAATGCATGTCAGCCGGATGCGGACCCGGTGGCGCGAAACGACATTCCACACAGATGCCCTGATCGATGGCCTTGGCAAAGCTGGTGAATTCGGCCTCGTGCATCGCGCGGCAGGCGTATTCGTTCAACCCGCGCCTGAGGCGCGCCTCCTGAATGGGACAAACCGGAACCGAGAGGATGGCCTCGCCGGGCCGCTCTTGAATCTTGTAGTCAATCAGGATGGTCCACGGAAAATATCGCAGCGCGCGGAGGAATCCCGCCAGGCCCTTCTCCCGGATGCCGAATCGCGCCACGATATCTTTGGCGGCGAGGCCACCGACGCGCCCCCAGACCTTTTCATTGAGGTTTTCGGCGGCCTCCTGGCCGTACTTCTCCGTCATGTAAATGAACCAGAACGCATCCATTTGGCGATAATGCTTCATGAAGAACGCGATATAACTGCGCAACTCCTCCGCCCCCATCCGCTCGAAGATTTCCAGGTTCATTTGCGCGTGAGATTAGGCAATTCGGCCGAACTTCTTGTCGAGTTCGCGGAAGTTCATTTCGATGAGCGTCGGCCGGCCATGGGGGCAGGTGTAGGGCATGGCGCAGTGCCGCAGGTCCTCGACCAGCGCCTCCAGTTCCGGCCCGGCCAGCGGGTCGCGGGCCTTGACCGCGTGACGGCAGACGGTCTTGGCCACCGTATGCTCCCCGAGCCGCAGTGAGTTGACCTCCAGTCCCGAGGCCTTGAGTTCATCGAGCATGGCGAGCACGAATCGGCGCGGATCAGCCGCCTTCACGAAGGGAGGCAGCGCGTCGAGCAGGAACGTGCGCTCGCCGAATTCGCTCAGCCCGACGCCCAGGCGCCCAAGCACCGGCAACTGCTCCCGCACAAAACTGGCGTCTCGCGCCGATAACTCGACGGTCTCCGGCAGCAGCAGCCGTTGCGAGGGGGCCTGGTCGTTCCGCTCCAGCCGATTGAGCATCTGTTCGTACAAAATCCGCTCGTGCGCCGCGTGCTGATCCAGCAGCACCAGGCCGCGGTCGGACTCCAGCACCACGTAGAGCCGGGCGACCACCCCGAGCAGGCGCAACGGCACCTTCAACAAGGGCACCGCTGCCCCCGGCGTCACCCCGGGAGACGGCGCCGAGGCGGCGGAGGCTAATTGAGTCGGGCGGGGTTCTTGCGCGACCTTTGTCGACAAAGGTCGCGACGCGGAGGTTAAATGGGTTGAACGGGGTTCTTTCGGGGGAGGCGCGGGTGAACCGGGGGCCGGCTGCGGCGGGCCGAAGCCCATCCCCAAGACCGGCTGCCTGGCGGGCTGCGCCGGGTCCGGCGGCGGCGGCAAACCCGCGGGGAAGCTCGGCAAACTCGCCTGCCCCGGCTTCCCAACTTCGCGGCCCTCGCCCCCGGTTTGCTCCTTTCCACCTTCTGACTGTGGACCGTGGACCGTGGACTGTGGACTTTGGGCTAATCGCAACAACGTCTCGCGCACCGCTTGCGCGACCAAGCGCCGCACTTCCCCTTCCTGATGGAATCTCACTTCGCGTTTGGCCGGGTGGATGTTCACGTCCACCGCCGCCGGATCGACTTCCAGGAACAGGCAGCAGACCGGGTAGCGGCCTTTCATGAGGGCCGTGTGATAGCCTTCGAACAACGCGAAATTCAGGCCGCGATTCTGCACGGGGCGGCGGTTCACGAAGAGATGTTGGTCTTCGCGGGTCAAGCGCGAGACACCGGGGCCACCGATGAAACCCCACAGGCGGAGGTCCGAGGTCTGAGGTGCGAGGTCTGAACCAGGCTCTTCCCCGGCCGGCTCGCTCGGAGGAATCGCGGCCGAAAAATCCACCGGCAGGAGGGCCTGCTCGCCGCCGTAGAGGGCGCGCAACCGTTCGCGCAGGGCGGCCAGGCGCGCGGGGGTGTCGCTGCCGCTCTTGATTGCCGGCAATTGCCAGATTGAACGGCCATCCTTTTGAAAGGTGAAGGCAACCTCCGGAAACGCCAGCGCCGCCAGCGTGAGGTAATGCTGGATGTGCGCGGACTCCGTGGGCTCGGTGCGGAGGAATTTGCGGCGCGCCGGCAGGTTGAAGAAGAGCTGCCGCACGTCCACCGTGGTGCCCGGCGCGCTGCCTGCCGCCTTGACTTCAAGCATCTTTCCGCCGCTGATGACGACCTGGGTGCCCTCGGGCGAGTCGCTCTGGCGTTCGCGGGTGGTCAGGGTGAAGCGGCTCACGCTGGCGATGCTGGGCAGGGCCTCGCCGCGAAATCCCATCGTGGCGATGGCGGCGAGGTCTTCGGCGCGCCGGATCTTGCTGGTGGCGTGGCGCTCCAGGCACAGGAGGGCATCGTCACGGCTCATGCCCTGCCCGTCGTCGGCCACCCGCACCAGGCTGCGCCCCCCAGCCTGGATCTCGACCGTCACGCGTCCGGCCTGAGCATCGAGCGAGTTCTCGACCAGTTCCTTTACCACGCTCGCCGGCCGCTCGATGACCTCACCGGCGGCGATTTGATTGGCCACTTGCTCGGATAAGAGGCGAATGCGATTCATGCTTGCATCAAAGGATGGACTCGTTTGCAACACGGCTCAAGCCCCGAGCGACGCGGAGTGTTGAGATTTGGGGGGAGGCCGACAAAGCTGGGATGCGCCCGCCTGAACCGCTACTGGCTGATTTGTCGTGACGAACTATCGGCTCGCACCTAGACTGGACTGGACCGAATCAACCGGCGGCAAAGCTGGAACCGAAGATCGATGAGACTTATGAGGAAACTAACCCTGATTATCCAAGCAGCCTGGCTGGCGCATTCACTCTCTGCCGGCGAATACCATGTTTCGGTGACAGGATCGGATGCCAGTGAAGGCTCCGCCTCATGGCCCTTCAAAACCATCTCGGCGGCCGCGTTGCGGGCGCAGCCCGGAGATGTGATAACCGTGCATGAAGGAATCTATCGCGAGCGCATCGACCCGCCGCGCGGGGGAGAATCCGACACCAGCCGCATCGTTTATCAGGCCGCGCAGGAACACTACGCTCTGGGCGCAGTTCAAGGGGGTCAATCCCAACGCGCAGCCGGTCGAGATCAATGTGCGCCAAACGGTTTTCTATCCCCAAAAGCCGGGCGTCAATTACCTCACCGTGCGCGGCTTCACCCTGGAAAACGCGGCTACCCCGTGGGCGCCGCCTACCGCCGAGCAGGTCGGTTTGCTCGGGACGCATTGGAGCCAGGGGTGGATTATCGAAGCCAATGTCATCCGCCACTCGAGATGCTCGGGCATCGCCCTGGGAAAATACGGTGACGCCTGGGGGCCGCCTTCAGCACCGTCACCGGCAACACCATCCATGACATTCATGTCCAGCAGCTATTCTCGGGGGCGGAAATGGCCGGCATCAAATTCCACGGGGCCATTGATGTCGAGATCAGCCGCAACCACATCTACCGGACAGTCCGTGGAGTCTGGCTGGATTGGATGGCGCAAGGCGCGCATGTCACCGGGAACCTGTTTCACGATAATCAATCGCAGGACTTGTTTCTGGAGGTGGATCACGGCCCCTGCCTGGTGGACCACAATCTTTTCCTGTCGCCCAAGGCCCTGCTTCTCGTATCGCAGGGCGGCGCCTACGCCCACAACCTGATTGCCGGGGGCCTGGACCTGGTCCCGTTCGAACTTCCCGGTGGCGGACAGCAGACGCTCTTGGTCTGGCCGGTGATGGCGCCGCTGATGAGGTAGAGCCTGTCCCAGACCTTGCAGGATTGCCAACTCGGGTGCAGGTTAAAGTTGAATGCATCCGGCGATTTGCATCTGTTGCGGAGAACGCATCTCGGAAACGGGGCGGGATTTCTCTCGAAACCCCAACCTCTGTCCTTCGTGCTCCAGCTTGTGGGATGGCATGGAGGACGACAACAGCCGGTTGCCTCACGGCCAAGAGCCGGAGAGGGCGCGGCAGCCGGAGGCGGCGCGGCAGCGCCAGGTTGCCTCGGCAGGGCTGCCCTAAAGTCACGCTTCGGATTTCGTTCCGGGCTTGGCAGCGGAGCGGCTTTTATTAGAATCTCCCGATATGAAAAAATCTCTCGGTGCGAAGACCCTTCTTTACCCGGCGCCGGTCCTGGTGGTGGGCACGTATGACCAAGCGGACAAAGCCAATGTGATGACCGCCTCGTGGGGCGGCATTTGCTGCTCGCAGCCGCCCTGCGTCGCGGTGGCCTTGCGCAAGGCGACCTACTCTTATCTCAACCTGATGGCGCGGAAGGCCTTCACGATCAGCATCCCCTCCGAGGACTATGTCAAAGAGGCCGACTACTTCGGCTTGGTTTCCGGCCGCACGACCGACAAGCTGGCGGTGACGAAACTGACGGCAGTGCGGAGCAAGCTGGTCGAGGCTCCGTACATCAAGGAGTTTCCGCTGGTGCTCGAGTGCAAGGTCATCGATATCACGGACCTCGGCTTGCACACCCAGTTCGTGGGCGAGGTCCTGGATGTCAAAGCCGAAGACACCGTGCTCGGCAAGGACGGGGCCATTGATATCAAGCGGCTCAGGCCGATGGTTTTCACGCCGGACACCCAGGAGTACTATGGAATCGGGGGGTTTATCGCCAAGGTTTTCTCGGCCGGCAAGGGCATCTGAATCTGTGTCCTGTCCGTGACGAAGCGAAAGAAATCCGAGATCCGAAGTGCGCATCCGATCCCTCGTTCGGTGTGGTCGCTGCGTCATACGGAAGCGCCTCCGGCGCTCGGTATTGAGCGCAGAGCCAATGTCCGAAAGCTTTGCGATCCCAGCCTTCGGGCTTCGGATCTCGGCCTTCGGATTTCGGATTTCTTTCCGGGCTTAGGATTTCCTCGTTTCCCGGTCACCCCGGCACCTCCCCTTGTCCCTGGGCCGGGTGCAGGCCGAACTGGACGAGCTTGGCCCGCATGGTGACGCGGGAGATGCCGAGCCAGCGGGCGGCTTTGGCCTGGTTGCCCTGGGCCTGGGCGATGGCCCGGGCAAAGGCCTCGCGTTCTGCGAACTCGAGGATGCGGCCATGGGCGTCGGTAACCGCGCCGCGCCGCGCTGCTGCCAGCAGGTCTTCGACCACGTCGCCGAAGGGGCGCGCCGGGGAGCAAAACGTCACTCGGCTCTTGTTGAGGGCGGTGCGGACATGGCCCAGGTTGATGGTGTAGCTTTGGGCCAGGAGCAGCGCTTGGAGCACCACGTTTTCAAGCTCGCGCACGTTGCCCGGCCATTGTTGCGCCTGGAGCAGGCTCATCGCCTCGGGATGGATGGAAGGGCTGGCGTTGCCCAGTTCCGGCCCGCGCTTTTGCAGGAAATAATTGACCAGGTCGGGCAAGTCTTCCCGGTGCTGGCGCAAGGGCGGCAGCGTGATGACCACCACGCTCAGGCGGTAATAGAGGTCTTCGCGGAACTCCTTCTCCCGGATGGCGGTTTCCAGGTCGCGGTTGGTGGCCGCCACCACCCGCACGTCCACGGCAGTCGTTTCCTTGCCCCCGAGCCGTTCCAAACACTTTTCCTGGAGCACGCGCATGAGCTTGACCTGGGTCCCCAAACTCATATCGCCGATCTCATCCAGGAAAATGGTGCCCTGGTTGGCTTGCTCGAAGCGGCCGACCCGCCGCTGGGTCGCCCCCGTGAAGGCGCCCCGCTCGCTGCCGAAGAGTTCGCTTTCGAGCAGGGTTTCCGGGATGGCCGCGCAATTGATGGCGACAAAGGGCGCGTTGGCGCGATCGCTGTGCTGGTAAATGGCCCGGGCGATCAATTCCTTGCCCGTGCCGGTTTCGCCCCGGATGAGGACGTTGACCGGTTTGGTCGCCACCCGCCCGATTTCTTTGTAGATGGCCTGCATCGCCGCGCTCTGGCCTATCAGGGCGTCCTGCGCCGGGCCGGTCTGGCCCAGGGCGACAGGCTCGGACATCAGCCGATTGCTTTCCGCCGCCTCGTCCACCAGTTCGAGCAGGTCCGGCACCTGAAACGGCTTGAGCAGGTAATCGTAGGCGCCGAATTTCGTTGCCTGGATGGCGGTCTGGGTGGTGCCGAAGGCGGTGACCAGGATGATGGGCAGACGCGGCTGGCTGGCGTGCAGTTGGCGCACCAGCGCCAGACCGTCCAGTCCGGGCAATCTCAGGTCGGTGATGACCACATGGAACAGCTCCGCCCCGGCCCGCGCCAGGCCCTCGTCGCCGCGTTGCTCCACGGCCACCACATATCCTTCCTCGCTCAGAACGTGGCGCAGCGTCTCCCGGATGCCCGGGTCATCTTCGATCAACAGGATTTTCGTGGCGCCGCTCATCTGTCAGCCCGTGGAAAGACGATGCCAAAGGTCGAGCCGCGGTTCACCTGCGTTTGATACTGCAAGACCCCGCCGTTCAGCTCCACCATGCGGACGGCAATCGAGAGTCCCAGGCCCGTGCCGCCCGCCTTGGTGGTGAAAAACGGATCGAAGAGCCGTTTTTCCACCTCGGGCGGAATGCCCTTGCCGGTATCGGCCACCTCGAGCACGGCCACCGCCGTGTCCTTCTCGGCGATTCGCTGGTGGTCGGGGCGCGCCCGCAGCACGATTCTGCCGCCGGAGCCCATGCTGTCGGCGGCATTTTGCACCAGGTTGATCAGCACCTGCTGGAGTTGGGCCGGGTCCGCGTGAATCTGCATCGGCGACAGTTCCTCAGTCTCGAGCTGGATGCCGGTCTTGGCCAACTCGGGTCCCAGCAGCGCCTGCACCTCCGCCAGCGGCAGGCCGGCCCGGATGGTGGCCGGCTGCGGTTCGGCGGGCCGGGCAAACCGGAGGAATCCGTTCACGATCCGCTCCAGCCGGGAGACTTCCCGTTCGACGATTTGCCCTTGGCCGAAGGCCGGCGAATCCGGTGGCAGCCGCTTTTGCAGGGCGAACAAAGCGGTCTTGATCGCGGTCAGAGGATTGCGAATCTCGTGGGCCACCCCCGCGGCCAGCACGCCCAGCGCGGCGAGCTTTTCATTGCGCCCGGCCTCCGCCTGGCTTTGCACCAGCTTGATTCGCAAGGGAGCAATGAGGTCGCGGTAACTCACGCCGGCCAGCGCCGCCCCGAAGGCAAAGAGCAAGACCACCAGCCCCAACACCAGGAACCGCAGCCGTCTTAGAGTCTGAGTGGTCTGGGCCAGGACCTGGTTGCGCGATTCAAAATGCGCCCGGGCAAAATCCTGGCCCAAGTCCCAAAGACGGCGGGACTCATCGATAAACCCATTGTATTGCGCCAGGGAAGCCCCGGCCTCATGTGAGGCTTCCATCTGCGCATGGAGGTCCTGGGCTTTGAGCACCACGACATCGCAGACCGTCCGCATGTTCTTGAGAATCTCCAACTCATGGCCGGTGGTTATCTTGGGCGTCTGTCGTCCAATCCACGCCTTGAGTTCATCGCAAGCCTGGAGGAACTCCGTCCACGCCGCCGGGTCGTTGGCGCTGGCATAGCGCCGCATCCGGTCATTCGCGTAGCGGAGCGTGTCCTTAAAACGGTCGGCTATCTGGAAGCTCTCCAGATCCACTTGGCCCAGGCGGGTCCGCACCTCCTCGGCCCGCCTTTGCGAACTCAAAGTGACCAGCACAATCAGCGCGCCCATCAGCCCGACCGCCAGGCCCAGCGCCACCAACCGCAATCGGACCCCTGGGTTCATGATCGGTTCGATTTGGGGACAAGGCTCGAAACCGGCCTGCGTGTCAAGCGGCGGCGCATTGTCGCGCGTCCTCGGACGGCCTGGCGCTCCTGCTGGCAACTGGAGGGATGCGGCGCATTCATCAGCGGTATTCTATACTGCAACGCCGGGCGCAAGTCACGAGACAACTTGGAAGCAAAGACTCTTTGCACCTCTGCACAATGGCTGTGCAGCGCAGACCCCTCTTCCGCCTCCGGCCGACGCCGCCAATCCGCCAAGGCCGCAGGCACAGAAAAACGGTGTCTTTCGGCGAAATCTCCCGGTTTTGAGCCCCGGTCCTCAGGCGGAGTGGCCAGACCGGCCCCATCCCAGCCTCGGTTGGCATACATCCCGCTATGGGGAAGCAGTGTGGGTGCCGCAGTGCGCATCTCAGGTTCTTCCGAATGGGCATGTGTCCTGAAGTTTTGAGGATTATTGAAAATTGAAAATTGAAAATTGAAAATTGGTAAATGGCAATCGATATCCGGGATCAATGCCGCCCGGCTTCATTTACCAATAACTAATTCTCAATAATCAATTCCCAATCGGATCCTTATGGAAAAGACTCTCTTCGAAGAATCCGAGACGCGCACGGTGGCGAAGGCCGGGCGCATCCAGTCTTGCGCCGGTTCTGCAATAGCTCCATCATAGAAGAAGGGCGTCGGCGGGGCGAAAAGGCTGGCGCATCTCCAGTTTCACCCACCGGGCGGGATCGGATTGAGCAGATGTATGAGACCGGATTTTTTTATCGTGGGCGCTCCCAAGTGCGGTACTACCGCCATGGCCGATTATCTGGCTGGGCATCCCGAAATCTACATGGCCCGAAAAGAGATGCACTTTTTCGGCGCGGATTTGCGCTTCGGTCCCCAGTTTTTTCGCCGCGATCTCGCCGCCTACCTGGCCGAATTCGACGCCTGGAAAGGCCAGCGCCACGCCGGGGAAGCCTCGGTCTGGTATCTCTTCTCGACGCGGGCCGCCGCCGAGATAAGGGCCTTCAGCCCGGAGGCCCGCATCATCATCATGTTGCGAGAACCGGTCGAGATGCTGCACTCGCTGTATTATTACTTTCGCTACGACGGCAACGAACCGCTGCCCGCCTTCGAGCAGGCCTTGGCTGCCGAAACTGACCGCGCGGGCGGGCGGGGGCTCTGCCGCCAAACGTATTTCGCCCAGGGCCTGGCCTACCGCCAGGTCGTCCGCTACACCGAGCAGGTCCGGCGCTACTTCGACGTCTTCGGTCGTGAACGGGTCCACGTCATCATTTACGATGATTTTGCCGCCGACGCCTTCGCCGCTTATCGCCAGACGCTGGGTTTCCTATGCGTGGAGTCCAAGGGCTGCGACCCTGGCTTCAATGTCATCAATCCGGCCAAGAGGGTCAGGAGCCCCGCCTTGCGGACGGCGATGGGCGATCCGCTGATGCGTTCGGCGGTGCTTGCCCTGCGTCCCTGGATGCCGCGCCCTGTCTTTGCCGCCTTGCAGCGCATTGACGCTCGGGTGCGGCGGTTCAATGCCTCTGTCGAGCGGCGTCCGCCGCTGGCCCCGGACCTGCGCGCGCGGCTCAAACGTGAATTTGCCCCGGAAGTCGAGCGTCTGAGTGAGTTGCTCGGGCGCGACCTGACCCATTGGAGCCAGGACCAGCCGTCTTTGCCTGAGGGCAGCGCGCTCCCCGTCTGGCTGCCCACGACTCCAACCGAGCAACCGCTCTCCTGCCAGGGCATCGGACCGCAGTCCAAAGGTATCCAGACGCAGGGGCCGAGTGTCGAGTGTCGAGGGAACGAACGGACGACCCTCGACCCTCGACCCTCGGCCCCCGGCCCGCTGCTGAGCGTGATCATCCTTAATTACAATGGCGCGCCCTGGCTGCAACGCTGCCTGGATTCGGTGCGCCGCCAAACGCTCTTCGACCAGATCGAAATCATCGTGGCCGACAATGCCTCGCCGGACGGTTCCGAGGGCCTGGCGGCCGGACTGATGGCCGGTTGGCGCAACGGCCGCACCCTCCAGCATGGGTCCAACCTGGGTTACTCCGAAGGAAACAACCGGGCCGCGCTCGAGGCGCGCGGACGATACCTGTTCTTCCTCAACACCGACACCTGGCTGGAGCCGCACTGCCTGGAGCGGTTGGTGCAGGAGATGCAGGCGGCCGGCGGCGCCGCCGCCGCGCCGTTGGTCATGGATTATATGGATGGCGCCATCCAATCCACCGGCAGCCGCGGATTCGATATCTTCGGCCTGCTCTCCAGCAAGGCGGGCCGGCAGGAACGCGGGGAGATCTTCGCCGCCGAGGGCTGTTCTTTGCTCATCGAGCGGGAATGGTTTCGAAAGCTCGGCGGATTCGACGACCAGTTCTTCATGTATGCCGACGAGTATGACCTTTGCTGGCGCTTGTGGGTGGCCGGGGGGACAGTCATCCTGGCGCCTTCGGCCGAGGTACATCACCGCGGGGCTGTGGCGGTCAATCCGCGCGGCGGTGAGCGCGTGCTCGAGGCCCGCACGTCGGACACGAAACGCTATTACGCCAACCGGAACAACCTCTTGGTTTTGCTCAAGAACAGCCAGCACTTGCTGCTGGCCCTGGTGCCGCTGCAACTGCTGCTGCTGGGGACCGAAGCCCTGTTCATGTGGGCCTGGACGGGACGCTGGTCGCACATACGCCGCGCCTACGGAGAGGCCCTGGCCGATTGCTGGCGCCTGCGCCCGCACATCCTGGCCGAGCGCCGCCGGCTGCGAAGCCTGAGGCGGCACGGGGACTTTTGGATGCTGCGCTTCCTGCGCGGACGCTTGAACCGCTGGCGCGAACTCCGGCGTTTCCGGCGCTTCGGCCTGCCCAAAGTAGATCGAAAATGAACTGTGAAAGACATGATTTCTAACCGCAGAGAACGCAAAGAACGCAAAGAGGGAATTACTTGGTCTTCTCTGCGTTCTTTGCGTTCTTTGCGGTTAAGTAAATCAGGCCCTTTGCGGTTAAATAAGTCGAAAAGGGGGTTATTCACAAGAGAGGCTGGTATTGATTGGCCATGACTGAAAAATCGCTCTCATCGAGAATTGTCAGCTCCGGTCCGGCGCTGATGTTTGTGTTGCTGGCGGCACTGATGGTGGCGCTGCTGGGAGGGGGTTGCCTGCCCGGGCACACTCTCTTTTCCAATGACGCGCCGCTCGGCCGGATAAGTTCCGCCTGCCACCGCCTGCCGCAGCGATTTACAGGCTGCTGGGAGGATTTGAATTCCGTCGGCTATCGCGCGCTGGCGGCCGTGCCGAGCCTGAGCTACGGCCTGGAATGGGTGCTGGGGCCGTTCTGGTTTTCCAGGCTCTACATCCCCCTGGCGTTGTTGCTCCTGGGCATGTCGGCCTGGTGGTGCTTCCGTCGGTTTGGCCTGGTCCAGCCGGCGTGTGTCCTGGGCGGGCTGGCGGCGGCCTTGAATTCGGGCTTCTTCTCGTCCGCCTGTTGGGGTGTGGCCGGGCACGCCATCACCGTGGCCATGGCCTTTCTGGCCTTGGCGGCGCTGGCCGATCCTTCATCCAAGCAACGCTGGGTGCGCGCCGCGCTGGCGGGCCTGGCTTTGGGCATGGCCGTAACCGAAGGGGCTGACATTGGGGCGATATTCAGCGTGTTTGTGGCGGGTTTCGTTGTCTGGCGGGCCTGCCTGGCGGAAGGTCCGCGCGCCAAGAACATTGTCCTGGGTGTGTTGCAGGTGGTGTTGGCCGCCCTGTGTGCGGCCGCGTTGGCCGCTCAAGCTATCTCCGAGTTGGTGGTGACCGATGTGATGGGCGTCGTGGCCGCTACGGAACACGGCAGTCAGACCCAGCAGGGGCGTTGGGACTGGGCAACACAATGGAGCCTGCCCAAGACCGAAGCCCTGGGCCTGGTAGTCCCCGGGCTCTTTGGTTACCGCGTCGACGCTCCCGGCGGAGCGGCCTACTGGGGCGCCACCGGCCAGGATGCCGCCTGGAGACGCTACCTTGATGGCGATCGACACGGTCCGCCGCCCAGTGGATTCCTGCGGTTTGTCGGCGGGGGCAATTACCTCGGAGTGCCCGTTGTGTTCCTGGCGGTGTGGACGGCCGCGCACTGTTTTCGCCGGAAGAATTCGGCTTTCGATGCCGCCCAGCGCCGGCTCCTTTGGTTCTGGCTGGGGGCCGCGGTCATCGCGCTGCTGTTGGCCTTCGGCCGGTACGCCCCTTTTTACCGATGGTTGTATGCGCTGCCTTATTTCTCGAAGGTTCGCAATCCGGTGAAGTTCATCCATGTTCTCAGCTTCGCCGTAATCGTGCTGCTCGCATACGGGAGCGACGCTTTGTGGAGGAGGCACCTGCGCCCGCCGGGGATAATGCCTTCGTATCGCTGGCTCGGCTTTATGACTTGGTGGCGGAAGGCGGCCGGCCTGGAGCGGCGCTGGCTGCAAGGATGCCTGGTGATTCTGGGCCTGAGTTTGTTGGCCTGGATATTCTATGACCTTAACAGGCTGGCGCTCGAGCATTATCTCCGCTCGGTCGAGTTTGACGCGAATGCGACCCCGGCCATTGCCGATTTCAGCATCCGCCAGGTCGGCTGGTTTGCGCTGTTTTTCACGCTCGCGTCGGGCCTGATGGCGTTGATCCTCAGCGGGGCATTTGCGGGGAAGCGGGCCGTGTGGGGCGCCATTCTGCTGGGCCTCCTATTGGTGGTCGATCTCGGACGGGCCGACCTGCCCTGGGTCTTCGTTTGGGATTATGCGCAGAAATACCTCAGCAATCCCATCGTGGAGCGGCTCCGCGAAAGGCCTTATGAGCATCGGGTGGCCGATATGCCTCGGGAGTTTCTGGAGCCGGAGTTCCAGCAGGCCTTCGGCAAGCCCAACCCGACCGCGCAGACCGATTACCTCCTCTACCAGGTTTACAGCCGCGAGTGGGCGCAGCACCTGTTCTGTTACTACAACATTCAGTCCCTGGACATCGTGCAGTTGCCGCGCAAGCCGGAGGACCTGAAGGCCTTCGAGGCCGCCATGACGCCCGATACGAATGCGGTCAATTCACCTCTGTTTCTCCGCCGGTGGCAGCTCACCAACACCCGCTACGTGCTGGGCACGGCGCATTTTCTTGATTACGTCAACCGCCAACTCGACCCCGAACGGCATCGCCTCCGCCTGGTCGAGCGGTTCAGCTTGGTTCCCAAACCGGGCTTTAAAGGCTCTTCTAAGGCCTTGACGACGGCCGACGTGACGGCTGTGCCTTCGACAAAAGGGTCTTTTGCCCTCTTCGAGTTCACCGGTGCGCTCCCGCGCGCCCGGCTTTACTGCCGTTGGCAGGTCACCACGAACGACCAGGCGGCGCTCAGCCAGCTTCGTCCGGGGCTGGGGACCTTTCTTTCCGGGCTTGGGGTCACGGCGAACGACCAGGCGGCGCTCAGCCAGCTTGTCAGCGCGTCCTTCGATCCGGAGCAATGCGTGTTGGTGGCCGAGGACTTGCCCGCCGCCGCCCCGCCCGCGGGCCTCAGCCCGGATGCCGGCACGGTGGAGTTTGTCAGCTATGCCCCCAGAGATGTCGTGCTCAAAGCCGATGCCGTGGCCCCGTCAGTGTTGTTGCTCAATGACCGCTTTCACCCGGACTGGAATGTGCGCGTGGACGACAAGCCCGCGAAACTGCTCCGCTGCAACTATATCATGCGCGGGGTTTATCTCACGCCGGGCGTCCACCGCGTCGAATTCCGTTTTCAGCCGCCGTTTCAGGGGCTCTACGTCAGCCTGGCTGCCCTGGGTTTGGGCCTTCTGCTCCTCAGTTTCGTCACCGTGTCTGGCCTCCGAAGCTGGGCCAGCGCCCCGCCCGGGGCGACGGCGTCTCGTCCTCCAGCGCCGCGCGGGCCGGGCACCCGCAAACAACGCCGCGACAGGCGTCCCGCTGCCGGCGCCCCTTCGGCTGACAAATCATGAGATGCCCGGCCCGGGCGAAAGCAGAAAGCAGAAAGCAGAAATCTGGTTCGGCTGACAAATCATGAGAAGCCCTTCCGATTTCTACTTTCTGCTTTCTGCTTTCTACTTTCTGCTTTCTGCTTTCTGTTTTCTGCTTTCTACTTTCTGCTTTCTGCTTTCTACTTTCTGCTTT
>Ga0187873_1002513_pt1 | contig 13821 bp, 13 predicted proteins | sample June2016WEW_16_1_2_FD_133012 | JGI IMG/M metagenome (GOLD analysis project Ga0187873, IMG submission 133012) | Peatland microbial communities from SPRUCE experiment site at the Marcell Experimental Forest, Minnesota, USA - June2016WEW_16_100 | ecosystem: Environmental > Terrestrial > Soil >... | reverse complement strand
TTCCTCGCCGCGAAACAAATCGCGGTAATGAACGGTTATGCCGAACGCAATCTCGCGCACAAGCCCGACCTCGTTGTGATTGGCAACGCGATTTCTCGCGGCAATCCGGAAGCGGAGTTCGTGCTCGATCACAAGCTGCGTTACGGTTCGCTGCCGGAATTGTTGAAGGAGTTCTTCATTCGCGGCAAACGTTCCATTGTGGTCGCGGGCACGCATGGCAAAACCACGGCGACTTCGCTGCTGACCTGGGTGTTTGAGCACAACGGGCTGAACCCCGGCTATCTTATCGGCGGCATTCCGAACAACCTCGGCCAGGGCGCGCGGTTCACCGACAGCGAATGGTTTATCGTCGAGGGCGACGAATACGACACCGCCTTTTTCGACAAGCGCAGCAAATTCATTCATTACCAGCCGGAAATTGCCGTCATCAACAACCTTGAATTCGATCATGCGGACATTTTTGAAAACCTGGACGCGATTAAAAAATCGTTCTCCCATTTCATCCGGCTGATTCCGCGCAACGGCTTTTTGCTCGGTAACGGCGACGACGCGAACCTTGCGCCGCTGCTCGACGTGACCCATTGCCCGGTCAAGCATTTTGGCCTCGGCAAAGACAATGCGATCCGCGCTTTCAACGTCCGGTATGGTCCGACGGCGACTGAATTTGAGATTCCAAGTTTCAAATTTCATCTGAATTTGGTCGGCGAGTTCAACGTGCGCAACGCGCTGGCGGTCATCGCCTGCGCCAAGCATTGCGGGCTGAAAAATCACCAGATCCAGTCCGCGTTCGACCTGTTCAAGGGTGTCAAGCGGCGGATGGAAGTACGCGGCATCGCCGGCGGCGTGACGGTAGTGGACGACTTCGGCCACCATCCGACGGCCATTCGCGAAACCCTGCGGGCGTTGCGCCTGAAATATCCGCGGGAAAAGATCTGGGCGATTTTCGAGCCGCGCTCCAACACGACCCGGCGAAACGTTTTTCAATTGGAGTTGGTGAACGCTTTTGCCGATGCCGACGGCGTGGTGGTGGCCGAAATCGCGCGGTTGGAACAGATCCCGCCCGGCGAGCGATTGGACCCCGAGAAATTGATGCAAGATTTGAAAACCGCCGGCAAGGATGCGACGTATTTGCCAGATGTGGATTCTATTGTCACGCACGTGGCAAAAAATGCACAGGGCGGCGACATCGTCTGTATTTTCAGCAACGGCGGTTTCGGTGGGATTCACGGCAAACTGCTGGAGCATCTCGGCAGAAAGTAACAGGCAATTCACCAAATCTCCATTTTCCCGCCACAAACTCATACTATTTTCTGGCACATGAATTGCGGCATCGCGGGCATGGCCAAAAAGGTGAATTTAGCGAAGCAGTGGCAGGAGGTGCTCGGTCAGGCCGAAGTCACCGACCGCCAGCCTTCCGCTCCCGCCTCCGCACTTTACTTGATGCAGCTTCGTTCGGCGACGCGCAAGATTTCCCCGCCCAGACGCCGGTTGACCGTTGCCGCGGAGAATGAAACCGATGCGGACAGGCCGCGTCCGGTCAAAATCCATCGTCATCGTTGACCAAAATCAGGGCAGTGTCCCGCAAATGCTGGATGCCTTGCCGAAGGCAGACAGGTTTCAGTAAAACTCCACCTGTTTAAAACCCGCATCCCGGAGGAATATTTCCAATTCCAACTGCGCGCGGTGGTTTGCGTCATTCAGAATCCCGGCGTTCCGGGCGGCGCGGCGGACGTCGTCCACGGCATTTTCACGGGCGGTTTGTTCGAGGTCCTTGTCAAACACGCGCAACAGGCCGGTCGTGTGGTCAATCACCTGGCTTTGCTGGTCGTCGAGGTAGGCGTCGGTGATTTGCGGCGGCGGCAGTTTGATCGAGATGCGGTTGCCGGAAATCGTCACGTCATCCGCCGTGATGCGTTTGAGGTCAATGCCCGCCTTGACGATGCCGTGCGCGAGCAGGAGCACGCGGTTTTCGCCATACCACTTCGCGTCCTCCAGGATGACGACTTTTTCCATGACGTATTTGACCGTGACGAGATCGGAAAGCGTCTGCACCTGTTGCACGACCGTGGCGGTGTTTTCAAACCTCAAGCCGGTACCGGTCTTGAGCCAGTGTGAGACGGTGAAGCCGAGATAAATCCCGAAAAACAAAACGGCCAGCCCCATCGCCGTCCAGAAAATCTGTTTTAGCCGCCGCATGATGGGAATGTAGCGCAACCCGGAAAATTGCAAAGCCGGAACCATGAATTTTTGACACGAATGGCACGGATCTTCACCGATTTAATCCGTGTCAATTCGTGAAATCCGCGTCTGGCTTTTTCTGGACAAGCTTTATGGCGGAAGCAAAGTTAAAATTATGAGTGCGACGCCAACAACTCAAAGATATTAGTGGAAATTCGTCGTTCTCGCATTGGAAATTTATCTCATTTTAGCCAGTCCCGTTACCGTTCTGCTATGGAATAACGGCGATAAATACAGTTTTGGTTTTCCATTAATGGGCTATTTTTTTGGGAGGCCTTTTTTCGTTTGGTGCCTTGTTTATTAGCAGCATCATTCTTTTCTTTTGCCGCCAACCAAAATGGGGGATGGTTGCACTTGCATTTGCGTTATTCGCGTTTTTGCTTTTTGGCATTGTCCTGCCCAGCTCAAAAAGCATGTGAATTCACTTTCCGCTTTGCACTTCGTGATTTGAACCTAGAATAGCCTCGTGAATTTGCCCGGATTTCCCGTGTATCGGCCGCGCCGGCTGCGGCAATCGCCCGCGTTGCGGCGGCTCGTGGCTGAAACGCGATTGAGCGTCGAACAACTCGTGCTGCCGCTGTTTGTCCGCAGCGGGCGCAAATTGCGCCGCCCCATCGCCGCCATGCCCGGCGTCTTTCAGCTTTCGCCCGATGAAATTTTGCGCGAAGCGGCGCGCGCCCACACGCAAGGCATCCCGGCGGTTTTGCTTTTTGGCATTCCCGATGAAAAGGATGCGAAGGCTTCCGGCGCTTACGCCGAAAACGGCATCATCCAGCAGACCGTGCGGCTGTTGAAAAAGGAATTGCCGTCGCTGCTCGTCATTACCGACGTGTGCCTCTGCGAATACATGGAGCACGGCCATTGTGGCATCGTGCAAGGTGGAAAAATTTTGAATGACCCGACGCTGAAGCTGCTTGCGCACACCGCTGCCAGCCACGCTGCGGCGGGCGCGGACATCGTCGCCCCGAGCGACATGATGGATGGCCGGGTACGCGCCATCCGCGCCGCGCTGGACAAAAACGGATTCACCGACACGCCCATCATGTCCTACGCGGCAAAATTCGCGTCGGCGTTTTACGGGCCGTTCCGCGAGGCTGCCGGGTCTGCGCCCCAATTTGGCGACCGGCGCAGTTACCAGATGGACGCCGCCAATGCCCACGAGGCGTTGCGCGAAGTGGCGCTGGATATTCAGGAAGGCGCGGACATCGTCATGGTCAAACCGGCTCTGGCGTATCTGGATTTGATTCACCGCGTGAAGACCGAATTCGGTTATCCCACCGCCGCCTACGCCGTGAGCGCCGAGTACGCGATGATCAAGGCGGCGACGGCGCGAGGCTGGATTGACGAACGGGCGGTGACGCTGGAATGTTTGCTGGCCATGCGGCGCGCGGGCGCAGACATCCTTATTACTTACGCGGCAACGGACGCCGCAAAGTGGCTGAAACCACAATCGTAATCGCCCCCGTCGTTGTTCTTGTCCGCGAAATCTATCTGAAAATCGAGGACGAGGACGAGAAGGAGAACGGGGACGAAGGCGTTTTTCGTTTGCCATATTCACTGGCGCTGGTTAAGCTCTTCGTCCGTTTTGTCACTATGATCGGAACGATTCGCAAACATTCTGGATGGCTGTGGGCTGTCATCATCACCGCCACGATTATTTCCTTCGTTTTTTGGGGTGCAGGGCCATCGGCGCGCAGCGGCGGCAGGCGCGGGGGCGGTGATTTTGGCACGATTTACGGCCGCAAAATCACGCTGCAAGATTACGTCGAAGCCGCAAACGAATTTGAACTTTTTTACCGGACCCGTTACGGCGAGTGGCCGGACAGAAATCCCAATCTCTCCAAAAACGACTCGGAGCGCGAAATCTATATCCGCCTCTTGCTCAATCAAAAAGCCAAGGAGCTGGGCATTTATGTCCCCGAGGCGAACGTGGTGGCGGCAGCGGATGGAATGCTCCGCTCCATCGGGCGAAACGGGCAACCCGTGCCGATGGATCTCTTTGTCAAACAGATCCTGCAACCCAAAGGCCTGACCGCCGATGATTTCGAGCGGTTCATCCGCCATGACCTGGCCGTCCAACAGTTGATTCAGACGATGGGTTTGCCCGGCGAACTTGTCACGCCGCAGGAAGCCGTGGCGCAATACGCGCGCGAGTATCGGGAATTTTCCACGCAAGCCGTTTTCTTTTCCGCGTCGAACTATTTGTCCGCCGTCACGGTTACGCCCGCCGCCGTCGCGCAATTTTACACGAATTACCTGGCGGCCTACCGTCTGCCTGACCGTGTCCAGGTCAGCTACGTCGCTTTTGAGGTGACCAATTTTCTCGCGCAGTCCAGGGCGGAATGGGCCAAAACCAACTTCGATGAAATCGTGAATGTGAATTACCGCCAAATCGGCCCGAATTATTTTCCCGACGCCAAGACGCCGGAGGCGACCAAGGCGAAAATCCGTGAATTGCTCATCCGGAACCGCGCGCTCACCGACGCGAGCCAGCAGGCCAATGACTTTGCCAGCGCGCTTTATGCCCTTGAACCAGCAAAGCCGGAAAACCTCAATACCGTTGCCAAACAAAAAGGATTGACCGTTCACCTCACCACCCCGTTCGACCGCACCTACGGCCCAAAAGAATTTGACGCGCCGCCCGATTTCATCAAAGCCGCCTTTGTACTGGCGCCCGATGAGCCGCTCGCCGGCCCGGTGGTTGGGCCGGATGCCGTCTATATCATCGCGCTGGTCAAACAATTGCCCAGTGAAATTCCGTCGCTCAACCAAATCCGCGCCCGCGTCACGGAGGATTACCAATTGCATGAAGCCACACTCCTTGCGCAACGCGCCGGCACTAATTTTGTTCACACGCTCGCCAGCCAGATGACCAATGGCCACACCTTCGCGTCCATTTGCGTCGCCGCCGGTTTGCAGCCGCGGGCGCTGCCGCCGTTTTCGTGGAGTACCCGGGACCTGCCCGAACTCGGCGACCGCGTCGAATTGGGTCAGCTCAAGCAGGCCGCGTTCAGCACGCCGGTTGGCCGCACGAGCGGGTTCGAAGAAACCAGTGACGGGGGGTTTGTCCTTTACGTCCAATCGCGATTGCCGGTGGATCAGGCGGCCATGAACGCCGAAATGCCGCAGTTCATCGCTCAACTCCGCCGCGCGCGGCAAAACGAGGCGTTCAGCGAATGGCTGAAAATCGAGATCAACCGCCAACTGCGCAACGCGCCGGCCTTCCGCCAACAATCGGCGGCGATGCCAAATCAATCTTGATCCGTCTTTCGATGACAATTGTGACTAAGGTGGCGAGTGAAAGTTGTGAGTCGCATCAAACTCTCGTCGCCCGCCGGGCGCAAGTTTTGGGAAATTCCCGTCCTCTTTGAGGACGAATACCTGTTGGTACTCGACAAACCCGGCGGACTTTCGACATCGCTCGACCGCTGCGACCCGCAGCGGCCTAATCTGATGAAATTGCTGCACGCCGCCATCGCCGACGGCAAACTGTGGGCAAACGAACGGAGGCTGAATTATCTGATGAATGCCCACCGGCTGGATTTCGGAACGAGCGGCGTCCTCCTGCTGGCCAAGTCCAGGCCCGTCCTCGTTGCGCTGGCCAATTTGTTCGGCTCCGAAAAGCCGCTCAAGCAATACACCGCGCTCGTGCAGGGAACTCCGTTGGAGGAAAAATTTGAAGTGGATGTCCGGCTCGCGCCGCATCCGGTCAAAACGGACCTGATGCGCGTTGACCCGAAAAATGGCCAGCGCTCGCGAACGGTTTTCGAAGTGCTTGAAAAATTTTCCGGTTGGACGTTGCTCCGCTGCAAGCCGCTTACCGGCCGCACCCACCAGATTCGCGTTCATCTGTGCCACGCCGGTTTGCCAGTCGTCGGCGATGAACTTTATGGCGGCAAACCACTCTGGCTTTCGCGCTTGAAACCGGCTTACCGGCTCGGACGCGGACGAGCAGAACGGCCGCTGATGGCGCGGGTCGCGCTGCACGCCGAGCAACTGACCCTGACGCATCCCGTCACCGGCGAAACGCTGACTATCATCGCTCCGTGGCCGAAGGATTTGAAGGTGGCGGTGAAATACCTGCGGCAGTATGGGCAACGGGGCAATGGAGTGATGGAGTAGCGGAGTATTGGAGTTTTGATCTGCCCATGGTTTCCATTACTCCAACACTCCATTTCCTCAACTCACCGCCCAGTTCAAAATTGCCTTCTGCACGTGCAGCCGGTTTTCGGCCTGCATGAAAATCGTGTCGGCGTTGGCTTCGAACGTTTCCTCGTCAATTTCCTTGCCGCGGTAGGCCGGCAGGCAGTGCATCACCAATGCGTCCGTTTTGGCCAGCTTCACGAGCTTCTGGTTGATCTGGTAGCCGCTCAGCAGCTTCAGCCGCTCGGCGGATTCCGCCTCCTTGCCCATCGAAACCCAGACGTCGGTGTAAAGCAGGTCCGCGCCGCTCACGGCTGCCTTTAGATCTTCGGTGCAGACGGTTTTTCCGCCGGCGCGTTTCAAAATTCCCGCCGCCGGCTGGAATTTTTTCGGCGCGGCGATGCGCAGTTCAAAACCCAGTTTCGCCGCGGCAAAAATCCATGACGCCGCCACGTTGCACGCGCCGTCGCCGATGAACGTCACCACTTTGCCTGCAATCGGCCCGCGCTTTTCCTTGAAGGTGAAAATATCGGTGATGATCTGGCAGGGATGCTCGTCGTCCGTGAGTGCGTTGATGGTTGGGATGCCGGAAAATCCGGCAAATTGTTCCACGTCGCTCTGCGCAAAGGTGCGGATGACCGCGCCGTGGATCATGCGGCCCAGCACGCGCGCCGTGTCCTTAACCGGCTCGCCGCGGCCGAGCTGGATGTCATTTGCATTGAGAAACATTGTCTGCCCGCCGAATTCGCGGATGCCGACCTCGAACGAAACCCGTGTGCGCGTGGATGATTTGGCGAACAACAACGCCCAGATTTGGCCGGCCAGCGGCTGCCGGTCGCGCCGCGCCCGCTCGCGTTTGAACACCACGGCGTCGCGCAGGATTTTTTCGATGTCGGCGCTCGGCAGCTTTTCCAATGACAACAAATGCTTCATTTCTCGAAAATTCCGGGAATTTTGCCCAAAGAAAGGTTATAACCCAACCCGGGCCGGACGTCACTTCTTTTTGCGTGCGGCATCGGCAGCGCGCCAAAGATACCACGCGGCGGTCGTGCGATGCGGACGCCAGCGTTCGCCATGCGCCAGCACGTCCTTCACGGTCGGCAAAGCGCGCTTTTGGTATGCCTGGCGAAAACCGTTGCGCACCCCGAAATCGTCTGCCGGCAGGACATCGGGCCGGCCAAGCTGAAAAATCAACAGCATCTCCGCCGTCCAGCGGCCAACGCCGCGAACTTCCGTAAGCCGCTCGATGATGTCATTGTCGGACAGCTTCGCAATCTGCCGGGAAGGCGGCACCACCCCGTCCAAGGTTTTTGCCGCGATGTCGCGGATGGACGCAATCTTGGCAAAGGAAAATCCGCAGGCGCGCAATTGTTTGTCCGTGACCGACGCCAGATCCTCCGCGCACGGGAATTTTCGTTTGGGAAATAATTTTTTGAAACGCGTGAGGATGTTGTTCGCCGCCGTGCCGTTGAGCTGCTGGTGCGCCACCGCCTGCACCAGCGATTGGAACGGCGAACGGCGCGTTTCCGGCGTCAGGTCACATTTCCTGTGTTCCCGGATGAGCCGTTTCATCACGGGATCGCGTCTGGCCAGATATTTGTGCGCTGCGGGCGTCATGCAACAGTCACGCCAGCGATTTGACGACTTCCTCAATTCTCACGATGCCTTCGCCGGCTTCCTGCGGTTTCAAGTTGAGCGGCGGCAACAGGCGCACAATTTGTGTGCCCGCCGGAATGGTCATCACGCCGAGTTGATGCAGCCGATTGACGAATTGAAGGGCGGCGGTCTTGTCGCTCGCGGCCAACTTGGGAATTTTCTCTTTTTCAACCAATTCCAGGCCGAGCATGAAGCCGAGGCCACGGGCCCGCTGGACCACCTGCGGATAATTGGCCGCGAGCCGTTCCAACTCCCGTTTGAACCATTCGCCGAGTTTGCGGGCGTGCTCGTCGAGCCGTTCGCGTTCGATGACTTCGAGCACCTTGAGCGCGACAGCGCAGGCCAGCGGCGTGCCGCCGAATGTCGAGGCGTGTGTGCCCGGCCCCAGCAAATCGGCAAACGGCGCGCGCACCCAGAACGCGCCGATGGGAAATCCTCCACCCAGCGATTTGGCCATTGCCACGCCGTCGGGCAGAAATTTTTTACCGCCGGGAACGTTTTCCAAAATCCGCTGATAACTCTGGAATCGCCCGGTGCGGTAATGTCCGCACTGCACGCCGTCCAGAAACAACAACAGCTTTTTCTCGTCGCATAAGGCGCGCAGCCCGAGCAGGTATTCGGGCGTGGCGGGCGTGATACCACCTTCGCCCTGCACGCCCTCAATCATGATGGCCACCGTCGCGGGCGAAAGCGCGTTGCGGGCGGCAGCCAGGTCGTTGAACGGAATGTGCCGGAACCCCGGCGTCATCGGCTCGAACCCTTTCTTCACCTTGTCCTGGCCGGTGGCGGCGATGCCGGCCAGCGTGCGCCCGTGAAACGAATTCGTCGCCGTCAGGATTTCAAACCGGCCTTCGTCGTGACCGAATTTCCGCGCCAGCTTGAACAGGCCTTCATTGGCTTCGGCACCGCTGTTGGCGAAGAAGCATTTTCCCGGACCGATGCGTTTGACGAGTTCGGCAGCCAGCCGGCCCTGCGGTTCGGTGAAATAAAGGTTGGAGACATGAATCAGTTTGCGCGATTGCTCGGCGAGCGCCTCGGTGATAGCCGGGTGGGCGTGGCCGAGGCAGCAGACGGCAATCCCCGCGCCGAGATCGAGATAACGTTTGCCGGCGACGTCAAACAAGTAACTGCCGGCCCCGTGGCTGAACGCGAGGTCGAAACGGCCGTAGCTGGGCACGACGTTTTTGCTGAACAACTCCCGCACCGCCTCGAACTGGTTGTGAACGAGCGGCGGCGGTGATGGCACAATTTCTTTCATCGGTTATTATTTGCGATTTGCGAGTTTAATGTTGGAGTTCAAGCTTCAGCTTGCAGGGCTCGCGCTCATTTCTGCAAGCACGCTAAAGCGTGAACTCCAACTCGCACGTAAATCGTAAATCGTAAATCGTGAATTACAAAACGATTTCCGTCCCCACGCCTTCGTCGGTGAAAATTTCCAGCAGCACGGCATGCGGCACCCGGCCGTCCACAAACGAAACCTTCTCCACGCCGGATTGTACGGCGGCGACGGCACTGTCCACCTTGGGAATCATGCCTTTGTCAATGACACCGTTCTGCTTGAGCTCGCCGACCTCGCTGGTTTTGAGATGGGGGACGACCGAGTCGGGCTGGTTCGGATCGCGCAGCAATCCCGGCACGTCGCTCATGAACACGAGCCGCTTGGCCTTGAGCGCGATGGCGGCTTGCGCGGCGGCGACGTCCGCGTTGCAGTTGTAGATTTTCCCGTCCTCGCCCCGCGCCGTCGGGCTGATGACCGGCGTAAAGCCGCACCAGATGCTTTCCTTCAGCGGCGCGACGTTAACTTCCACCACTTCGCCGACGTAGCCGATGTCAATTTTTGCGCCGGGCTTTTCATAGTCGTCCAGCAACAGCTTGCGGCACTTGAAAATGTCCGGCCCGGCAAAACCGACGGCCTTGCCGCCGAGCGCGTTGATGGTTTTGACAATTTCCGGATTGATTTCGCGCGACAGCACCTCGTCCACGATTTTCGCCGTCGTCTCGTCAGTGACGCGCTGGCCCTGGATGAAATCCGCCTTCAATCCCGCCTTTTGCATCGCGCGAGTGATGGCCTTGCCGCCACCGTGGACGACCACGGGATTGATTTCGACGGTCTCGAGAAAAACGACGTCGCGCGCGACACTGTTGCGGACGTTGGCATCCGGCGAGTCCATGAAACTGCCGCCGTATTTGACGACAAACGTTGCGCCGCTGAACTTCTGGATGTAGGGCAGCGCTTCCAGCAGCGTGTTGGCTTTGGCGATGAGGTCTTGCACGGCCTATTCGTAACAGGAACCCGGCGGCAAATGAAAGCGCGTTTGTCACCACATTTTTACTTTCACTGGCGCGCGGCTTTCCCTAAATTGCCGCCGTCATGCCCGAAATTGCGAAATTTGTGAACGGTGCCGCCGCGAGCATCACACCGGCCATTGCGGAAAAGGTCCTGCGTCAGTTGCCGCAGTGGAAGCTCGAATTCACGCAGATTCGCACGCCCCATTTTCCGCATCTGGTGGACCAACTGGAATTTCTCGCCGACGCGGTTGAAGACGCGGTTGAGGGTGCTTACAAGGAATTGCCTTATGCCGCTGTTGCCCAGGCGGTGTTTGCGCTGCTCTACGCGCACAAAAAAATGGGCATCATTCCGGACAGCATTCTGGAACTGGGCCGCGCGGATGATTCGAGCGTCGTGCGCGCGGTGCTGATACAGAACGAGAAGGCCTTCGCCGCTTACGCCGGGGCGCAAGGCGTCAACTGGCAGAAAATCACGAGCCGGCCCTGAAGTTTAACCGCCGACTCCGGCGTATTCCTCATCCGTTCGCAGGTCCATGCCCATGAGCACGTAATCGTGCGTGATGGCCTTCATGTCGAGCACATAATCCTCCTGCCGCAACAGATGCTGGAAGCCGATCTGTTCCAGCGCGAGGATGGCGACCTTACGTTCGCCGTTCAACTCCGCCTCCAAACGGCGCAGCCCCAGAATGCGCGCAACCTCGACCGCTTCCGTGACCAGAATTTTCGCCACGTCGCGCCCGCGGTATTGCGGATGCGTCAGCACGGTGACCAGGCCAATATGTCGTTTCCAGCCGCCGAAACGCTGATGCAACGTTGCCTCGCCGATGACTTTCTGCCGGTGCAACATCAGCAGGGGCAGGTTCCGCTCAAAATCCGCGTGGCGGCACCATTCCTTGAACATCGCGCGGTCGAAAATCGGCTGCTTGATGAACAACCGCTCCTCTTCGGGCACAACGAGGAAGAACTTGTGCAGGCGCGCGTCATCCCGCCTGCCCAGTGGGCGCACGACGCATTCCGTGCCGTCGCGCAACTTCACCGTGAACGGGAATTTTTCCAATGCGTATTCGAGCATCATAACGGGCCTTTTCCTGGCCGGCTGTTCTCTAGCACAGAAACCGCCGACTGGAAAGGCTGGAGGCGGGATAATTGTGCATTTTGTGAACGAATTTAGCCCTGCGAATTTTCAGTCTGATGGCAACTGATTGATTTAGCGACTCGGAGAGTCCGGCACTGGCTTAATCCTGACCCCGATCCTGATCGTTTGGCAAAGCGGATTAACCCGCGCTGCGTGAAAAGGGCTGGCGCAAATTGCCGCCAAGGTGCTGCTAGACTCCGCAATCCACAAGAAGAGTCTTGGTTGCGCTGAAAGGGGTGCCTATCCTGCGGGCCAACATTCAGCAGACAGGACATGCACCGATTCCTCCAACCCAGGACCCTGAAATTGGCGGGCATCGCTGCGCTGGCCACGGCGTTCGCGTGTTATCCTCGTCTGTCACTTTGGTCGAATCGTTCAGCTCCGGTCTGGTATCTGGAAGCGATCATTTTTTTCGGCGGCATTGTCTTGTGGGGCTTTGTCTTTGCCTGGCACACGCCATACACCCACCGGCCGGTCTTTACCCTCAAGATGGAATCCGGACCGTTTATTACGGCAACCCTGGCAGGCATCATGGTTGCGGTTGTGTTTCACCTGTTTCTCGACCCATCGCTCCGACCCCGAATGCCGGAGGATTATCCAGTTGACCTGAAGCAATGGATTGCGATGACACTGTTTTCCCTGGCTTTCAGTCAAATGTTCCTTGTCTTCGCTCCCTTTGCCTGGCTCATCCGGTTGTTTCAAAACCGATGGGTGGCAACCGGCCTGACCGTTTTGTTTGGCGTGATCGTGCTGGCAATCAAAACCGGGTCTTCCCCAACGCCAATTCCCCCGCCGCTGTTTGCTGCGCTCCTGGCCGTCAGAATCGTTGTGGGTTTTTTGTCGGTGTTGTTCTATTTGCGTGGCGGGGTGTTATTGACGTGGTGGTGGGGCTTGTTGCTCGAAGCGAGACACCTGCTGGATTTGGCGGGCAACCCCTGAATGGGTGCAGACAAAGGCAAAATTTCATGTTCAACCGCGCGGTTTTGATTAACCCTTTGCGCGATGTTCGAACTGCTCAAAACCGACACGCGCACCAAGGCGCGACTTGGCCGGCTCACCACCGCGCACGGCGTCGTGGACACGCCCGTGTTCATCCCCGTTGGCACGCAGGCCAGCGTGAAAACGCTCGACCCGCGCGAACTGCGCGAAATGGGCGCGCAAATCATTCTCAGCAATGCCTATCATCTCAACATTCGCCCCGGCCTCGACATTCTCCGCGCCGCCGGCGGGTTGCATCGCTTCATGAACTGGAATGCGCCGATTCTCACCGACAGCGGCGGCTACCAGGTTTTCAGCCTGGCCAAAATCCGGAAAATCAAACCGCACGGCGTCGAATTCAATTCGCATGTGGATGGTGCCCCGCTGTTCCTCGGGCCGAAGGAGGCCATGGAAATCCAGCGCACCCTCGGTTCGGACATCGCCATGGTGTTCGACGAATGCCCGCCGCACGACACGCCGGCCAGGGAGCAAAAACTTGCCGTCGAGCGCACCATCCACTGGGCACGCGAATGCCGCGAACAGCCCGGCGCGCCGGGACAACAGGTTTTTGGCATCGTGCAAGGCGGTTCCAATCCCGCGTTGCGCGAGGAATGCGCCAAGGCGCTCGTAGCGATGGACTTTGACGGCTATGCCATCGGCGGCGTGAGCGTCGGCGAACCGGAACCGGAAATGTTCAAGGCTGTTGAATTGACCGAACCATTTTTACCGGCGCCCAAGCCGCGTTACGCGATGGGCCTCGGCACGCCCGCGCAGATGCTCGAACTCATCGCGCGTGGCGTGGACATGTTCGATTGCGTGCTGCCGACGCGCGTCGCGCGCAACGGCATGGCCATCACGCGCCGCGGCGCGTTCGGCCTCAAAGCCGGCGCTTGCAAGGCGGATTTCCGGCCGATTGAGGAAGGCTGCGGGTGCTTCGCCTGCAAAAATTTCACCCGCGCGTATCTCCGGCACTTGCTGAACGCAAACGAAATCCTCGGGCTGCGGATGTTGAGCGTCCACAACGTTCATCTGTTTTTGAAACTGATGGCTGAGGCCCGCGCGGAAATCGCCGCCGGGACCTTCGCGGAGTTTTACCGCGAGTTCGTGGCGAATTACACGCCATCACGAAAAGTACTTTCTGCCCGGCAACGGGATACCGAGCGTTAAAAAACTTCTTGCCACGCGGTGGTAATATGGCAGTTTATTGACATCCGAAAGCCAATTATTGCAAAGTTATGGAAAAGCCGAAAATTATCGCTTATTTGAAACCGACTTGTGGCTGGAGCAAGGGCGTTCGCGCCGTGCTCCGCAAATACGACCTGCCGTTTGAGGACCGCGACATCATCAACGACCCGCAGCAGCGCCAGGAAATGCTTGAAAAG
>Ga0187873_1002505_pt1 | contig 13856 bp, 12 predicted proteins | sample June2016WEW_16_1_2_FD_133012 | JGI IMG/M metagenome (GOLD analysis project Ga0187873, IMG submission 133012) | Peatland microbial communities from SPRUCE experiment site at the Marcell Experimental Forest, Minnesota, USA - June2016WEW_16_100 | ecosystem: Environmental > Terrestrial > Soil >... | reverse complement strand
TGCAAATCAAACCCGATAATGCGGAAGTCCAGAATAACCTGGCACGGGTGCTGGCAACCTGTCCGCAGGCTTCGCTACGCAACGGCAACAAAGCGGTGGAACTGGCCCAGCGGGCGAATCAGCTTACGGGTGATGGGAATCCGGTTGTTCTTGGCACCTTGGCCGCCGCTTACGCCGAGGCCGGGCGATTTCCCGAGGCGGTGAAAACCGCGCAGCGCGCTCTGCAACTGGCCGAGACACAATCCAACACCGCACTGGCCGATGCCATTCGATCACAGCTGAAGCTCTATCAAGCAGGCATCCCATTCCATTTACACTGAACAAAGCGCGTCAGCCTATGGTTTCACAATCACGGGGAAGCCCTCCCCTCGTGGTGTAATCTTACCGGACAGTTGCACGAATTTTTTGTTGGAACACGACAAACATTGTTTTTCGTCAACTTTGTAACTGCCTTAAAATAATCAATCAGTAGCCGTGAATTGTTCACAGGTTATTCACAGTGAAGATTTCGCTTGTTGATTCAATTGCTCTTGGAGTGTGAGCCGAAATGCATTGCCCCATCCGGGCTAAGAACTTTCTCTTCCCTTTCCCGCCGGCAGCGGGTTAATTCTGGTGGGGTGAGCATTCCCGTGAGCCAAAATCCATGAAATTTGCTCCCGAATCAACTCACCAAGTTTGGCCTATGTCACAAAGGACATGCGTTATAATGATAAAAAACCATGCCCACGATGATCAACACGGCGGTGGCCGCGGCAGCCAGCAACAACATTGACGCTCGCTCCTGCTGCGGCATAGCGGTGATTCTTGAGGAAGCTGTTACAATCATCGGCAGGGTAGGACTGACTCTGGTCTCCATGCCCTGCAAAATCAGCTTCGTGGCCGCTGTTCTGGTTGATTTTGGGACAACGATTGTCTTCCAACAGCCTGGACACTCAATCTGCATCCCAGCCGTGTCTGCATCGTATAAAATATGCTGATGGCATATCGGACAAGCGAATTTGAACTCTTCGGTTGTATTCATGGCTCTGGATGAAGAAGATTCCGTGCCAAAGTTAATGGGAACTTGATTTGGTTGCAAAATCACGCGGACTCGCCCGTCCCGGCAGCCATTTCTCCAAGGATAGCCTTGAATGTTTCCTGGAATCTTTGAGCCGATTCATAGGCTCTCAAATATTCACACACGGTCTGCTCCCATGGAAAATCGGCCTTCATGGCATTGTGGCGAAAGCGGCGCAACAAATCGGGTTGTTGGTAAAGCGCCAGCGCCTTGCGAATCGCTTTTGCAAGAGCGCGGGCTGAATAATCCCGGAACTTAATCCCGTTGGCGCGCTTCGCGTCTTCCGTGAAGTCAACCACGCTGTCGTCAAGGCCGCCGGTGGCGCGCACAATGGGAATCGCGCCATAACGAAGGCTATACATTTGATTTAAACCGCTTGGCTCAAAACGCGACGGCATCACATAAAAGTCGCATGCCGCCTCAATGCGGTGCGCCAAGCCTTCGTCGTAACTCACCCGCGCCACGACTTTGGACGGGAAACGCCGTGCGAGCCTTTGATAACCACGCTCGTATGCCAGCGAACCGCTCCCGAGCAAAACGAATTGCATGTCTGTGCTCAACATTTCTTCGAGCGCGCCGAGTTGGATGTCCACGCCTTTCTGTTCCGCGAGGCGTGAAATCGTGCCAAACAACGGCACATCTGCCGCCACCGGCAGGCCTAACTCCTTTTGCAAAGCGAGTTTGTTGAGCTTTTTTTTCGCCGGTTGCCTGACAGAATAAGGGTGCGGCAGAAACGGATCGTGCGCCGGGTCCCATTCGTCATGATCCACGCCGTTAAGAATTCCAAACAGGCGATCCTGCCGCTTGCGCAACAAATCGTCCAAACCGCAGCCAAATTCTTCAGTTGTGATTTCGCGCGCGTAACGCTGACTGACCGTCGTAATGACATCGGCCAGGACTATTCCAGCCTTTAAGCAGTTCAGTTGACCGTAAAATTCCGCGATTCCGATTGTAAAGAACGATGCCGGCAAATTTGTCAGCGCGAATGCAGCTGCCGGAAAAGTCCCCTGGTAAGCAAGATTGTGAATCGTCAGGCACGTCGGCGGTGGATTCCCCCACCCTTCCGTCCGCCGCTGGTGCCACATCAACGCCGGCACCAGCGCGGTTTGCCAGTCGTGAATGTGGACGATGTCCGGCCGCCACGGCAGATAACGCGCCAGATTAGCGACGCACTTTGAAAAGAAAATAAATCGTTCGGCGTTGTCGCTGTAGCTGACATCGTCTTCCTGATACAACGCGGCGCGGTGATAGAATTCCGGCTGATGAATGAAGTAAACCGTCAGTCCCTCTTCAACTTCCAGCGACCACAATTCCGCCTGAACGCGACGCTGACCCAATGGCAAATCAAACTGCCAGTCCACACGCCGCATTCCGGGAAATTGCTCGCGAATGCCGAGATACAGCGGCATGACAATTCGCGCCTCGTGACCCGCACGCGCCAGCGCCTTGCCCAGCGCGCCCACCATGTCAGCCAGCCCGCCGGTTTTGGAGAACGGATGAACTTCGCTGCCAGCCAGTAGAATTTTCATGCGTTGGATTTTATCTGCGAATTATCGCGAATTGTTGTGTCAGGCGCGAATGCACTCCGCTTTCAAATAAGGTTGCAGCGTTTTTGGAATCAGCACGCTGCCGTCCGGCTGTTGATGCGTTTCAATCAGCGCGACAAACAGTCTTGCCAGCGCCGTACCGCTGCCATTGAGAATGTGCGGAAATTTGTTTTCGCCCGACTCCGTTTTGAACCGCATATTCATCCGGCGCGCCTGGAAATCCTCGCAGTTTGAACAGCTCGAAACTTCGAGATAACTCCCCTGCCCCGGCGCCCAGACTTCGATGTCATAAGTCTTCGCGCTCGCAAATCCCATGTCGCCCGTGCACAGCAATAGCACGCGATAATGCAAGCCGAGCAATTGCAACACGCGCTCGGCATTCGTAACCATTTTTTCCAATTCGTCGTAGCTGTGTTCCGGCTTGACGATTTTGATCAATTCGACCTTGTCGAATTGATGCACGCGAATCATGCCGCGCGTGCCGACGCCCGCCGCGCCCGCTTCGCCGCGAAAGCACGGCGTGTAAGCGCAATAACGAATCGGGAGCTGGCGCTCGGCCAATATTTCCTCCCGATGAATGTTTGCAACCGGCGTCTCGGCAGTCGGAACCAAATACAATTTGCCGAGTCTCTCTTTGTCGTCGCCCTCGGCCACGCCGTAATACTGGTCCTTGAACTTCGGAAATTGTCCCACGCCCTCAAAACATTGCGGCCCGACCATGAACGGCGGCGACACTTCCATGTAACCGTGCTCGATTATGTGCAGATCCAGTAAAAATTGAATCAGCGCCCGTTCCAGTCGCGCCCCCCAATTCGTGTAGAGAATAAAACCGCTGCCGGAAAGTTTCGTCGCGCGCGCGAAATCCACGAGCTTGAGCGACTCGCAAAGTTCAATGTGCGACTTCGGCTTGAAGGCGAAAACCGCCTTTTCACCATAAACCCGAACCACAGGATTATCTTCCGCACTTTTTCCAATCTTCACCGATTCATGCGGCAGATTCGGCAGTCGCAACATGAGCGCATTGCGCGCTGATTCCGCCTCCGCCGCCTGTTTGTCCAGCGCAGCGATACGGTCACCCAACCCGCGCATCTCCGCCTTCTTCGCCTCGGCCTCGGTGATTTTCTTTTGCGCCATGAGCGCGCCAATTTCCTTCGACACGCGATTGCGCTGCGCCTTGAGCGATTCGACCTCCGCCAGAATTTTTCGGCGTTGCTCATCAAGCTTGAGCAACTCGTCAATGTGAGTTTCATCCCCTGCCCCACGCGTGGCGAGACGCTGACGCACAAAATCCGGTTGATCGCGAATTAATTTAATATCGAGCACTGACGCAATTATAGAAATTTAACCGTCGGCGGCAAGGTTGAAGCTTCCATGAGCATTTGAAATTTGATTGAAAATCGCGGCTGTTCACGGCACATTGGCGCTATGCAATCAGTTTTTACCGGACCGGTTTACGTGGTGCGCGACAACATTGACACCGATCAAATCATTCCCGCGCGGTATCTGACGCTCGTCCCGACGATTCCCGATGAATACGAGAAGCTCGGCAGCTATGCGCTCGCCGGCCTGCCCGAATCGCTCTACCCAACGCGCTTCGTCAAGGATGGCAAGCTCGACAGCGAATACCCGATTGTCGTAGCAGGAAAAAATTTCGGCTGCGGCAGTTCGCGCGAACACGCGCCTATCGCGCTCGGCTCGGCTGGATGCAAAATTGTGCTCGCCGAAAGTTTTGCGCGCATTTTCTTCCGCAACAGCGTCGCCACTGGCGAGCTTTATCCGTGCGAACTCACCAAACGCCTCTGCGACACGCTGAAAAATGGTGATGTCGTGACCGTTGACCTCGACGCGGCCACGGTCACGGTCAAGGCGACGGGCAAGGTTTTCAAATTCCAAGCGCTCGGTGACGTGCGGCCGGTCGTGGACGCCGGCGGCTTGTTCAATTACGCGCGGAAAACGGGAATGATTTCGAAGTGAAAGCATTCGATTACTCAAAGCTATTAACTTGCAGACGAGTAATAATTGATGGTGATCCAGGAGCTGGCAAAACCACTCTCGCAAACCAGATGGCAAATGACTTAGGATTCAAGGTGATTTCTTTCGATGATTCCAAGTATTTGCCTGGAGATGGACGACTTTATTTAGAGCAACTCAATTATGATGTTTTGAAAAATGATATTTTGTCTTGCGGTTCAAAAATTATTATTGAAGGACTCTTCGCCTTAAAAGTTCTCGGTAAGATTTGCGTATCTTACGATTACCACATATTCATGAAGCTCTTTAATGGAATCTGTGGATGGGAGTATGAATATTATTTGGGCGAAAAATCAAAAATACCCAAAAGCAAGCTCACAAAAGAGGTCGTGCAATATTACAAAGACTACAGGCCGTTTGATGTTTGCAACCTCGTTTTATCAAGAGAGCTTACCAGCCAACTCAAAGCCGGATGACGATTTTGAACCTGCTCCCCTGCCCTCGCTCGCTGAAACTCCGTCCCGGCACGTTCGCGCTGCCGAAAAAGGTAGGGACGCCGCGCCGCGGCGTCCGTTCTGTTTTGAAAATTATTCGGACATCGCGGCGCGATGTCCCTATCCATTCCGAAGGCTACGCGCTGACAATTTCCAAAAATGGAATTGAAATTTCGTTTCGCGAAGCACCCGGTTTGCACGCGGCAGCAGCAACGCTGCGGCAATTGCTGCGCGCATACGGTCGCCGTCTGCCCTGCCTGAAAATCCGCGACTGGCCGGATTTCGCGCGGCGCGGCGTGATGTTGGACATCTCGCGAGGTCGGGTACCGAAACTCGAAACACTACTCGAACTGGTCGAACATCTTGCCGACTTCAAAATCAACGAACTGCAACTCTACACAGAGCACACGTTCGCCTATCGCCGCTACAAATCCATTTGGCGAAGCTGGGGCGCATTGACCGGCGAGGAAATCCGCAAGCTCGATATGCGTTGCCGTGAACTCGGCATTGACCTCGTGCCAAACCAGAATTCCCTCGGCCACCTGCGATATTTTCTGGAACATCCACCACTCAAAAAACTGGCTGAAGTTTCCGCGCCTTACGAAGATGATTCAGGCGGATTCGTCCGCCGACCCACAACGCTTGCGCCGAATCATCCCGGCACCCTGCCCTTTCTGCGCGGGCTTTACGACGAATTGCTGCCAAACTTTTCGAGCCGGTTTTTCAATGTCGGTTGCGACGAGACATTTGATCTTGGCCTTGGCCGGAGCAAAAAACTTTGCGAGCGGATTGGCAAAGGCCGCGTTTACTTCGATTTTTTGGAAAAAATCCATCGTGAAGTTTCCCGGCGCGGCAAATACATGATGTTCTGGGGCGACATCATTTTGAAATATCCGAAGCTCATCAAGGAATTGCCACGAGACGTTGTCGCGTTGAACTGGGGTTATGAAGCCGATCATCCATTTGCAAAAGAAGCAGCGAGGTTTGCAAAGGCAAAAATCCCGTTTTACGTCTGCCCCGGCACTTCGACCTGGCAGACGTTGATTGGCCGGCACGACAACGCGCTGGCAAATTTGCGTGCCGCGGCGAAAGCTGGAAAAAAATTCGGCGCGATTGGCTATCTCATCACAGATTGGGGCGACGGCGGCCATCCGCAACCGCTGGCGGTGAGCTATTTGCCGTTTCTCGCGGGCGCATCGCTGGCGTGGAACGCAAACAGCTTTGACGAACAAAAACTCGTTTCAGTTTTAAGCCGCGATGTGTTTGAAGATTCGACCGGCAAAGCTGCCCGCGCGGCGTTCAAACTTGGTTTAGCGCATCGAAAACTGGGCGTGAAAGCACCGAACGAAACTCCTTTGGGAACAGTTGTTGCCGCATCGCCGCCCGAACAGCACGAATTATTTTGCCGAAATGGATTGAAATGGTTTGCAAAAATTCGATCAAAGAACATTCGCGCCACTTTGAAGGAAATCGAGAAACAGCGGACGGTTTTGGCGCCGCTTCTCCAACACAGTGGTAGGGCGCGGTCTTCGTACCGCGCCAAAAACGGCGGGCTGGGGACAGCCCGCCCTACCTTGATTTCCGCGCGCGAACTGGATTTGGCCGCGCGAATGGCCGCACAGTCATGCCAATTCATGCTTTGGCAGCAGGCGCGGGCGGCGGGGGAAAATTCCAAGGCGAAACGCCTTGCCCAGACGGGCATCCACGAATTGAGAAAACTGGAGAAGGATTTCAACGCCTGCTGGCCTTTGCGCAACAAGGCCACGCCACAACATTGCTCTGCGTTTTTAAAATGGCGGAGCCGGGATTATTTGTCTAGTAAGGCGGGCAGCCTGCTTGCGATTTATCGGAGTCCCCTGCCGGCAGATTGATACCCGGCGCGCACGGAGTGACGCTCTGTGCCTTACTTTCCCGAATCCGCAGCCGGTGCGAGTGTCTGTCCATGTTCTTCCTTTACTCGGCGCCTGCTTGGTTTCAGATTCGATCTGCACAATGACAGCGAATTACATTACACGACAGGCACATGGCTGATACTCCGCAAGCACCCCCGAGTTTTCTCGACAAATTCGCTGTCCTGAAAGGAGCAGTGCGGGAGTTGTGGCTGGTGTTTGCGGTCAAGCTTCTGGTAATCGCGGCTTACGCTGTTACAAACTCGGCCCTCGTGCTCTGGCTCACGTCTGATTTGAGTTACAGCGACGAGAAGGCCTTGGGGCTGGTGGCTGTCTGGTCCGGAATGATGACCGTGGTGATTGTGCTTGTCGGCTCGCTCACGGATGCCCTCGGCTTGCGCCGGACATTTTTTCTGGGCGTCTGGATCTGCATTGTCGCCCGCGCGGTGATGGCCTTTACGCATCTCAAATGGCTGGCGCTCATCGGCGGGCTGGCCCCCCTGGCGGTCGGCGAAGCGTTGAGTGCCCCTGTCTCGATCGCCGCCATCCGCCGTTACTCCAATACGAAGCAGCGGTCCATCTCGTTCTCGATTTTCTACATGATGATGAATCTCGGCTTCCTTATCGCCGCTTTTCTTTTCGACTTTGTGCGGCAGCACTTGGGAGAACACGGCCATCTTGCGCTGTTCGGCTTAAAGATCACCACCTATCAAACCCTGTTCCTTGTAAGCTTGGTCATCGAAATTGCGCTATTGCCGATCCTGTGGTTCTTGCGCGATGGAGTCGAGGCGGCCGACGAAGGCCTCAAGATTGCCCCACAGGAAGCGAAGTATCGGCAGGAAAACCTTTGGAACTCGATGTGCCTGACAGTGCGCGACAGTCTGCGCGAGACAGCCCGGCTCTTCACGGTGCTTTGGCGTCAGACCGGATTCTACCGCCTTCTGGCCTTTCTCATGCTGATCGCGTTCCTGAAGCTAATCTTAATGCAGATGTATTACGTCTATCCGACGTTCGGCATCCGCGAATTGGGAGACGGTGCTCCCATCGGCCGGCTCTGGGCAATCAACCCCATTATCGTCATCCTCCTCGTCCCATTCGTCGGCGCTCTCACTCAGAGGTTTTCGGCCTATAAGATGGTGACGCTGGGTGCCATCATTTCCGCTGCGTCCGTCTTCATCATGGCCTTGCCCACAGTGTGGTTCGAGCCGCTGGCGACCGGCTCCGTAGGCCACTGGCTCGGCCATGGTTACCTTGGGCTGCACGGCGAAGTTCACCCCTACTATGTTATGATCGCTCTGTTTGTCGCTCTTTTTTCAGTTGGGGAAGCTTTCTACTCACCGCGCGTCTATGAATATGCCGCAGCCATCGCGCCCAAAGGTCAGGAGGCCTCCTACAGCGCTCTCTCTTATATGCCTTTCCTGCTCGCGAAACTTCTGTTCGGGACTTTCTCGGGTATGCTGCTGGCAAAGTATTGCCCGGAGGTCGGGGTAAGACATTCGGGAATCCTCTGGCTGGCTGTGGCCCTCGCCGCCACAGTTGCACCGGTCGGCTTGATCGTCCTTCGTAAGTACGTCCGCGTCCATGAAGCGGGGCGCGAGGACTGATGGACGGCAAAAGTATCTCACAGGGCTAAAAACAAAAACGCGCCCGTGAAAAAATCTGCCGGGCACGTTTGGAAATGACCATCGCGTTATTTCGATTGGGTCGGCCCGGCAGGCATGTTTGTCGGCGCAGGCACCGGCGTACCGGTTGGTGACGTCAAGGGCATCGACAGCAAGTTGTTCGTTGGCGCTGCCGCGGGTTGCGAAGGGGGCGGCGGCTGTGTAATGGGCGTCTGCATTTGTCTTTGTTGCAACTGCTTTTCGAACTCCGAAGCGCTGCTGGATTGATGCAGCCGGCTTTCCAAATGGCCGAGAACCAAGGCCATTGCGAAGAAAATTATCGTGGCGTATTTTGTGATTTTGGTCAACGCATTGCCTGAACCCGCACCAAACAATGCATCAGCCGCCCCGCCACCAAAAGCCATGCCGACACCCGCGTCTTTTTTTGGCAATTGAATCAGCACCAGCAAAATCAACAACAGGCAGTTCAACACCAGCAAAACTGTGAGGATTCCAACGATAAAACTCATAACCCGCCTTATATAGAATTTTTGATGATGTCGACAAAACTTCGGGTTTCGAGTGATGCGCCGCCGACAAGTGCACCATCCACATCCGGCTGGCTCATCAACTCGCGCGCGTTCGCCGGTTTCACGCTCCCGCCATATTGAATGCGGACTTTTTTGGCAACGGCGTCATCGAACATTTTTGCCAGCAACGCGCGAATAAACGCGTGCGCCTGCTGCACCTGCGCCGAAGTTGCCGTTTTACCGGTGCCGATCGCCCAAACTGGTTCGTATGCAATGATGGTTTCAATCATTTGTTCTTTTGTTAAACCGGCAAGGGAACCACGCACTTGTGTTTCCAAAACCTTTTCCGTTTGTCCGGCTTCACGTTCGGCAAGCGTTTCGCCGACACAGACTATCGGCTTGAGCGAAGCTGCGTGGGCCGCCGCCGCTTTTTTGGCAACGAGCGCGTTGGATTCCTTCTGATATTGACGGCGTTCGGAATGGCCGAGGATGACGTAGCGCACGGAAAATTCCTTGAGCATTCCGGCGCAAATCTCACCGGTGAACGCGCCGAAATTGTTTTCGCTCATGTTCTGCGCGCCGAGCCGGATGTTCGGATCGCCAATCACAGCCTTTGACACCGATTCCAGCGAGGTGAATGGCGGACAGACGACGATGTCCACTTCCTTGATGTTGGCCAAATCCAGTTTGAAGTCCTCGACCAACGCCAGTGCTTCGGCAACGGTTTTGTTCATCTTCCAGTTGCCCGCAATAATCAATTTACGTTCTTTGTTCATGTCTTTAAATCGTCCGCGTTCTCGAACATTCCGCTCAGTGCGAGCAGCAGCAGCCACCCTGGTCGCTCAACGCTGCCACCCCGGGCAGAACCGCGCCCTCCAGAAATTCCAAACTCGCGCCGCCGCCAGTGCTCATAAATGTGACTTTCCCGCCGAGCTTGGCCTTGTTCAGAGCCTTCACACTGTCGCCGCCGCCAATGATGCTCTTGGCACCGTTCTTCTGCGTTGCGTCCGCCACGGCCTGTGCAATGGCATTGGTGCCAGCGGCGAACTGTTTGTCCTCAAACAGTCCCATCGGGCCATTCCACAAAATTGTCTTTGCCTTGGCAACCACATCCGAATACGCCCTGACTGTCGCCGGGCCGATATCAAGACCCGCCGCATCGTCCGGACAATTCATGTCCGAATTGGTGCGCGGATTCTGCCATTCGATGACCGGCTTGCCTTTTTTATCAAGTTTGTCCGTCTTCACCGGCACGGCTACCACGTCGTCCACGGGCAAAAGAAACCGCACTTTTTGGGCTTTGGCCTTCGCCAACGCGGCTTTGGCCACGTCCACCTTATCCGCTTCAACGAGTGATTTGCCGGTTTTGTAACCTTGAGCCAGCCGGAACGTATAAGTCATCGCGCCGCCAATCAAAATCGTGTCGGCCTTTTCAATCAAACGGTCAACCACCTTGATTTTGTCCGAAACCTTCGCCCCGCCAAGAACGACAACAAATGGGCGGGCTGGATTTTCCAGTTCATCGCCCAAAAACTTCAGCTCGCGCTCCATGAGCAGACCGGCGGCGCACCTGCCTCCGCGCCTGGCCACCACGCGGGCGACGCCTTCGGTTGAGGCGTGCGCACGATGCGCTGCGCCGAAGGCGTCGTTGACATAAACATCGGCGACCTTGGCGAGTTTTTCGGCAAATGCCGGGTCGTTGGCTTCCTCTTCCTTGTAATAACGGACATTTTCGAGCAGAAGCACATCGCCATCTTTCATGGCGGCAACAGCTTTCTCGACTTTCTCGCCGATACAATCATCCACGAACGCAACCGGCTTTCCGAGCAGTTCAGACAATTTCACCGCAACCGGCTGAAGTGACATGGTTGGTTCCCGCTTCCCTTTTGGCCGGCCCAAATGCGCGGTCAGAACCAGCTTGCCGCCCTTTTCAATCAAAAGTTTGAGTGTCGGCAATGTTGCAACGATGCGTGTGTCATCAGTGATGACCATCCGCCCGTTTTTTTCCTCCAGCGGCACATTGTAGTCCACACGCAGAAAAACGCGTTTGCCACGAACATCCAGATCTCGAACCGTTAGTTTTGCCATAAACTTGTCCTGATTTTAAAAAGAAACAGAACTAGAAGGTTACCGCAGATACGCGTCGAGTAAAGTGAATTCCCGGGCTCAAAGATAGAGCACGCTTTGCAAGTCGTGCACGAGCACACTCATGAAGGGATAACGCTTGTCGGGTTCGCGCTCGATGCACTTGAGGATGACTTTTTCGAGTGCTGGAAGAATGTCGGGATTGTATTCACGCAACGGCGTCGGCCCTGCCATGTCGAGCTGACGAGCCAGAATTTCAGCAGGAGTTTCACCGGGGAAAGGTTTGCGATTCGTCATTAATTCGTAAGCCGCAACGCCATAGGCGAAAATATCCGTGCGCGGGTCGATCGGTTGCCGCTGCAATTGCTCCGGCGCCATATAAGCGGGCGTCCCGGGATTCTTCGACATTTTTTTTGGCTTTTCAGAAATGGGTTGCGCGAGGTCAAAATCAATAATCTGCACATTGCCGTTGCGCGTAACGAGGATGTTTTCCGGTTTGAAATCAAGATGCATAAACCCGCTTTCATGCACGTGACTCAAGCCAACGGCCATATCAATGAGAATTTGCGCCACATTTTCGACCAGCACCGGGTCGTACCGGGCGAACAATTGCTTCAAATTCTCCGCTTCGATGTAATCCATGAGAAGATAAGGTAACCCATCCGCCTTGCCGTGCTCGACGTAACTGACGATGAAATCGCTTTCGTTGAGTTGCGATAGAACCTGGCAACCGTGCATAAAACGCCTTCGAGCCAAAAAATTGAAACGCAAATTATTGCGCAATTTTCGCAATGCATAAGGCTTGCTGCGCTCGTCTGTGACCAACCAAATGTCGGCCATCCCACCATTGTTAAGCAACTCTTGAAGATAAAATCGCCCGAACTTTGCCTGCCCTGGTTCGGTTTCTATTGCAGTTTCCAAGTTTTTCGCCATGCCGCTTATTCAATAGCACAGCGCGCCCACATTCGCGAGAAAAATCTGTCAGCCTTCCACCAATTCAGACGGAATTCAATTGTTCCAGGCAGCAAGAATTTACAAGGGGCATTAAATTTGAGCTTGGCTTGAATCACTCAAAGATTTATCATTGCACCATGCGGCCTCTCCGGGCGCTGGTCATCTACATTGCGGTGGTGTTCATTGGCGGCGCTTTGCTCGCACCGTGGCTTTATTGGCTTGCACAGGCCTTCGCACACGCATTTCCTCATATCGCCGCTGCGCCGTTTCACCGTTTTGTGGACCGTTCATTGCTCATTCTCGCACTCATTGGCTTGTGGCCGCTCTTGCGTGCCCTTGGAGTAACTTCCTGTCGCGAAGCTGGTTTAGTGCGTCCCCGTGGCCAGTTCAACAAACTGTTTGGCGGTCTGCTGCTCGGTTTCATTTCGCTGGCCGTCGTCGCCGGAATGGCTGTCGCCAGCGGCAACCGTGTTTTCATCCAACCCGCAGCTGCTCAGAAAGTTGTGGCCGTCATTTTCAACGCCATTGGCGCGGCCGTGATTGTCGCTGTGCTCGAGGAAATTTTGTTTCGTGGCGGCGTGTTTGGCGGATTGCGAAAAATTCTTTACTGGCCGTTTGCCCTGATTGCGAGCAGCGCAATTTACGCGCTGGTGCATTTTCTTCATCGAGCGGAATTTACAGGCGCAATCGCCTGGAATTCCGGACTTGTTCTTCTCCCGCAAATGCTGGGCGGCTTCGCGGATTTTTATGCATTCGTGCCGGCCTTTTTCAACCTTATCCTTGTTGGCGCACTGCTCGGCCTTGCATACCAACGCACCGGCAATCTTTATTTTTCCATCGGGCAGCATGCAGGCTGGATTTTCTGGTTGAAAACTTATGGCGCGTTCACCGCAAGCGCGCCTCGCGCAGCGACGTGGTTTTGGGGGACGGGGAAAATGATCGATGGCTGGCTGGCGTTCATCGTGCTTGCTGCCACGCTTGCCGTTTTTGAATTTTTGCCGCTCGGAAAGAAAAGTGAACCGTTCACAATTCCGCGATGACTGCGCCCGCTGAATCATTTCAAAACGGGTTCAGCGCCACCCTTGCCTTTATCTACCCCGAAATCTGCCAGCTTTGTAAAACGGAACGCGCGACAGCCAAAGACGGCTTCGTCTGCCCGCACTGCCGGTCCCAGGTTCGTTTCATCAAACCGCCGTTCTGCAAACGCTGCGGTCTCCCCTACCCCGGCGATTTTACAACTTTGTTTGAATGCACAAACTGCCGTGAAATGGAACTGCACTTCGGTTCTGCGCGTTCAGCCACAGTTGCGCGCAGCGTCGTGCGCGAAGTGGTTCATCGTTACAAATATCAGCGCGCAATGTGGTTTGAACCCTTTCTTGCCGATTTGCTCATTCGCGAGGCAAAACCGGCGTTGTGTGAACAGAAATGGGATTTCGTCGTGCCTGTCCCCCTTCATTCAGTGAAACAACGTGAGCGCGAATTTAATCAAGCCGAGCGCCTCGCCGCGCACCTGAGTGTCGCCGTTCAAATTCCATTGAACAAAAATCTGCTCCGGCGCATCGTGCCCACAGCCACCCAGACAAAGTTGACGCGTCAGCAACGCATGGCGAATATGCGCGGCGCCTTTGCAGTTTATCCCGGCACGCGCTTGAACGGCGAACGCATGATCCTGGTGGACGACATCTTTACAACCGGCGCCACGACCAGTGCGTGCGCGCAGGCGCTTCA
>Ga0187873_1002504_pt1 | contig 13856 bp, 8 predicted proteins | sample June2016WEW_16_1_2_FD_133012 | JGI IMG/M metagenome (GOLD analysis project Ga0187873, IMG submission 133012) | Peatland microbial communities from SPRUCE experiment site at the Marcell Experimental Forest, Minnesota, USA - June2016WEW_16_100 | ecosystem: Environmental > Terrestrial > Soil >... | reverse complement strand
GCCGAATGTATCAGCGGCATCACCATTCATCAGTTGGCGCAGCCCGGCGCGCCCGTGGTTTGGGGCGGGGCGCCCGCCATCTTTGACATGCGCAGTGGCATCACCCCGATGGGCGCTGTCGAAACCGCTATGTTGAATATTGCTTCCGCGCAAGTGGCGAAATCGTTTGGCCTGCCCACGCACGGCTACTTGATCGGCAGCGACGCAAAATGGATGGATGCGCAAGCGGGCCAGGAAAGTGGCATTGCAGCGATCCTGGGCGCGCTCGGCGGGATTAATATGATCTCCGGGGCAGGCATGCTGGATTCGCTGGCATGCCACAGTGCGGAAAAACTTGTGTTGGATGCGGAATCCATTGCCATGGCGCAGCGCCTTTTGCAGGCTGTCCAGCCACGCACGGAATCGCTGGCCTTGGAAATGTTCGCAAGGGCCGGGACACAGGGTGATTTCCTGAAAATTCCGGAAACGCGGATGTATTTTCGGATGGAACAGCATCTTCCCTCAAGAGTGATTGACCGCGGCTCGCTCCATTCCTGGGAACAATCAGGGAAAAGAGATGCCTTTGCGCGCGCCTGCGATCGCGTGAAAGAACTTCTGGCGGCCTACAAACGGCCTGCCATCTCGCCCCACGTGGAAGACAATTTACGCGCCATCGTTACTGAACACGCAAAACGCGCCGGCATGGCGCATCTGCCGGGAATCTGACGGCGAAGAGCTGAATCGAGCGCTTTCCACATGACACAGAATCTCATCTCGAGCGAGCCCACGCAGATCCTCAGCGATTGGCAACTTGCCATCACCGTGGACATGGTATTGCGCGGCCAGGGAGCGGAACCTCAGAAAATTCGCGCCCGCCAGCCTAACTTATTACGCTGGCAGAACGATCGATCGCCGAAGGCAACGGCTTGATTCATCCGCAGGTGGCTTTTCGTCGCCTGGACATTTGTGGAGTCTCTCGGTCTTGCGTGACGCTGAGAGGTGGCAGCGAGTTGAACGGATTTGGAATTGCGCGGAAGCTCGCCGGATGCCAGGGAGTTTTTCTCGCCGTGGCCACACTCGGGAAGGAACTGGAAGCGGAAATGGACAAGGCGTCGCAAGCCGATTTGCCCTGGCAGTTTGCTCTGGACGGTTTTGGCACCGCTGCGATTGGTGCTCTCTCCAATGCCGCTTGCCGTTTTTTTGCTGAGCTGGCTGCGCGGGAGGGTCTGCGCGCCACAAGTCAGTTCTATCCCGGCATGCGCGGATGGCCGCTCGCCGAGGGCCAGACGCAAATCTTCTCTCTAGTGGATGCGCATTCGATCGGAGTTGCTCTCAATCCCTCATTTTTGATGGTGCCGCGCAAATCGCTTTCCCTCGCCGCGGGGTTCGGTACCCACGCGCAGCCCGCTGGTCACCTTTGCGACGAATGCAGTGTCTCTGCGAAATGCCGCCACAAACCGATTGACCGCTGAATTGCTCCATGGCCAACCGCGCACAAAACTTTATCGTCGACCTGCAACCCATTGGACGCCGCGCAGAAATTTCGCCGGGAGAGACACTGCTGTCGGCTGCGCAATCCGTTGGCGTGGAATTACAGGCGGTTTGCGGCGGCGTTGGGACCTGCGGCCAGTGCAAGGTGCGCCTCGCCGCAGGCTCGCTCTCCGCGCCCACTTCGCAAGAGAGGGAGAAACTTGGGCAGGAACTTCTGGAAGTGGGCTGCCGGCTTGCATGCCAGGCCATACCGGTGAGTCACGTTACCCTGGAGATTCCGCCGGAGTCTCTCACTTCCTTGCAACGCGTTCAGCTCGATGGCCTTGACCTCGGCGTTTCGCTGGACCCACTGGTCGTGCCTTTTGACCTCACAGTTGACGCCTCGCTCCCCGGCAAACTCCGGGAAACCATCAATGAAGCCGCGGGCCAGGATGTGCGGCCGGGCGCGGAGAGCTTTGAACAGTTGGCGAAAACTGCGAAGCAGTTCGCAGGGCACGTGCGCGTGACTGTCAACAAGGAGTCTTCACCATTTACGATTGTCAGCATTCTTCCGGAAAAGACCCGCATCTTCGGCCTTGTGGTCGATCTTGGAACAACGAAACTCGCATCGTACCTCGTGGATTTGGAAACGGGCAAAACGCTCGCCCAACGTGGCTTGATGAATCCTCAAATTGCCTATGGCGAGGACGTTATCAGCCGCATTTCTTATGCGAGCCATTCGGGCGGGGCAGCGAAGCAGTTGCAACGCAAGGTTATCGAGACGCTGAACCAGATGGCACGGGAATTTTGCAGCGATCTCACCATCACGCCGGAACAAATCGTGGAGATGGTCGCCGCCGGAAACACCGCCATGCACCATTTCTTTGCGGGCCTGCCCGTTCAGCAGTTGGGCATGGCACCCTACCTGCCCGCAACGACTACGCCACTTCATCTGGCTGCGCGTGATCTCGGCCTGGAGATTGCCTCCGGTGCCGCTATTTACACCCCGTCTAACATCGCCGGTTATGTGGGTGGCGATCACGTGGCCATGCTTATTGGCATCGGCACCGGCTCTCGCAAATCGAATCCTCCGTTTTTGGCGATCGACATCGGCACCAATACCGAAATTACTCTGAGCGTGCACGGCCGCCTGTTGACTTGCTCGTGTGCCTCGGGGCCTACCTTTGAAGGGGCGCATATAAGGCACGGGATGCGCGCCGCCCCGGGCGCCATCGAACGCGTTCTTTTCGAGCGCGGTGCCATCCAGATCTACACGATTGAGCGGCGTCTTCCCATCGGCATCTGTGGCTCCGGAATTCTCGACACGATTGCAGCCCTCCTCGAGGCCGGCGTTCTGGAGTTGCGCGGAAATTTTCGTAAAGGCGCGGAACGTGTGCGGCAAACCAGTGGTGGCGGTGAGTTTCTTCTGGTCAGTGCAGAGAACTCGGGCAGCGGAGGCGAAATCGTCCTGACGCGGCAGGACATCAGCGAGATTCAGTTTGCTAAGGCCGCGATTCGCGCAGGCATTGAGGTGCTTCTCGAAGTGGGCGGTGTGGACGCGTCGACTTTGGAAGAATTTATCATTGCCGGCGCTTTTGGCAGCTATCTGGATGTGCAGAGCGCCATGCGTATCGGGTTATTTCCGAAAATTCCCCTTGGCAGATTCCGCCAGGTTGGCAACGCCGCGGGGATTGGCGCCAGGCAAATGCTCATTTCCGGCTCTCAGCGGCGCTTGGGCGAGTCGCTTGCCAAACAGGTCGAATATGTTGAACTGGCCACTCACCCTCATTTTCAGGACAAGTTTGCGCAGAGCCTATTCTTCTGAGGCATTGGCCAAGCCGCTTCCCGCTCGAAACGCCAGATCCCGGGCCAGCACACGAACAAAATCCGGGCCTGTTCCGCAGCAACCTCCAACGAATGTCGCCCCTGCGTCCGCGAGTTCTTTTACCGCCGCGGCGAATTCCTCGGGTGTCGTCTTGTATTTCACAATGCCGCCCACCATTTCAGGCAATCCCGCATTCGGCTTGATCCATATCGGCAGACGGCACGCCGCCACAAGACGCTTGCAGATCGCCACGTACTCCCGTGCGCCGACCCCGCAATTGGCTCCGATACCATGCACACCTTCGCTCACGAGAGCGATGGCCACTTGCTCGGGCGTCGCGCCCATGATTGTCCGGTCGCGATTCTTCCCGGAATCGTAGACGAACGAAACAATCACGGGCAAGCCTGTCTCGAGAGCCGCAGCCGCCGCAATCCTGGCTTCCGTCACATCAATCATTGTTTCGATCAGAAGGGCGTCGGGACTTTCTTCTGCCAGCGCCTGGGCCTGCACGGAAAATGCGTCGTGGAGTTGTTCTGGCGTGACTTCTTTCGTCACAAGCATTCTTCCACTCGGGCCAATCGAGGCAAATACCAGCGCCACGTGCCCCGCTGCTTCTCGCGAGATCTTTACGCCGGCGCGGTTGATCGCCGCGCACTGGCCGTCCAGCCCATGCGGCGCAAGACTAATTGGATTCGCGCGAAAGGTGTTGGTCAGAATCACCTTGCTTCCAGCTTGGATGTAGCTCTCCGCGACCTGACGAACCGATTCAGGTCTTATGAGATTCCATTCGTCCAGACAGGAACCCAAGGGTGCACCGAGCTTCTGCAATTCGGTACCCCAGGCGCCATCGGCCAGGGTCAACGTTCCGCGAACGCAATCCGTAAAGTTCATAGAGCTTCTTCGACGTGGAATTTAATCTCCCAGTATACTCCCGCAGGCAGCAGGAATTTCCTCCTGAGTTGACAGAAAACGCGTCAGAAAAAGTGCCTGCAAAATCCTTTTTGTAAAGGTTGTCTGTGCTTCGCCAGGGTCATAAGATGATAGCCACGTGGACATGACCATCCTCGCGAAAGCAATCCAAACCGAATGGCAGGCGCAAAGGAAATGAAACTTCTAGGGATCGACGTCGGGACTGGCGGGACTCGTGCGGTATTGATCGATCAATCGGGGCGCGTCGTTTGCAGCGCAACTGCAGAGCACGCTCCCATGAGCTCTCCGCAAATTGGCTGGGCCGAGCAGGACCCGCAGGACTGGTGGAGGGCGGCATGCCTCGCCATCGCCGAATGCCTGGCAAAAGGCGGTGTGCAGCCCGGCGAGATTGACTCGATCGGCCTGACGGGGCAAATGCACGGCCTCGTCCTTCTCGATGAACACGACAACGTGCTGCGCCCTTCGATCATCTGGTGCGACCAACGCACCGGCGAAGAGTGCCGCGAAATCACGGAGCAGGTCGGCGCCCGCCGGCTGATTGAGCTCACCGCCAACCCAGCGTTGACGGGTTTCACTCTTCCGAAGATCTGGTGGGTGCGTCGGCATGAACCGCAAATCTGGGCGCGCGTTCGCTCCATCCTTCTGCCGAAGGACTATGTGCGGCTTCGCCTGACCGGTGCGCGCGCCATCGATGTCGCCGATGCTTCCGGGACTCTCATGCTCGATGTCGTCAACCGCCGGTGGTCCCAACCGATCCTCAAGATTTCGCAGTTGGACGAGCAACTGCTTCCGAAAGTTTACGAATCGCCCGAAATCACCGGGCGGACTTCCGAAGAGGGCGCTCGCGCCACCGGACTTCGCGCCGGGATTCCCGTCGTCGCGGGCGCCGGTGATCAGGCGGCTGGTGCGGTGGGCATGGGAATCGTCAAGGCCGGCGCGGTCAGTGCGACCATCGGCACCTCCGGCGTGGTTTTCGCGGCAACCAGCAAGCCGGTGCTGGAGCCAGGGGGGCGCATTCACACATTTTGTCACGCCATTCCCGATCGCTGGCACGTGATGGGAGTAACGCAGGGCGCCGGGCTCTCTCTACGATGGTTCCGCGATCAATTTGGCGCTGGCAAAGACGATGGCCGCGATCCCTACGACCGGCTCATGGATGAAGCGGCGAAAACTCCGCCGGGTGCGGAAGGCCTCCTCTGGGCGCCTTATTTGATGGGTGAACGCACTCCCCATCTCGATCCTGATGCGCGTGGCGCACTCGTCGGAATCACCGCGCAGCATTCGCGAGCGCACATCATTCGCGCCATTCTGGAGGGTGTGACATTCAGTCTTCGCGATTCCTTGACACTCTTCAAGGAGATTGGTGTGCCCATTGAATCCATTCGCTTGGGTGGCGGAGGCGCGCGCTCTGCCTTGTGGCAAAAGATCCAATCCGATATTTACGGCATGCCCGTGGAATTGATTGAAGCGGAAGAAGGCGGTGCCTACGGAGCCGCCCTGCTTGCGGGTGTTGGCGTTGGCGCCTGGCCCTCTGTCGAAAAGGCTTGTGAGACCGTCGTCCGCGTCGCCAAGACCGTTCGGCCCGACCCGAAAACTGTTTCGCTGATGAACCTCCAATACGCGGAGTACCGCAAGCTCTATCCGGCACTAAAGGGAATGCGATACAAGTTCTAGCCAGGGGCTCGCCGGGCGCCAGGTTCTCGTGCCAACTCCTCCTTGGCGGACGAATGCCCGCGAAGTTCTTGCACGCTGCACGGCTCGCAGCGCCAATAACTATCGACCGTGGCCCCAACCTCGGATTGCCTTCTCCGCGGCGGCTGGCATCTCAGTTTGGATGGCCGGCGTTTTTTCTCCCGAAGCTGAGAATGTCCCGAAAATCGGGCCTCCGTTCGCCCAAAGCAAGTACCAGTAGTTTTAAAGCATCTGCACCCCACCTTCCAAGTGCTCTCCCCGCCCTATTTCTCCCATAGGGGACCTATTTAGTCCACTAATTCTCTTGACTTGCAGAGCCACCCAAGCCAGAATGTCGCCTGTTTTGCCCGGCTTGGTTTCGTGGCGCTGTCCCCAAACCCTGTGTCATTCATTACTGCAGTGAATGGTTGGCCATTCTTTGATGAGAACTGTCTATCTGGAGAGGAACTAATGAAAACGCTTCACACCCCAGCCCGGATTTTCACTCTGGCTCTGTTGGTCGTACTCGCTGGCGCGACTCTCACGCATGCGCAGGCACAGTTTAGCTATACAGATTTCAGCTCGACGGCCGGCTTGCAATTGAATGGCAGCGCCGCTACGTTCGCGAGCGCGGGAAAGCCCACTGTTCTGCGGCTCACTCCGGCCAGCTTTCTTCAGGATGGCAGCGCTTATTATGCGACACCCCTGTCGTTATCGTCGGCTTTCACGACCCAATTCACCTTTCAGTTTACCCAGGTATCCCCCAATGGTGTCGGTTCCGCCGATGGCATTTCGTTCATAATTCAGAACTCTCCTGCGACGGACGCTGCATTAGGATTCTTAGGTGGAGGGATCGGGTACGGGGGCGATGATCTAAATTTATTCCCGAATAAGGGAATCTCGAATAGCTTGGCCATCGAGATTGACACCTACCGTAACGCATGGGACCCCGCGACGCCTCACATAGCAGCCATGAGCTGCCTGACAGGTTACAACTCCTCGCACCATGGCGGAAAGTGTGCAAATGGAACTAAGGCAGGATCTGACCCGACGATTGCAATAAACACCGCTCTTTCCACGAATGTTCTCGATGGCCAACCGCATAAGCTTATCGTCAAGTACCAGCCTCCTTGTACGGGATGCCAAAACCTGACAGTTCAGTTGGATGGCCAACCAGTCCTTGCCGTGAGCTTTGATCTGGCGACACTCGGCCTCGACGCGAACGACGATGCTTACATTGGATTCACCGCCGCTACCGGCGGTGGTTTTGAGAACCAGGACATCCTTAGTTGGAGTTTCACGGCGCAAACGATTGTCGCGCCGGTTTCGTCGACAGCTCCCACGACTTTTTCATTTGCCAACACGTTGAGCCATACGGTCGATTTCAGCCAGGCGGCAGGCAACAATAATCTGACCTACCCGAATAATGATCCAGCCACCATACAGATTCAGAGCACCAACACGATTGTGGATCCCGCTACGTGGCCTCAATATGTGACGGGTGGACCTCTAGCGACTTCGTTACTCTTCCCCTTGGTCAACGACAATCCAGGCGGCGTTGGCTCTAACGGTTCGCTGTTCGTCGATCTGTGTTTCGATCCAACGTTACCTGGAAACGCTGCGATCCCTTTGGATACCAACTGTCCCTACGCTACGAGTTCCTCAAGCTCCCTGCTCGGAATTCAGATCGCGGCCGAGCTCAGCTCAAACCCAGTAATCAACAATCCGGTCAATACGGGATTGACCACCGCGCTTGCTCACTATGAGCCGCCCATCACAGCAAGTACAACACCATGGGCTCCCAGCCCCATCAACAGCACTCCAAACCCAGCGTGCTCGAACACGACCGGAACCGACAGCACTCATCTCGCCCCACAGGCTTGCTATGTCCTGGACATTCAGCAGTCCATCTTCGGCGATCCCACGGATAGCGGGAAGACCGGTAAGAAGGGTACTTTCGCCATGATCTACAACGTGCCCATGCCGCTTTCCTTCGTCAGCGTCAATGGCACTGCGGTGAATGCTCCTCCAATCAACAACAATGGGTTTTCCGCCGCTCTCTGGTTCAAATCACCCCTGAGCCTCAGTTTTGTAGTGAACCCTGCCTGTCCATTGAGTCCGCCGGTGTGGCCGTGCGTCCTTACGCCGCCCTCGGCTTACAATTATTTCAATCCGGCGCCCGTAGCGGGCGAGAGCTTCGACGTGACAGACCAGTCCGGCAATGTGGTGTATCCGGCCCCGCCGCTCCCATCGCCTGCACAGGCCGTGCCCCCGACACTCTTTAACACCGAGAGCGTGCAGCAGATCACCTTCCCAGGCACCAGCAACCAGGTGGGCCTGCCTGATGGCAAGTATTTCCTGCAGTGGAGCGCTCTGGACAACGTGGGCATCACGGAGCAGAACGTCCAGTTGATCACTTCGGGAACCTGCCCCAATCCGGCAGGAGGCACTTTCCCCGCTCCGTGCTACCAGACCGGCATATTCCAGGCCCAACTCAATGTGGACTCCACGCCTCCCCAAATCACGGGTCCAACGTTGACGCCTCCTCCGGCCACCTACAACGGCGTTCCCAATGCCTACTTGCTGAACCAGATCGCGACCGGGGCGTTCAGTTGCTCTGATCCACTCACGAATGGCGTCGCCTCTGGCATCGCCTCTTGCACCGGCCCAACCGGCGGCATAGTGAACACTTCCGTAATCGGCAACAACAGTTTCACCGTCAATGCAGCCGACGTGGCGGGCAACACCGCCTCGTCGTCCGCATCCTACACCGTGGTCGATCAGCCCGTAGACGTCGACGTAGCCTACCTCGCGCCCTTCAGCGTTAAGCCCGGATCGCAAGTGGCGTACATCGTGGGCGTTGTCAATGAGGCCAAAAAGAATATCGCCTACGGCGTAACTCTCACCATCACAGTGTCACTCCCGGCCGGTGCTTCCATCGCGAGTGTCACCCCTGCTGGCGGCACCTGCTCGGTTTCTGCGAATGTAATTACTTGCAACCTCGCACCCTTGTCGCCGCTCAATACGTTCTCCGCTGCTGGTCTTTTGGTTGTGGTGAACGTGCCGAAGACAACCACCAGCGGCAAGATCTCCAACCTGGTCAGCGTCACTACCTTTAACCGCCAACTCGACAATGACGCGCCCACTTCTTTCAGCATTACCGTGAAGAACTGAAATCGCTCGGATTCGAGCCCGGCTGGAGGTCCACTTGGTTTGCCAACGTGGACCTCTTGCTTTTTTCGTTACCCGCTGTGGGACCAGCGCGTAGCCTCTTCGTACATCGTTTTCAGGTCGGAGCGTTCCAGTAGTTTCTCCGCTCCTGGTTCCTTCTTCATCCCGTCCAGTTGAGTCAGGGCCAGCCGGTAGTGGCCTGCTGCCTCGCTCGAATTTCCTCCAAGACGGAGCGTTTCCCCTAAAAGATACTGAATCTGCGCGCTCTTCATGTGCAATCCCAACTTCTCGCTCACTCCCAACAGTCTTTCCAACTCTTGCCGCGCGCGAACGAAGTCCTTTGCTGCCACCATCGCGGACGCAAGCTGCATCGACGACTCCACCGACACGGTCTTGAATCCGATGGCGTCAGCCTGTCCAATGATTTGACGCAATGCGCTAATGGCGGCCTGCGCCTGCCCCTGCGCGATGGCTACCTTAGCCAGATCCAGCTTGGCACTCAGGATCTTGTCCTGGTCTTTTGCGCGTGTTGCGGCCTGCTGGCTCTGCTGATAGAAGTTTTTCGCTGCATTCACATCGCCGCTATAGAACCGCACGTTGCCCTGCGTACCCAATATGTCCGCCAGCAAGCTGTCGTTTTTCAATTCGCCTGCCAGCCCTTCCGAATCCTCGAGCGGCTTGGCTGCCTCGCTTCCTCTTCCCGCCATCACCAATGCCTGAGCGTAGCCGTTTTGGATCTGCGCCATCGACCCACTGCGATCCTTCAGCGCCGTGAAGCCATTCACCGCTTCCTGAATCGAGCTGACAGCCGCTCCATACCGTCCTTGGTACAGGAAAACCATTCCGGTCCCGTACGATTCCAGGGCTGCTCCCCGTTTATCCTCGCTCTTTCGCCGCAGGTCCAGCGCCCGCATATACGACTGCATGGAGTTGTCAAATTGCGCTGCTCGCGCATAGCCTTCACCTAAATTGTGAAGAGTCTGCGCGATGTCAGCGGGAATACCCAGTTTTTCCCGCAGTTGCAATGCCTGCTGATAATACGTAAGTGCGTCGTCACTTTTGCCCTGAGCCAAATAGACGTTGCCGATGTTGTTCAGGCACAGCGCCTGGTAGGTTTCATTGCCGAAGTCCCGTTGCATCTGTAGCGAGTCTTTGTACAGCTGCAGCGCCTTTTCGTACTGCCCCTTATTTTCGTACAACACTCCCAAATCAATCATCGCGTCCGCTTCGTTTTTCTTGGCCCCAATTTCCCGATCGAGATCCAGCGCCTCCTTGAAACTCGCCACTGCCGCTTCCGTTTTGCCCTGCGACGCTTGTACGTCTGCGATTTCCGCAAGGCTATTCGCCACGCCTCCCTTCTTCCCCAACGCGCGATTGATTTCGATGGATTGCTGGAAATTCCGCAGCGCCTCCTCTGGCTTCTTCAGATTCTCGTACGCGACGCCGACCGCTTGCAGAATCTGTGCCTTCTCTTCCTGATTGTCCAATTCGATCGCCAGGTTCAGCGCGCGGTTGAGTGGCTCAAGCCCGGCCTGCGAATTGCCTGCCTGCACCTCCAGCCATCCCGAGTAGAGCAGGGCGTTTAGATTTTTGGGATCACTCTTCAACACACTGGCGTAGCGCTGCCGCGCCTTGTCGAAGTCGCCCTGATTCAGATACAGCTCTCCCAAGGCGCAGTTCACGTCGGTATTGTCCGGCATCGTCTTCGCCAGATTCTCGTACGATTCGATGGCCTTCTTCGTGTCCTTGACGATCCGCGCGTGGTTGGCGTCGATCAGATATCTCTCCGCCAGCGGCAGATCCTGGCTCAAATCGACCGCCTTCCGCGAAACCTGCTCGGCGTCGTTGTCGCGCCCCAGTGCGGCATCCGCTTCCGCCAGACGCGCGTATGCCAGTGCAAATTGCGGGTCATCTTGGACGGCCCCCTGCAACGCTTTCACCGCCTCCAGAGTCTTTCCATCCCGCAGCAATTGCACGCCTTGGTTGTATCCGCGTAATGCCGTTGCTGATTTAGATGTCGGCTGGAACGAGCTGGCCTTCAACTCTTTCAGCACATCGGACGAAAGTGCAAGCTTCTGCCGGATGAGTTCGGCCAGGCCATCCACCGTCGCCGGTATTTCCTTTTCGCTCGCTGCCTGGATCTTCAGTGGCTCACGCCGGTTGTGCTTCAGATCTTGCAACGTCCCATCAATCTGAATCTGGTCGCCAAATTTCGCGTACTGGCCCGAGACCACCGTGTCCGCATTACTTAGCTCGGCGATTCGCCGCAGCATATCCGGGTCGAGATTTGCATTCGGCGGTATTCGCAAGTCCTTCAGGATTTGCCGCAGCCGGTCCGTCGACACAATGCGCATGTGCGAAGACTGGCCTACATCCGTGCTCAGCATGTCCGCCAGGCTCGCTCCGATCCAGTCAATCGACGCGTCCGATGTGGCGTTGTGGAATGGCAGGATGGCCAAGGACATGTCTGGGCCGGCCGCTACTTTGGTCCCCGGCGCAGGACCTACTTTCCCGCGATACACCCATCCACCAATACCCAGCAAGAGCACGATGACGCCTGGGGCAATCCATTTCCACGGGATCCCCCGCTGGCCCGCGACCACCACGCTGGGCGCAGGGATAATTATCGACGCGGAAACCGGCCGCTTCCCTTGCCACGCGTCCAGATCGGCCAGAATTTCCGAAGCGCTCCGGTAACGCAAATTCAAATCCCGCTCCAGGCACTTGCTCACGATATCGCTCAATCCCGGCGGTATCGATTCGTCCAACTCCCGCACCGGCACCGCTCGCTCCTGGTTCCGCAGCAGCAGGCTGGCCATCGCGGTTTCTGCTTTGAAAGGAGTCTTCCCGCTCAGCAGTTCATAAAAAATGAGTCCCACCGCAAACAGGTCGGAACGCTGATCCAGTGTCTTACCCATGGACTGCTCGGGAGACATGTATTCGATTGTCCCTAGCAATGCCCCCGTCTGGGTCATTCCTCCCGACTCCACCGAACGCGCCAGGCCGAAATCCATCACCAGGATTCGCCCATTTTTGTCCTGCATGATGTTTTGCGGCTTCAAGTCGCGATGGATGATTCCCGCCGAATGGGCCGCGTCCAGCGCTAGGCAAACCTGCCGGATGATCTCCACAGCCTCATCGGGCGGCAATTTCCCGCGGTCCAGAAGCAGCCGTCGCAGGTCGTTACCCTCGACGAACTCCATGGTAATGAATTTGACGCCTTCCGCTTCCGCCAGGTCATAAATGCGGATTACGTTCTTGTGCGTAACTTGATGGGCAGTAAGGAGTTCTTGCTTGAATCGCGCTAGAATAGCCGGGTTGCTCGCCAGGTCTGGCCGGATTAACTTCAGCGCCACTGTCCGCTCTACTTCGCGATCCGCCGCCTTGTACACCGAACCCATCCCGCCTTCACCCAGCAATTGCAGGATTTCATAGCGGCCACCGAAGAGGTTGCCGGGTTGCAGCACCACATCTCGGTACGGGCTGCCGTAGATTTGCGGCCCTGTGGAAAGCTGGGAAGAGGCACTCCCATCCAAAGAGCGGTTGGCGATTGCCGTCGCTCCCGGATCCACAGCCGGTTTCTTAGGGTGCTCTATGAAGGTGGCCCCATCCAGCGGCACCTCGCTCGGCGCGCTGTCGCCCTTTGCGGGCGCACGAAGTCCTCCGGGTCCTCCGGGACCCGAGTCTTGGCTACGACTCGAATTGGGCTTCTGATCACCCATTGGATAAATTGGGCCCAGTCACACCAATAAGCCCCCCCCCTTCCCTAGGCAGGACCCACGGGCCGTCAGTATATAACGCCCTTGCTCCTCCTGCAGCAAGCCCATTCTACGATTCGTTTTTCTGATAAACCTTTGCTGACTGGTCACTTGTGCCCCTGTTCCGTCCCGGGGCATCTCGACCAGTACTCGCTTCCACAGGCAAATTAGCCCGGCTGGTTCCCTTTTACGCAATGCCCATTTTTCTCTGCATCTCTTCCAGCGATACGCCCTTCGTTTCCGGGAAGAACAGTAGCACCGCCACAAACTGCAGTGCCATCATCGCCGCAAAAAACACGAAGGGATACCCGCCCGACTTGGCCGCCATGGCCGGGAACGTGCCACTGATGACTGCATTCATGGCCCAATGAGAAAGACTCCCCAGGCTTTGTCCCTTTGCCCTTACACGGTTAGGAAACACTTCGCTGATATACACCCAGATGACCGCTCCCTGCGAAAATGCAAAAAAGGCGATGTAGCCGATCAGCAGCCAAAGCAGCAGGTACTCGTGGCGCTTCGTCAGGAAAATGCCCGCCACTCCCCCCAGGCACAGCATCGTGCCGACCGACCCAATGAGCAGGAGTTTCTTGCGTCCCAGGCGGTCGATAAGGCTCATCGCCAGCATCGTTGACAGCAAATTCGTGGCTCCCACGGCCACTGCCTGCAAGTCCGCGGAAACTTTGCTATAGCCTGCGAATCCGAAAATATCGTTCAGGTAATACAGAATCGCGTTGATTCCAGAAAGTTGATTGAACATCCCGATTGCCACGGCCAGAAAAATCGGCAGCCGGTATTTCCAGGAGAACAGCCTGTCGTGCTGCACGTGTTCCGCATCGATGGAGGCCACAATCTCCTGTAAGACTTCTTCGTAATTCTCGGCTCCCGTCTGTAGCAGCACTTCGCGCGCTTCCGCAATCCTCCCCCTCTTCACCAGCCAGCGCGGGCTTCGCGGAATGGAGAACAGCAGGGCCAGAAATGCCGCCGCCGGAAACGCCGCGATTGCCAGTTTCCAGCGCCACTCGTGATCACCTAGACCAAACATCCCGATGACG
>Ga0187873_1002501_pt1 | contig 13862 bp, 7 predicted proteins | sample June2016WEW_16_1_2_FD_133012 | JGI IMG/M metagenome (GOLD analysis project Ga0187873, IMG submission 133012) | Peatland microbial communities from SPRUCE experiment site at the Marcell Experimental Forest, Minnesota, USA - June2016WEW_16_100 | ecosystem: Environmental > Terrestrial > Soil >... | reverse complement strand
TGCTGGCCGAAAAACCGGAATGTGCGCGCGGTGATTTAATGGCGATGCGTCGGTTGCTGGCAACTGAGGAGCGGACGCGAAAACAAAAGGATTTGAGCCGGAATGAACTGCAGGCTTTATGGGACTCACAGTTGAGTGAAACTGAACGCGCCTCCCTGCGCCAGCTTTCAAACCGGTCGGTGAAGGCCATTGACAGGCGCATTGATATCGGTGAGGCGGTACAATGGGCCGAGGACCATTTGTTTGACCGCAACTCGGTCGTGCTGGAATGCCAGGTGTGGCAGCACGCTTTGGAACATGCGCGCGGTGAAGGTTTTTCCATTGCTGAACTCAAGGATCTGACGCGCCGGCGTCCTTACATCCGCAATGCTGAACACCCAAGTGAAGTGACGTTGCGCGATGTGCTGTTACGCGAGACAGAAATTGTCCAGAACGTCAAGGACGGTGCGGGCAATTGCCGCCCATTGGTGGACATTCCCTCCACGGTAAATCCAAAATTGGATGACGAACAGCGCCATGCTTTGGATACATTGCTTGGTTCAACCAATGCGGTGTCGCTTTTCCGGGGCGGCGCGGGCACAGGTAAAAGTTTTGTCCTGCGTGAGTTGGTCGAGCAGGTCAGGCAAAAGGGCAGGGCAGTGGCTGTCCTCGCGCCTCAGCGGCAGCAAGTCGTGGACATGGAAAGGGCAGGTTTCCCGGCACTGACGACGGTGGCGAATTTTCTGCTCAGGGGTGAACTGGCCGAAGGCACGGTCATTGTCGTGGACGAAGCCGGTCAAATTGGTGGCCGGCAAATGCACCAGTTGTTGCAACTGGCGCGTGAGCGGAATGCGCGGATGATTCTTTCCGGCGATACCCGACAACATGGTGCGGTCGAGGCTTCGGATGCGCTTCTAGCCATTGAACGATATTCCGGCATCAAGCCGGTCGAATTACACACCATCCGGCGGCAGGACCCGGCGCTGGCTCGCAATGCGAATGAGCGGACGCGCATCACGCAATATCGCAAGGCCGTCGAAGCTGCTGCGGCCGGCAGGCTGGCCGAATCATTCAAGCGGCTCGAAAAGATGGGCGCGGTGGTTTCCTGCGGTTTGGGCGAGCAGGCTGGCAAGTTGGCCGACGAATACCTCCGGCTGGCGCAGCAAAACGTTTCCGCAGTTGTCGTGTCGCAGACTTGGGCTGAAGTTCATCGGGTCAATTCGCAAGTGCGCGACGCGCTTAAAGGAAAAGGATTGCTCGGCGCAAAAGACGTAGCGGTTAAGGCATTGGACAAACTGGATTTGACCAACGCACAGAAACGCGATGAGCGGTTTTATCCGAAGGATGCAGTGATTGTATTCAACCAAAAGGTGCGCCAAGCCGAACCGGGTGCAAAAGGGAAATTGATGGGCATCGTCAAGGCCGGGGTTCTAGCCGAAGTTGATGGCAAATGTGTCACCATCGCGAATAAGTTGCTCGATAAAATCACCGTCTGCCTGCCGCGTGAAATCTCAATCACAGAAAATGACCGTCTGCACCTGAAGGCCAACCGGAAATTGGCCACCGGTGCGCGTGTTACCAACGGGGAATTGGTCACAGTGAAGACAGTCCGCGCCGATGGCCGCATTGAACTTACGGATGGTCGTGTCCTAGATAAAAGTTTTCGTGAGTTTCTGCCTGGCTACGCCGTCACGTCCTACGGCTCACAAGGCAAGACGGTGGATTACGTTCTCTTTTCCGATTCCACCATCAAGGCCGCGACCAGTGCTCAACAATGGTATGTGACGATTTCACGCGGTCGGCGCGGCATCCGCATTTTCACGCCGGACAAGGAGCAACTGCGGGAAAACCTGACCCGCTCCGGCCACAGGCCGCTGGCATTGGAATTTGCAGGCGGCCTCCGGCCTCGCAATGGCAATCTGCTTTGGGAGCGGCTTCACGGGTATCTCCTCCGCTTTGGCCAGCGGGCCGCCGACACTTTTTGCCGATTAAAGCAATCCCGTCGTCGTCACCAACAACATTTGCAGAAACATGAGCACCAAATCACCCGAATGTTACACCACTGAACCGCAGGCCCGCTGCCTGCGCGTTGAGATTTCGCCGGGGCATTCGCTCTTGCTGCCGCTCGATCAATTCGCGTTTGCCGAATTCACCAATGACGACAAGGAACAGCAACTGCGCTTGGTTTTTGCAACCCATGAGGTTGTGGTTCACGGTTTCACGCTGCGGCGAATCGAAATGGCCATGCACCGGATGGAATTGGCATCCATCATGATGTTGCCGGCCAAATATCAACCCCTGATTGCTGATGGCCAGTCGAAAATTCGAGAAATTGTGGTGACAGAGACCAAAGCTGTCGGCCTTCAATCAGAGGCATCTCTAAATTAAAGGCGGCGTGTTGGAGGTCAACCCTCCGTCGGTCCTGGTGAATTGCTCTTTGGCGGTATTTCGTTTGCCGCCTTCACCATTTCATCGAGGAGTTTCTTGAATTCTTCCAGACCGGTTGACGGAATAATGATGGTGTCGCGGCGACCACCGGCATCTTCGCTAATGCGCAGAAACCGTCCGCGCGGATTCTCCTTTAGTGTAAAGACGAAGGTCTTGCGCTCGATCTGCACTTGGTCCGATTTGAGTGTGTCTTCGTTGACCGGCGGCTTGGGTGAAAAATGGGGGTGGTGACTGAAAGGTGATGGTCGTTCGTTTGAAATCATAAAATTCACGCAATACTTCTGATGTCCTCCAGCATGACAGGCCGTGGCACTGTTTTCAATCCCTTCAATTGAAAACCGGGGTGAGCGTTGTGTCAGGAGGTTATTGAATGTCGTAGATCCGGGTTTCAACCAAAGGGCTGTTATCCTTCTTCACAATGGTCGGCCGGATCCAACGGGGCGTCATGAGGGAAAGTCCCGTGCCGTGTCTCTGGCGTCGCCAGTGACCTCGGCGCCAATGTGCTCGTGGTGAAACACCATGACCTGTAGTGGCACCGTCGTGGGGGAGGTCTGTAAACAGGTTCTTCCCGCAGATTTTTATCCGGGTGTAGTCGCCACTGGAGATGGTACGTTGTGCGTGTTGTTTGCGATCCCTGACACTGCGTGTGTCGCGATTATCGTTGAGCGCCTCGACGACCCACGCCGGCGGATCACCATCCCACTCCTCGGTGATGTCTTCCGGCCGAAACGAAATGAAGCATGCCGCGTTGACGATGGTGTTGAGGCAGGCACGAAACACCGGCTCTTGGGAACGGAAGACTTCAATCCGGCGTTTTCGGCTCTGAGCTCTGATATCGTCGATATGAGCTGTCGTCCCATCGGGACGTGTGATGGTCTGACTTATATTGTCCGTGGGTGGGGCATTCCTTTCCAGGAATTCCTTGATGCCGAGTTCAACCGCTTCGTTAATGCATAAATCCGTATTTTCAGATGGCTGGTTCAGCTTCAACTCAGGTGCTGGCAAATGAATGCTGAAGGTCGGATCGAGACAGGCAACTGAGAGCGACCGGTTGTAATCCGCTCCATCCCAGTGCGACGTTAAGGAGAACAGATATTCCTCACCTTGCTTCGCAATATAACAACCATCGACTGGAGCGCCTTCAGCGAGAAACAGCGGTTGAGGCGGCGTGAATTTCAGGAACAGATTCCGAAAAGGAAGCTTGATGTCCTTCATCCGAATCTCGTCACAGTCGGTGTTGTCAAATTCTTCGACCAAGCGATCCGGTAACACATAAATAGCACCGCCGTTTGCCCGATGGCTGAACGCTGCCATACAAGCATCGCCGTCATTCGTGATAGCTGATCGTGGTCTGGCGTCGAGATCGAATGCGAGCATGTGGAGATTTGCTTCAAGCCGCCTGACTTCCATGATTTGCTGGACAGTCTCGATGTGCATGACGCCGTCGACTAGGTTCATTGGCGTTGGAATGGCCCGGACTGCTGGCCGAGTTCGCAAGACGCGTGATGGGTGAAACTGAGCCCACGGCGGGTTCTTCTCATCAGGTAAGAGGTAAAGCGGTTCGCAGGTGTCAAGTTGCGGCGTGGCTAAGAATTTCATTCCTGCCAGCCTTGCTTCGTTCAGGCAAAACAGGGCGTGCAAAGTGAATCGGCAAATCTCGATATCGTAAGGTTGGACGTTTGCCATCCTGTATCGAGGAATGGGAATTCCATCGCTGTTTAGCAGGTCCGTGTAACGGGCAATGGACCGAACGTCACCCGGCCCCCGGTAGATGCAGTAGCTCTGGACGAAACGCGGATCGGAATCAGACGGTCCCGGCACTATTTCCGTTGAGGTAGCCTGTTGCCTTAGCGCTTCAAGCCGTTGATTAATCGCCGCATCACTGCGCTCTTCGGGGAAGAGGTATTGTAAAGGACCATTGTGCGCAATCCAAGCAAACAGGTCGGATTCGCTTTCCGCAATTTCATAGGTCATCACAAGGATTCCGCTATAGCCGGAAAAACCAGCGGGGCTCGTGTTGATCTCCATCCAGGAGGACAACGACGGCCAGCGAGCGTCTCCGTATAGGTGCCATTCCACTCCGTCTTTCAGAATCACGGAAGCGGTGGTTGCGGAATTCTCGGGCGTAAAAAAGGTCAGCCTCTCACAGCCCATCAAATGCTCGCACGGAAGGGCAGACCCGGCTGTGAGCAAGGGGAAGTGGACCTTATCCGAAATCGCCGGAAATTGTTTGGGGCCTGCTGTCACGACGCGTATTCTCTCGATTTGCAGTTCGACCGGCAAGCTTTAGGGAAGCGAACAAAACCAAATTGCCTGCGCGGGCTGCCTGCTTTGAAAGATTACGAACAGGCGCGGCCAAAGGAAGTTTATTCACATTGGTGTCAGGAAATCGTCGCGTAGCTTGTATGCAACTGAGGAACCGGCTGCAACCAGTTCGTCGAGAAGCTTCATCGTGGCTTGGCGGAGATCAGTTTCGACACGTATGCGGCGATTGCCACCGTAAATAAGGCGGGTCAGAATAGTTTCGAGATAGAACACTGTAATCTCGGAAAACAAAGTTGCCCCACCTGTTGTGGGCATTTTTGCTGCGAGACTGATGAGTGCGTCGGGAAGTGTTGGAGAGCCGATTTTTTCGAGGAAGTATGTGTATACCTCGAAACCTTTTTGGCTCGCCGGCATTCGATCAAACAATCCCCGCATACGCTGTTCCTCTCCATGGAGAGGATTCCAGTCGCGCGCCTCGCCCCAATTATCACCAAGGAAAAGTTCCCGGAGAAGTTTGGCGGAATTTGAATGTTCGTTGTCCGCTGAAGCCGGTAGGGAACTGGCTAAATAACCATCTGCAAACCGCTGCCACAACATCCAGAAAGTCGTTGCCGGTGTCTGTTCCCCTTGACGTATCACCAGCCATTTGACGACTTCTGCTGCTTTTTCCGGCAGATGGCTGGACGCACTGAAAACCGGCTCCAAAATTTCATTTGCCTCCTGTGCCGGTTGGTTGAGCGTGAATTGCACCAGAGGGTCTACGTAAAGGTGTTCCACCTGTGCGTCCAACTCCTGCTCATCGCCCGGTTTCTCAACCCGCGAATGACGCCGGTTCTGGTCGGTTGTCCATCTGAGAACCAAAGCGGCTGTATTGCGTTTGAAAAATTCGCGCGCAAGCGGGTCGGTAAATTGTGGTCCGAAAACCGTGAGCAGATGCGGTGCAACCTGTCGGCCTGGCCACCGCGTCAAATCAAGTTGAAGAATAGTATTATCGTTGCCAGATTTGCGGTTCTCGACGAATTCACGCAACCGCGTCAGCAGGTTGGCGCGAAATTGATCTTCGGTTGCCGCATCTCCGACAGGCTTCCGCCGTCGTTCACTCCAAAATCGGCTTTGCTCGACCGCTTCCAATATAAGCATGTGAATACATGTCAGAGCCAGGGGTCGATCTGATTTCCACAAATAAGCCCCTATGCCTTGCACGGCATATTTCACGACTTCATCCACGGAATGGGTTATCGCCTTGGCGAGAGCTGGCAGCAGCCGGGCTTGAACAGCGGGGGCGCATTGTTTTTCAAACAATGCCGGCAGAATGAAAGCCGCCGGGCGTGAGGCTTCCACGGGGTTTAGCGCTGCTACTTTAAATTGATCTGAAGTATCTGCATCCGCTTCAACCGAATCGCAGGTCAATATTGCGCACCATTCCTTTTCAGCGTCCGTTAATTCGGCCCAATGATCCCGGATGCACACGGCGGCCACATAAGCCGGTCCGGCAAGCGCGATGGATGTCTGAACCTGATCCGTTACTTTATTGATGGAAGCAAGCTGTGTTTGTGCCGCGTGAAGTTTTGTCTTCCATTGTTCTGGTTTGATGCCCTGTGCCGGCTGCCCCGCAAAGACCGACCGGCCCCATACGAACAAACTCGTCGTTGCCTCCCAGATTTCTCTCTGCGGTTTTTTCGCATCAATCATTTCTTGAAGTTCGGGCGGCGGGGCTGAGGCTTGAATCAGCACGCGTCCATCTTCTGCTTCGCCCACTTCAACAAAATTTCGCGTGTCCATTTGGTGCAGCCTGAATCGCCACACCTTGATCTCATCATCCTGTTCGCTTTCTTTCGGAAGCGCCGCTTTATATGCGTCAAGCAGCGCCCAGACCTGATTGCGAAAACGCGACGTTTGCAGCATCACGGCAAGGTATTCAAGATGTTGCTGGCGATGCGGCAAGCGGGCGAATTCAGCGCGCTCGTCATCATATAACTTCTTCTCAAGGCCCAACCAGATTCCCGTATTCATGCGACGCGTATTCATCGTTTCGTTTACGGAACGCTCCAAATCCGCCTTAAATAAATGCTTGCACGTCAAGATGGCAAATGCCGCGTCGCCAGCCTGACCTGGATAAGCTGTGACGACGCTGGCGACGACTGCTGTCACGGCGATGTTGTTGCTTTGACTTAAAAGACGATTCAGTATTTCAGGCAAATCAGTTTCACCGCGAGCCGCTTTGTTGAGCAACCAGCGTTCCAACGCCATGAGGGCACTTTTCAGAACGTCGGGGCCATGGGTGAAGTCTCGGTATAATTCCCATAAACGGCCGTCCCCAAACTGCATCTGGGTTTTGCCATCCGGCAACTGGATGGCAACGCGCATTGGGCCGTTTATGCCACGTCTTCGATTGGACGGATGTGCGTAAGCTTCACATGAACGGTTGGCAAATTTCAAAATGAAATCGAGACCTCGATGCGGGTGGTGCGAAAGGAATTTGAAAAATGGTCCGTGATACGCGCTTGAGGGGTAGTCGTCCATTGATGATCGGAAACCGAGTCCGAAAGCGTCATTCATCGCGTTCATGTCGTATCCAGACCCAGCCGCAAGGGCCTGCTCTACAGAAAGATGCATACCTAGCGTGTATTCAGCTACGCTGATCATCAAATCAGGCATGTCACGGCAGAGGGCGTCGGAATAAAAATGATTGAACATGAGTTCAAGCAGTTCTTTGTAATCATGATGGCGCTCCTTGTCATCCATCGCAGTCATGGCCATTTGCGTTAGCGCTGCTTTGGCGGCCAAAGGTATGATCAATAGGATTTTGAACAGCCGTTCGCGTCCATCACGGACAGGAGAGCGCCATGATTTCACATTTGGCAACCAGTGCAGCGCCAATTTGGCGATGGATTCCGCACCTTTTGGATAACGCAAACCCCAGCGTGTCAATTGCACCCAATCCTCCATGAATCCAAGGACAAATGGAAAATCTGCTTCGCCAAACTGCGGTATGGCTGACTCCATCAATTCAGCGGCCCCGGTCCAGCCGTTTCCTCGGGGCAAGAAGACATCACCAGCACCTTCTATCCCAAACAACCGCCGTGGAATTGCCGCCCGGCACGCAACACGCAGAATGTGGATGACCTGCCGCAGAAGTTTTGCGCCATCGGCAATCAAAAGCGTGGCATTCCGCCGCAAAAAGCCGTTCGCATCGGACGATAGAAGCACGCCCACGAGTGTGTCATCCCGCCAATGCGCAGCAATGGATGTATTTTGGATAACATCCAGAACCAGTGTGTCGGTCGTTTGCGGGGCTGTGTCCAGCAATTCTGTCAGCCACTTCCGGTAGGCGCGCCGCAGGGCGGGATACGTTCCAACCTGGGCAAAAAGCACGGCCAGGCGGCGTTCGCTACGTTCAAATTCTGCGTCCAACCAATGCGCCAAAGCCCAATCTTCAAATACATCGTGTGCCGGAGCAAAATGGTCATCACCCGTCGTGGGGGTGGCCAGCAAACTGTCGCGGACGAGTCCGTGAAGCGCGTGCGCATCAAGATCCGTAGCCGAAATGAATGGCTTCATGGCCTTTGCACGACGCAATGCCACTTCAACTAAAATCTCGCCACGCAACCGTGGCAGCCCAATCTGCTGACCCTCATCCGGGCGGCGAACAACATCCCGCCAAACTTTTTCCCGAAACGCGCGCTCATGCGATGGAAGCGGCTCTGTCGTTGGCCACTGCATTTGCACGGCTTTATCCAACAAAAATGGTTTCTTGAGCATTCGACGGAGCGCGTCACTCGACATCGGGCGTTGCAGCGTGGGAAATTCAGCCGTCACCTCGTCCAGTTCGGCATCACTCAATTCTGGCACGAAGATGTCTGCGCAGGGTATGCCGACTTCGCCGAAAAAGGCGCTTCTCACGGTTTCTGCCGAGTAGTCCCGGCAGGTAATAAGCAATCTCCACGTGGGATCATTCTTGATGGCGCGAAGCAGGTCGAGAAAAGCCGCTCGTTGTTCGGCGTCTTTTTCCATCAACCGCTCAAGGCTTTCGATCCACAGAATTTTTCGGCCATGCAATGCGGTTTGTGCCCGAAGGCCGTCAATGGTGAGTTCAAAACGTGCGAGAACTTCATTGATGTGAGTGCCGGCGAGACTTTCAGCGCGAAACGCGAAGCCGACTGCGCCGATGGTGGCCAAAGAAAAACCCATTTTCGCCAGCACGGATTTTCCCGAACCCGCCTCGCCCGTCACAAACACGAGTGGATTATTTTCGATGAGCTGACAAAGCTGACCGAACAGTTCGCGTCGGGGAATCTCCATCTTTCCACCAATCGTGGTGCGAATTCCATCAACGACTACGCGTGTATCCTCCAACAGGCGCAATGCACCAGCCGGGTATCCGCTGGCGTGGTTGTGCTGTTGCAACAACGGTTCGGGAAGTTTTTCAAGCGTATAGGACGAAGCCGTCCCTGTTCGAGTGGCCGCCAATGTGCAGAGGGTGTTCCACGTCGCATCGGCCACGGCTGAATTATTGTCGCGGGCTGTAATTGCGAGCAATGAGCGCATCATGGTCTCGATGAATCCATGTTCAACATTGAGATCACAATCCACCACATTGAACCGGCATAAAAATCGCCAGATTTCTTCGTCCGTTGGTTGCGATCCGCTTGAATCTCGCAGGATTGCTACAATATTATTGTAGTAATCAAGCGTGGGTTTTCCCAGATAACCGGGAATTTGCAGCCGTCGAACCATGTCAGCGGAATCAGTCGAGGCCCGCGCGCAGTCGAGCAGAGTGCGTAGCCCCCTAACGAGCTTTGCAGAAAGGTTGCTCGTGATCAGCCCAACCACGTCGTGATTTTGACTGAATAGCGATGGGTTCCGGAAATCTGCGAAAGCGCGCCGCAATGTCTCGGCAGATTCTTCATCCTTTTCACTCAAAACAAACGCGCGTTTAATCTGAATGGCTGCCTTCCGGTTTAAACCCTTTCCGTCCACCACCACCAATAGAATGTCGTCTGTTTGCCAGCCCAGATATTTGGTCTGGAAATGCACTGCATTGACCGTCCCGGTTTCAAGGAAGAACGGGGCACCACCTGTCAATAAAAGCGTCAAACAGGCCGCCCCGACTTTGAATTCAAAGTCGGGGCCGGTTCCGCCTGTAGCGGATGGGCTGGTTATAATTTCCACGCAAAATAATTATCGCCTACAATGACCTTATATTTCAATAATTCTCGGCGAACCGTTCAGTGCGAAAGCTATCATGCAATTGGTCGAATCCGTTTCCGATTTTTTCTAAACGGTCCAAAAATTGCGACAGGCGAAGTGCCAGCAAAACTGCCAGCAGCGGAGTAATAACAGAGTAGTGTGGGAGTTGTTTTGGAGTTTTGAAGGGGTAGTTAAAAGCTTGACGAAAGTGTCAAAACCTGCGATTTTACAGGGGTTAGCAGCGTAAGTTCTGCAACTTGCGTTCTGGCGGGGACTTGGAAAAATCAGCGTGAACGGCACGTTCGGTTCGATTCCGACCCTCGCCTCCAATAAATAATTTGTATTCAACGACTTACAAATTGAGAATGAGGGGGTTCCAGTAAAATCGTTACCGCCATACAACTCAATAACTACCCCGGCATTACTCACCAACTACCAGGAATGACGGATACGCAGCACGTTTGCTGCAGCTGGCCGCCAATCACATCATACTGCACCACATCCCGCGCGAGCGTGCCGCCATCCCGCTCCTCGAAGGTGTGTTCGTGAATCCATGTGCGGTAAGGGCCGCGCCGTTGTTCGTCCACGAACCGGCCGGGCGGCTCCCACGCGGCGATCTCGCTTCGCCAGCGCAACGGAAGACCGCGCAGCCGCAGCCGGTAGTCAATCTGCAGGCCGACGCACATTTCAATCGGGCGTGGCGTCAGCACCTCAAATTTCGGCCACGGTGGGGTGAGAGTTTCGAGATTGAATGCGTCGGCGAAAAACTGGAACAGCTCGTCGCGCTGGCGCGGAAGCCACAACTCGGTTTCCAGTTTGAAGAGGCCCTCAGGCGTCCGGCTGAAGCGAGGCGGGTTCACGCAGTTTGGCCCAGATCTTCCAGCAACAGGCGCGCACTGATGCGGGCGGACTCGAAAATGACCGGCAGACCGCTACCCGGATGCGTGCCGCCGCCCACAAGATACATACCGTCGAATTCCTCGAAGCGGTTCTGCGGTCGCAGATGCAACATCTGAGCAAAGTTGTGTGCCAGGTTGAAGGTCGCACCGCGATAGATGTCCACCTTGCTCTCCCAATCTGCGGGCGTCACCACACGCTCGAACCGGATGCGTTTCTCGATATCTGATGGCAGACCGATCTTCGTCAGTTGTCGCAAGGCCACGCCGCGATACCGCACGCGTTCCTTGTTCCAGTCCACGTTTGGATGCTGATGCGTCACTGGCACCAAGACATACAATGCACTGTGGCTTGGCGGCGCCATGGTGGCGTCGGTCCGGACAGGGTTCTCGACGTAGAACGAAGGGTCTTCCGACAACACATGCTGCCGCTCGATTTCGTCGAGGTTGCGGCGATAGTCTTTGGTAACGTAGATGTTGTGGTGCGCGAGGTGGTCGAAGCGCCCCTCCACGCCGAGATACAGCATGAAGGTCGAGCAGGAAAATCTCTTCCGCGCAATACTCGCATCGCTCCAGCGCCGGCGCAGGCTGTTCGGCACGAGCTTCGATATCGCGTGCGCAAAATCGGCGTTCAACACCACGGCGTCGGCACGCTGTTCGCCCTGCGCGGTGCGCACGCCCACGGCCCGGCGGCCGGCAAACAGGATTTCTTCCACCGCCGTGTTGATCTGGATTTTCGCGCCGAGTTCCTGGGCCACTCGCGCCATATTGCGCGTGATGGAATTGCAACCGCCCGTCGGATGCCAGATGCCGTGTTCGTATTCGAGGAACGAAAGGATGGAGAATAAACTCGGACACTGGAACGGCGACATGCCGAGATACTTCGACTGAAACGTGAAGGCGAGTTGCAGGCGCGGGTCTTTGAAATAACCCGCCAGTTCCGCGTGCAGGGATTTCCACGGCTTGAGAAACGGCAGCACCGCCAGTAGGCGCAGGCTCAGCAAACTTTTCCAGCCCGGAAACGGCACCTGCAGACACGGGGCGAACTTCTCCAGTTTCACCCGGTTGTATTCCATGAACCTCCGGAAGCCCTGTGCATCCGCCGGCGACAGTTTCGCAATCTCCACCACCATCCGCTCGAGGTCCGGTGTCGCGCGCAACTCACCGCCCGCGCCGAACACCAGCCGGTATTGCGGGTCGAGCTTGGTCATCGGCACTTCCTTGAACAGATCGCGCCCGACCGCTTGAAAAATTTCCTGCAGGATTTGCGGGTAAAGGAAAAACGTCGGTCCGAGGTCAAACCGATAGCCATCGGCTTCGATCGCCGAAGTGCGTCCGCCCACGCGCGGTTGTTTCTCCACGACCGTGACTTCCACCCCGGCCTTGGCGAGCAACATGGCGGTGGCCAGCCCGCCCGGCCCAGCTCCCACAATGATGACACGTCTTGGCATCTGTTCTTCCTAGACGAAACGCGCGACGACTGCAAGTTCAGTTGCCCATCAAAAAACGAAACGCCCGCTTCAGTCCGGCCAGGGAAAGTTTCTGTGGCGGATAACGGAACGGCGTGTCCAGCCAGATCGCCCGGCGTAAAACCGCGCGCCGATGCGTGAACGCGTCAAAGCCCGCGCGCCCGTGATACGCCCCCATCCCGCTTTCGCCCAATCCACCAAACGGCAACCCGGTGCCGATCATGTGCGAGACCACGTCGTTCACGCACACGCCGCCGGAACGCGTCTCCGTCAGCACGCGCGTCTCCGTTGCCCGGTCGCGTGTGAAAACATACAGCGCCAGCGGTGTCGGCCTTTCGCGCAGCAACGCGAGCGCGTCGTCGAGTTTGTCAAATTCCAGCACCGGCAGAATCGGCCCGAAAATTTCCTCCTGCATCACGGGCGTGTCCGGCGAAACGTCCGTCAGAATCGTCGGTGCCAGGAACAAGTCCTTCGCGTCATGCGCGCCGCCGTGAACAACTTTCCAGTCACGCAGATACTTCACCAGCCGCTCAAAATGACGCGCGTTCACGATGCGTCCGTAATCCGCGCTGTGGCTGGCGTCTTCGCCATAAAACTCATGCAGGGATTTTTTCAACGCCGTCAGGAACGCATCCCGCACACCGCGCTCCACCAGCACATAGTCCGGCGCCACGCACGTCTGCCCGGCGTTCATGAATTTTCCCCACGCAATCCGGCGCGCGGCCAGTTCAATCGGCGCGTCGCCGCAGACGATGGCGGGGCATTTGCCGCCGAGTTCGAGCGTTACCGGTGTAAGATGCTTGGCCGCCGCCGCCATCACGGCGCGTCCCACGCGGGTGCTGCCGGTGAAAAAAATCTTGTCGAACCGTTCGCGCAGCAAAGCCACCGCCACATCCACCCCGCCGGTGGCGACGGAAATATATTCCTCCGCAAATGTTTCCCGCACCAGCGCCGCGATGGTTTCCGCCGTGTGCGGAGCAAGTTCGGACGGCTTCAACATAATGCAATTCCCCGCCGCGATGGCGCTGACCAACGGCGTGAGCAGCAGTTGCACGGGGTAGTTCCATGGGCCGAGGATGAGCGCGACGCCGAAGGGTTCGGGCTGGATGAACCCGCGCGCCGGCCAAGCGAGTAGCGGTGTGCGGCAGTGTTGCGGTTTCATCCATGCCGGCAGGCGGCGGAGAGCATGGCGGATTTCTGCAAGCACAAGCCCGAATTCGGACGAATAGGCCTGGTGCGGCGATTTGCGGAGATCAGCGTGGAGCGCGGCCAGCAAAGGGGATTCATTCCGCTCCAGCGCGCCGAGCAGGATTCCAAGCTGCGCCCGCCGGAACTCCAGCGGGCGCGTCGCACCGGACTGGAAGAAAGAGCGTTGGCGTTGGACAATGGTGGTGAAATCCATAATCAGCTTGGTCAAAGTTCTCGCGCCACGTATAAGTTCGTCAAGCAATGATTCGTTGGCTTCCGATTTTGATGTTGTCCGCCGCGTTGCCGGCGCGGGCGGACGCCGTTTCCAACAAACTGACCGCGGCAGGCATCACGGAGTTCACCGCGGCGTATCAGGCATGGGACGGCGCGCGGTTTGGCACGGCGGCGGAGCTGTTTCGGCAGGCCG
>Ga0187873_1002492_pt1 | contig 13914 bp, 13 predicted proteins | sample June2016WEW_16_1_2_FD_133012 | JGI IMG/M metagenome (GOLD analysis project Ga0187873, IMG submission 133012) | Peatland microbial communities from SPRUCE experiment site at the Marcell Experimental Forest, Minnesota, USA - June2016WEW_16_100 | ecosystem: Environmental > Terrestrial > Soil >... | reverse complement strand
CGCCGCCGTCCGCGCCGCCGCGGTCCGCGCCCTGGTTTCCTGGCCGGACGCCGCCGCCGGGCCGCACCTGCTCGAACTGGCCCGGACCACCGGCGATTCGACCGAAGCCATCGTGGCCCTGCGCGACGGTTGCTTGCGGCTGGCGCAAATGGACGAAGTGCCGCTCGGCCAAAGGCTCAGCCTCCTGAGCGGAGTGCTGGCACAGGCGAAGCGCCCCCAGGAAAAGCGGCAGGCGATTGCTGCCCTGGCCGAAGTCCCGGCGCCAGGCGCGTTGGAGCTGCTCGAGAGCTGCTCGGCGGATGCCGCCCTGAAGGCGGAGGCCGTGCCGGCCACACTCAAACTGGCGCGCAGCTTGGGGGGCGTTTATCCCCGGCAGTGCCTGGCGGCCCTGGATCGCCTCAAGGCCCAGGCCGAGACGGATGCCGCGCGCAAGGAAGTGGCCGACGCGATCAAAGCAGTTCAGAGCGCGGGCCAATCGCCCGAGGGTTTTATCCTGGGCTGGATGCTTTCCGGCCCGTACGTGCAGGAGGGCAAGGATGGAAGCGCGCTTTTCGACCTGGCCTTTGCCCCGGAAAAACCGGGTACCGCCGCCCAGTGGCGGCCGCTCACGGGCGCGCAGAACGGCGTGGTCGACCTGGGCCGCGTCATGCCTGGAGAAAACCGTGTGGCCTATCTGCGGACCATCGTCCTGAGTGACCGCCAGCAGGACGCCACGCTGGAACTGGGCAGCGACGATGGTATCAAGGTTTGGTTCAACGGCCAGGTCGCCCTCGCCAACAACGTCATCCGGCCTTGCACCCCCGGCCAGGACAAGGCCAGCGTGACACTCAAAACCGGGGCCAACACGCTGTTGCTCAAAATCACCCAGGGCGGCGGTGAATGGGCCGCCTGCGCCCGGCTGCGCGGCGCCGATGGCAAGGCCCTGCCGGGCCTCCTCATCCAGCCGGCAGGCGAGTAGGCCGGATCTGACATGAAAACGCTCGTGGCCGAGAAATTCCCGGAAACCCACCTCGACCGCCTCGCCAAAGTTGGTTGTGAAGTGGCTTATGAACCCGGTGTCAAAGCGGAGGACCTGCCCCGGCTCATCGGCCCGTTCAAGATTTTGGTCGTGCGCGGCAAGCAGGTGACGGGCGAGACCCTGCGCGCCGGGGAGCAACTCGCCCTGGTCCTGCGGGCGGGGGCGGGCGTGAACACCATCGATGTCAAGTCGGCCAGCGCTCGGGGCGTCTTCGTCAGCAATTGCCCGGGAAAAAACTCGGTCGCCGTCGCCGAACTGGTCTTCGGGCTGCTGCTGGCCCTGGACCGCCGCATCCCCGACAATGTCGCCGCCCTGCGCGCGCACAAGTGGAATAAGAAGGAATTCTCGAAGGCAGACGGAATCTTCGGCAAGACCCTCGGGGTCATTGGGACCGGGCAGATTGGGCGGGAGGTCATCCAGCGGGCCCGCGCCTTTGGATTGCACATCCTGGCCTGGTCGCGCTCGTTGACCCCCGGCCTGGCGCGCGAGTTGGGCGTGGAACGTTGCGGCGAGGTGGAGGAGGTCTTCCGGCGGGCCGACATCGTGACGCTGCACGTGGCGCTCAAACCCGAGACGCGCCGGCTCGTTAACGCCGAGCGTCTGGCCCTGATGAAACCCAACGCCATCCTCATCAACACGGCCCGCGGGGAGGTCGTCGACCAGCCCGCCTTGAGCGCCGCCCTTGCGGCCGGCAAGCTCCGCGCCGGGTTGGACGTCTTCGACCCGGAGCCGGCGGCGCCCACTGCCGATTTTGGCGACCCCATCCTGTCCCTGGCCAATTTTTATGGCACCCATCACATCGGCGCCTCGACCGAGCAAGCGCAGGAAGCGATCGCCCAGGAGGCCCTGCGCATCATCGAGACCTTCGTGAGGACCGGGGTGGTCCTCAACTGCGTGAACCTGGCCACGCGCACGCCCGCCAAAGGCCAACTCGTGGTCCGGCACTATGACCGCCTCGGCGTCCTGGCCTTCGTGATGGACCAGATTCGCCGCGCCGGCATCAACATCGAGGAAGTGCAGAACCTCATCTTCGAGGGCGCAGCCGCCGCCAGTTGCCGCATCCAACTCGACAACGAGCCCGGCCCCGAACTCCTGGCCGCCCTCCGGGCCGGAAACCCGAACATCCTCGGCCTGGACTGGCTGAGCATCTGAACTATTGGATATTGCCAAGGCCAGCCTCGCCCCCCCAATCCTAATCCTAATCCTAATCCTAATCGTAATCCTAATCTCAGGCTTACGACCTATTGGATATTGCGCAGGGCCGCCTCGGCTGCCCAGCGGACGCGCGGTATTTTGGCCATCTCTTTCAAGAAGGGCACCGCCGGCGCCGCCGCCGGCCGCCCAATCGCGCCCAGCGCCGACACGAAAGAGCGCAAGACCTGGATCTGTTCGCCCTTGACCGAACCGGCGGCGATGAGCGCCGGGACGGCCGGCGCGGCGTCTGCCCCTAACCCCGCCAAGGCATTGGCCGACATCAAACGGACGTTCGGGTCGCTGTCTTTTAGGGCGGCTGTGAGCGCCGCCAGGGCGGGACGCGCCGCCTTGCCCCGGTCGCGCAGGGCGATAGCGGCCAGTCCGCGGATAAACGGGTCCGGATCGGACAGGGCCTGGCCGAGGCCGGCTGCGCTCCCGGTGGGAACATGCGGTTCCTGCACGCGCGCGGCGGCGGCCCAGGCGGCGGGACCCGTCCGGGCCAGCACGATGTTGTCCACGCCGAGGTTGTAACCGGAGGCGGAAGCGTTTTTGCCCAGGCAGACATAGCTCAGCCAGTGCCGCCCCGCGGTGAGGCGGGGCCAGCCGACCTGGAAGGCGGCCCCAACATAAGTCTCGGGGGCATAGCCGTCGAACTGGAGCCGGGGCAGGACATCGGCGCCGGGTTCGTGCTCGAGTTGAGCGGCAGTGGGCGTTTTGCCGTCCAGCAGTATCCTATAAGTGCCGTAGTCGGAGGCCTGCGCCAGTTCGGTGTAGAGTTCGTAGTCGCCGTCCTCGGGCACGTCGAAGGGCACTTCCAATTTCGCCCCTTTGCCCTGGGCCTCGAAGAGGATTACGTCCTTGGACCAGAACAGGTCCGGGACCATTGAGGTCTTGCCCTGCTCGGCTTTGACTTGGGCCAAGGAATCTTCGACCTCGATTTGCAGGGCGTTGCCCTGCGGCAGCCGCGCCGAGCCATAAGGCAGGGGCGGTTGGTCCAGCGCGATGCCCTGCTGATACCAGAAGGCGACGCTGGACATGAGATCGGTGCGCTCGCCGAAGGCGGACTTGACGGTGCCGTCGGCGTTATAGGTCCAGCCCTTGTGCTCGATGTCGAACTTGAGCGACTTGGTGAACGGCACCGGGTCCAGCAGGTGCCAGCGGTAGGCTGTCATCCGGGAACCCAGGTCCGTGCCTTCCGCCACCGTCACGCCGTAATACGGGCCGTCATCTACGTGCAAGCCCCAAGCGTCATTGAAGTAATCTTCCGAGCCGGTCCCCTCGATTGCAGGGTACGGCTCGCCGTCCACCCAGAAGTGATCGTCGCCTTCGCCAAACCAGCCCGCCTCGGCCTGCACCACTGACAGGACGGTGCCGACGTAGTGGCCCCGGCCCCGGACGTTCAGGAATTCGTAAGGCGCCCCGTCGGCGGCTGCCGGCAGCGCCTGACGGTAGCGCGCGTGAAAATAGAGGGTGCTCTTGGGCAGGGACCGGACCTTTTGCCAGTCCACGTGGTAGTAGAGATTGGAGGCGCGGCGCCGGCCTTCGTTGGTAACAGTAACCTTGCAGGACTTGCAGAACGGCATAGGCCAATAGCAGTTGCGGGCGCGGCCCGCCGAGCTGTCGCGGACCATCAGCGAACGGACGCCGCGCTCGAGGCCGTGGCCGACCGCGAAGAAATCGCCGATGGGCGAGTCCACGCTCGGGGTGGCGCTGCCGTCGTAATAGATGCGCAGCCGCAAGAGCCGCGGCCAGCCGTACTCATTGTCGGCTATCGTCACCCACAGGTGGGTCACGACGCCCGGTCCAGCCAGGTCGGCCAGCACTATCGTCTCACCCGGGATGGGCCGCTTGCTGTCGTCGTTCGACTCCCAGTCCGGGTTGTTGGATGAAGACCGGCGCGCCTTGAAGGCCTTGGGCTCGGTCAGGCGGAAGGGGTCCGCAAACCCCGGAGCGGCTTGCTCGGCCTGTGCGGACAAAGCCCCGGAAATCAGGGCCAGCCCGGCCAGGACACTGGTGGATGAAAACAGGCTTTTGATCAGGTTCATAGAGTACATTATGGCCCAGGGCAACGGCTCTCTACTCGATCAAGACTTCCGGCCTGCGCCGGGCGATGTGGAGCAGTTTAAGCGCCGCGCCGCTCGGGTGGCGTTGCCCACTCTCCCAGGCGATGGCGGTCCGTGTCGGAATGTTAAGCAGCCGGGCAAATACCGCCTGGCTGGCGCCTAACTGCAGCCGGATTTCCCGAATCTCCCCGCCGGCCAGCTTTGGGGCTGGCTGGGGCAGTTCGATCGCCGTTGTACGGAGGTCGCCCAACTTGCCCGCGCGCAGCATCTCCACTCCTTCCTTGGCCGCCGCAATCAGATCCCGGCCACTGAACCTGTAATTCCGCTTCTGTTTCTTGCTCATCATCTTCCTCGCAAGACACTATTACACTCTGTATTATAGAGCGCAAGCAAAATCCACTGGAGCCCCATAGATGCGAATTTAAAATCGCAAATTTGCAATTGAAAAGCGGCGGTCATTCAGGCAAGGTGTAGAGTCATGAAAGTTGCGGACGTTAAGAAGCTCGCGGAGCGGCAGCCGTTCCGGCCCTTCATTGTGCGCGTCAACAACGGCGAGCAGTACACGTTCAGTGAGGTCCGCAATTTTGGCGCCCCCAAGGACTACCACGTCATCGTTTTCTTTGGCGACTCGGAACTGCTGCTGATTGACACCGAGAGCATCACGGAGATCATCGAACGGTAGCCGAGAGGGCGTCGCGTTGTCTTCGGCGCCAGCCGCGCTGAGGGCTCGTGCAAGAACAAATTCCGGGATCTGAGTGATTGGGGTGGAGGGTGAAGCGGGCCACCCAGAACCGGGATTGACAACCCTGGTCTCGCCGGGCGAAAGTGTCTGCGCTATGGCCGTCAAAACCCGCAATATCGCGCTGCCGCCTGAACTCGACGCCTTGATCGCAGACCGTCTCCGCTCCGGGCTTTACGGTGACGCCAGCGAGGTGGTCCGCGCCAGCCTGCGCGCCTTGGCCCGCGAAGAAATGGGCGCGAGCCTCAAACGGTTGGAGGATATCATGGCCTCACTCCCCGATGGCCCGCCGCTCACGCCGGAGGTCGAGCAGGACGTGGAGCGGCGCATTCGGGCCGGGCGCGAGGCGGAGAGACGCAAGCGGCGGAAATGATCCCGGAGATGATCGGTATCTGGCCTGCGCAGTGGCGGCAGGCGCGGCGGCCATCGTTAGCAACGACCGCGACCTGCTCAGCCTGGAAAAGCCCACGAGGATATATGTTACGCAAAAAAATACTGGCCGCTTTCGCGTTAGCCCTGGCGGTGGTCTCGGCCGCAAGCCGGCCTGCACGGGCCGAAACCGCCTACCAGAAACCGCCCCAGAAAGTGCTGGATGTGCTGCTCGCCCCCTCGCCGCCCATTGCGGTGATCGACCCGACCCACCATACGATGCTGCTGGCGACCATGGTGCGCTATCCCCCGATCGCGGACTTGGCTGAACCGATGCTGCGCCTGGCGGGTTCCCGCGTGATACCTAAAACGCGCCGGCTTCAGGACGAGCCTTACTGCAACGCTTATGAACTGGTCAGGCTGCCCGGAGGTTCCCAACGCCATATAAATAGCCTCATTGCCGCTGGCCGACAGCGTGCCGATATGGGGCGTTCCAACCGGGCTGCGTGACTTCGCCTGGCGCGCCACAGAGCCGGCGACGCTTGTCTGGGCCGAAGCGCTGGACGGCGGCAACTGGAAAACCCAGGCGCCCGCGCGCGACCGCCTCATGATGCTCAAGGCGCCGTTCGAGGCTGAACCGCAGGAAATCCTCCGCCTTGAAGATCGTTTCGACGGCTTCCTGTGGGGCGAGAAGGACGGTTTGGCCCTGGTTGCGGAATATAATCCCATAAAACACTGGCAACGCACCTACGCGGTGAATTTCGATGACCTGAAAGCCAAGCCCAGACTCGTATGGGATATGAGCACGGACGAGCGCTACAATCATCCCGGCTCTCCCGTGCTCCGCGCGTTGGCCAACGGCTTCTACGTGATGCAGCAGGAGGGCGGCGCCATTTACCTCAGCGGCCTGGGCGCTTCTGCGGACGGGGACCGGCCGTTCCTGGACAAGCTGGATATACAAACGCTTAAAACCGAACGCCTCTTCCGCAGCGAGAAGACGGCCTTTGAATGGTTCGCGGGCTGGTACGACGCGTTCGCCGGCAAATTCATCACCCGCCGGGAAAGTCCGCAGGACCCGCCGAACTTCTTCCTGCGCACTCTTGGCGGGCGCGTGCCAGCCGCCGCAAAAGGCGAGCCGGAATGGAATTCCGCGCTCAGCCCCGTCACGCACATGACCGGACCCCACGCCGGAGCTGCGCGGCATAACCAAACAACTGGTCAAGTATAAACGCGCCGACGGGGTGGACCTCTCGTTCACGCTCTATTTGCCGGCCGGCTACAAGGAAGGCGCCCGTCTGCCGGCGGTGTTCTGGGCCTATCCGCTGGATTATAGCGACGCGAGAATGGCGGGCCAGGTGGCAGATTCCACCCAACGCTTCACCTTGCTGGGCGGGGCCTCGCAGTTGTTCTTCCTGCTGGACGGCTACGCCGTTATAGACAATCCGCTGCTGCCCATCGTGGGCGACACGGAAAAAACATACGACACCTATTTGGAACAACTGGTGGCCGGCGCAAAAGCGGCGGTGGACAAAGCGGTGGCACTGGGCTCCGTCGACCGGGACCGCATCGGCGTCGCCGGCCACAGCCACGGCGCGCTGATGACCGCCAATCTGCTCGCCCATTCGGACCTCTTCCGCGCGGGCATAGCGCGCAGCGGCTCCTATAACAAGGCCTTGACCGCCTTCGGCTTCCAGAACGAGCGGCGCACTTTGTGGGAAGCCCCGGAAGTCTATACCAAAGTCTCGACCCTGTTCCACGCGGATAAAATCAGGACGCCGCTCCTGCTGATACACGGCGAAGCCGACGCGAACCCAGGCACGGCGCCGCTGCAGTCGCAGAAATTATTTGAAGCCGTCCGGGGCAACGGCGGCACGGCGCGGTTGGTTATGCTGCCGTACGAATCCCACGGCTACGCCGCCATGGAATCTACGGAACACGCGCTATACGAAATGCTCAGTTGGTTCGACAAACATGTTAAGAACGCCCCGCCCCGTTCCGCCGGCGCGCAAGCCCCGGCCAAGACCGCCGGGCAACAGCACTGAACGAGGCGGGATCAGCCCTTGGACCAGAAATCGATCACGAACACATCGTCGAGGACCGGGCCGACGAGGGTGCCGAAGGCTTTGTGCTCCGGATGCCCGATGTAGGCGTCGCGGTCTTTCTCGCTCTTGAACGAGAGAATGAAACAGTGCGTGAAACCTTTGTCCCGTTGCTCCTTGCTGACATTGGTGCCCCATTCCAAAGTCATGACCTGCGGGATCTTCTTCTTCAATGCCTGGAATTCCGTTTCGACCATTTTGATCTCTTTAGCTGTGGCGGTGCTCTTGAATTTGAAGCAGACCACGTGCTGGAGTCTGCCGGCGGCCGTGGCGGTCGCAGTCATGGCGGAAAGGACGCAGGCGCAAAGGATAGCTGTGAGTGTTTTCATGTTGGGCCAAGCGTATCGCGTGGACACTCTCACGGCAAGAAAATGGTCGCTCATGCGAAGCGGCAGCCTGGGCCAGCGACAAGGTCTGCCGGGCTGTCCCGGGCAGGCCGCCTCGGAGTGCGGTGGCAAGCGCAGTGCGGCACCGCTTTTACTCCGGCAGCGTCTGGCGTTCCTGGACGTCCCGGGCGGCCCAAATCCCGAATTGTCGGGCTGCCAATGGCCCTGGCGAAGTCGGCGGGGCGCAGGCTTTGCCCTTGACTCAGCGCGGCTGCGGGACTAGAAGGTGAACTGCTATGAAAACAGGCGCCATGAAAACCAAGAACTTCACTTCCGTTCGCATCGGCTTGCGCGCGGGCTTCGCCAAGACCGCCATCGGCTTGCTGTCGCTGGCCATCGGGGTTTCGGGCTATTCACAACCGCAGGCCGGCCCGCCTCCTGGGTCTCCTCCAGCCAAACCGCCTTCCAAGTTCAAGGAGTTCTCGGAGGTCACCAAGGACACCATCCGTTACGAGGGCCTGTTCACGTTGTATAAGACCAACGACCAAGTGTATGCCGAAATCAAGCCCGGCCAATTCGAGCAGCCGCTGCTGGCGCCCATCGCCATCGCCCGGGGCCTGGCCATGGCCGGCCAGCCGCTCAACTTCGGGGACGAATGGATTCTGGTGTTCCGCCACGTGGGCGACAACGTGCAGTTGCTCCGCCGCAACATCCATTACGAGGCGCCCAAAGGCACGCCGCTGGAAAAGGCCGTCCAACAGAACTACACCGATTCGGTCTTGATGGCCTTGCCGATCGTGAGTCTCGCTCCCGATGGCAGCGTGCTGATCGATTTCTCGCAAGTTTTCCTCTCGGATTTTGCGCAGCTTAACCTGGGCGAGTTCGACCGGGCCCGCAGCTCGTGGCACAAGATCAAAACTTTCCCCAATAACATCGAATTGGAAATCGAAGCGACCTTCAAAGGCCGCGGCCTGGGCATGGTCCGCTTCGGGGACGATGGCCTGGCCGACTCGCGGGGCATCACCCTGGTCATTCATTACAGCCTCTGCAAGCTGCCGGAGCCGGGTTACAAGCCCCGCTTTGCCGACCATCGCGTCGGCCATTTCCTGAGCGCCACCAAGGACTTCGGTTCGCCGGACCCCGACACCGTTTTCATGCGTCGCATCAACCGCTGGCGGCTCGAGAAGGCCGATCCCAAGGCCAAGCTCTCCCCGCCCAAGAAACAACTGGTGTGGTGGATCGAGGACACCGTCCCGCACGAATACCGCCCTTGCGTCGAGGAGGGCATCCTCGAGTGGAACAAGGCCTTTCAGAAAATCGGCTTTCGTGACGCCATCGGCGTGCGCTGGCAAACTGAACGCGACGAGTTCGACCCGGAGGACATCAACTACTGCACCTTCCGCTGGATTACCACCAGCTCCACCTTTGCCATGTCCGGCCTGCGCGCCGACCCGATCACCGGTGAAATGATCGACGGCGACGTTATTTTCGACGCGAGCTGGATTCGCGCCTTCAAGTCCGAGTATGCCTTCCTGGTCGGCAAACCGATCCCCACCGGGGCCGAAGCCCAGGATTGGGCGCCGCTGGCCCAAGGCGAAATCATCAGTTCGATCATGGCCGCCAAGTACGGCTACGGTCTGCCCTTCCCCATCCCGCGTCCGGCGTCCGCCTGGGAAGGGCCGGGCGGACAGCAGCTGGTCTCCGAGTTGGTGCCGGCCGAGTGGAGTCCGCTGCAGATGCAGCTCAACCGCCGCTTTTCCCAGGGCCAATATAGCCTGTGCCAATGCGCCGCCGGCAAGGCCCAGGAGCTGAGCATGGCGGCCATCGCCATGGCCGCCGAAGGCAAAGCCGCCCCCGACGAAAAGCTGCCCGAGGAATTCCTCAGCCAGACCATCAAAGAAATCGTCATGCACGAGGTCGGCCATTCGCTGGGCCTGCGCCACAATTTCAAGGCCAGCACCATGCTCCCGCTGGACAAGATCAATGACACCAATGTCACCCACCTCAAGGGCATGACCGGCAGCGTCATGGACTACAACCCCGTCAACATCGCCCGCAAGGGCCAGCCCCAAGGTGACTTTGCCACCACCACCATCGGCCCCTACGATTACTGGGCCATCGAGTACGCCTACAAGCCCATCGAAGGCGACGAAGCCGCCGAGTTGAAAAAGATCGCCGCCCGCTCCCCCGATTCCGACCTGGCCTATGGCACCGATGAAGACATGTTCCTCAACGACGATCCTTACGTAAACACCTACGACCTTGGCTCCGACCCCTTGAAGTACGGCCAGGAACGCGCCGCGCTGGCCGGCGAACTGCTCAAGAGCCTCGATGAGAAGATCGTCAAAGACGGCGAGTCCTGGGCCCGACTCCGGCGCGCCTTCTCGGTCCTGCTCGGCCAATACGGCAACGGGGCATATTTGGCCTCTGCCTTCATCGGCGGCCAATCGGTCAGCCGCGATTTCAAGGGCGCCGAGGGCGGCCACGACCCGGTGACGCCTATCGCCGGGGACAAACAGCGCGAAGCCCTGGATTTCCTGGCCAGGAGCCTGTTGAGCGGGGAGGCCTTTCATTTCTCGCCCCCCTTGCTCCGCCGTCTGACCACCGATAACTGGTATCACTGGGGCAGCGAGTCGCTCTTTTATGGCGGCGGCGTCGATTACCCGATCTTTGACCGGGTCCTTTCGATTCAACGCATCGTGCTGAACCGTTGCTTCGATCCCGCGGTCCTGGGGCGCCTCCAGAACCAGGAATTGCAGTCCAACCCGGACAGCAAGCCCCTCAATATGGCCGAGGTCTTCCAGACCGTTACCGACGCCGTCTGGGAGCAGTTGAACCCGGGCAAGGATTCCACCGTCGCCACCATGCGGCGCAATCTCCAGCGCGAGCACCTGGACCGGCTTTGCCACTTGGTGCTGGGCCAGCGCAGCAATCCCCTCGGCAACATGTACAGCTACGTCATTTTTATGGGCGGCTCCCGCACCCCGCCCGCCGACGCCAGGAGCCTGGCTCGCTACCATCTCCAACGCATTGGCGAGCGCATTGACAAAGACCTGACTGCCGGCGGACTGGAGGACACCGGCCGCGCGCACCTGGTCGAGTGCCGCGAGCGAATCAAGAAAGTCCTCGAGGCCAACTACACCGCCAACGAGTAAAGTCTTGAATGAAAACCAACGGTCCCAAGCCCGCCTCTCCAGCGGCTCGTTTGCCCAAGTGTCCCACGGGCATCCAGGGTCTCGATGAGATCACCCGCGGCGGGTTGCCGCGCGGGCGGCCCACGCTGGTCTGCGGCGGCGCGGGATGCGGCAAGACGCTGCTGGCCGCGGAATTCCTCGTGCGCGGCGCGCTCCAGTTCGGCGAGCCGGGCGTTTTCATGTCCTTTGAAGAGACGGAAGCCGAGTTGAAGGGCAACGTCGCGTTGCTCGGATTTGATTTGGCCGGCCTGGTTCGGCGCAAAAAAATGCTGCTCGACCACGTTTACATCGAGCGCAGTGAAATCCAGGAGACCGGCGAGTATGACCTGGAAGGGCTGTTCGTCCGGCTCAATCACGCGATTGACTCCATCGGCGCCAAGCGCGTGGCGCTGGACACGCTCGAGGCGCTGTTCGCCGGCCTGCCCAACGAGGCCATCTTGCGCGCCGAGTTGCGCCGGCTCTTCCGCTGGCTCAAGGACAAAGGCGTGACCGCCATCATCACGGCCGAGCGCGGCAGCGAACACCTGACGCGCCACGGGCTGGAGGAATACGTGTCGGACTGCGTCATCGTGCTCGACCATCGGATCAATGAGCAGATTGCCACGCGGCATTTGCGGGTGGTGAAATATCGCGGCTCGCCCCATGGCACCAACGAGTATCCCTTCCTCATCGGCGACGACGGCATCAGCGTGCTGCCCATCACGTCGCTGGGGTTGAATCACGCGGCCTCCAGCAAGCGCATTTCCACCGGCATCGCGCGGCTCGACGCGATGTTGGGCGGCCAGGGCTTTTTTTGCGGCAGCAGCATTCTGCTCACCGGCACCCCCGGCACCGGCAAAACCAGCGCCGCCGCATTCTTTGCCCAAGCCGCCGCCCGGCGCGGGGAGCGCGCTCTCTACTTCGCCTTCGAGGAGTCACCCAGCCAAATCATGCGCAACATGCGCTCCATCGGCTTGCGCCTTGAGCCTCCGATAAAGCGCGGCTTGCTGCGGTTTCACTCGGCGCGGCCCACGCTCTACGGCCTGGAAATGCACCTGGCCATCATGTTCAAGGAGATCTTCACGTTCAAGCCCGCCGTCGTCATCGTGGACCCGATGACCAGCCTGCTGGTCGCGGGCAGTGAATCCGAAACCAAGGCGATGGTGACGCGGCTGATTGATTTTTTGAAGAGCCAACAAATCACTTCCCTCTTCACCAGTCTGACGCACGCCGGCAACCCGCTGCAGCAAAGTGAAATCGCCATCTCCTCGCTCATGGACTCCTGGCTGCTGTTGCAGGACATCGAGGGCAACGGTGAGCGCAATCGCGTCCTCTACGTGCTCAAAGCGCGCGGCATGGCGCACTCCAACCAAAGCCGCGAGTTCCTGATTTCGGACCGGGGCATCGACCTGGTGGACGCTTACATCGGTCCAGGCGGCGTGTTGACCGGCGCGGCCCGCGCGGCGCAAACCGCCCGCGACAAAGCCGAAGCCCTCGCCAGCCAACAGGAAACCGCCCGCCGCCAGCGCGAACTGGATCGCAAACGCGCCGCCCTCCAACGTCAAATCGCCGGGCTGCGCTCCGAGTACGAAGCCGAGGAAGAGGAACTCCGCCGTTTAGAGGAACAGGTCGCTAAGCGAACGCGCGTGCTGACCTCCGAGCGCACGGAATTGGCCCGCTTGCGCCATGCGGATGCCAAGAAGGCGCTCAGCGCGCCGGACAACCCCAAAACCAAGGAGAGAGATTGATGAAAACCAGAACGGTGAAACCAAACGAATCGAACTCCACTGGCGCGCCAGCCAAAATCTGGCAATTGCGCCTTTACGTGGCCGGGCAGACACCCAGATCGATGACGGCTTTCGCGAACCTGAAAAAGATTTGCGAAAACCACCTCAAAGGCCATTATCGCATTGATGTGATTGACCTGGTGGAACAGCCGCATCTTTCCAAAGGCGACCAAATCCTGGCCATTCCCACGCTGGTGCGCAAGCTGCCGCCGCCCGTGCGAAAGATCATTGGCGACCTGTCCGACACCGAGCGCGTGCTCGTCGGGTTGGATTTGCGCCCCGCCGATTGACGGCGACCAAGGCCCTGTGAAAAAAAACAAAACCAGCAGCGCCACCAAGTCCTTTGAACGAGCGCTGGCCGCCAGCCACACGCGCAAATACGTCTTGCGATTGTATGTGGCGGGGGCCACTCCCCGATCGCGCCAAGCCATCCTGCGCGTCCGCAAACTGTGCGAAACCGAACTCAAAGGCAACTGTGAACTGCAAGTGATTGACGTCTATCAGCAGCCCATCATGGCGCGCGACGGCCAGATCCTCGCGACCCCGACGCTAGTCAAAGAACTCCCACTGCCTGTGCGCCGGCTCATCGGCAACCTGTCCAAGACCACCGGCCTGTTCGTCGGGTTGGGTTTGGACACCAAAGGCAAAACCAGGCCGTGAAATCTGCCCGCCCCCAACGCTCCTCCCTCCCCGCGCTGTCCCTCCAACTCGCCGAACTCCGCGCCCGCCTGGCCGACGCGGAGGAAACGCTTCGCGCCATCCGCAGCGGCGAAGTGGACGCGGTGGTGGTCGCGGGCAAAGAAGGCCCGCAAGTGTTCACGCTCCAAGGCGCCGAGCACGCCTATCGTGTGCTCATCGAATCCATGAACGAAGGGGCGCTGACGCTTACGGCTGACAAGGTCATTCTTTACGCCAACCAGTGCTTCGCCAGAATGGTCAAATGCCCGCTCGAGCAGGTCATCGGCAGTTCCTTTCGCCGCTTTCTCTCCGCCCAAGACCGAGCAACGCTCCGACCGCTCCTGAAACGGGCGGCCCAACTCGGCTCCAAAATCCAAGTGGTCCTGCACGCCCTCGACGGTTCGCAAATACCGGCGCAAATCTCCATTCGTTCACTGGCGAAGAATGGTTTCAGCGGCGCGACCCTCG
>Ga0187873_1002483_pt1 | contig 13950 bp, 11 predicted proteins | sample June2016WEW_16_1_2_FD_133012 | JGI IMG/M metagenome (GOLD analysis project Ga0187873, IMG submission 133012) | Peatland microbial communities from SPRUCE experiment site at the Marcell Experimental Forest, Minnesota, USA - June2016WEW_16_100 | ecosystem: Environmental > Terrestrial > Soil >... | reverse complement strand
TTTGGGGGGATGTCAAAAGGACGGTCCGGGATGGGGAAGGGGGCTGTCTAATTAACTGTCCCTCCGAGAAACCTGTTGAAACGCCGGGCTATTCTCGGGATGTCCCTCCGGGACAAAGCCTCAAGCCGAGCGGACGTGACTGTTCACGAAACCTGGTCCAACACCTGAACAGTTACAGTATTTTCAGGCGAGGTTCCCCTTTGGCCTTCACCGCCAGGTTTGATTGCTCCACTGATCGGAAACTGTCTCTTTGGAGACTTTCTCGACCGAGACGCTCAGTTTGTAGCGGTAGAGCGACACACCTTGGACTCGCTGCGGCGCGAGAACGAGATCATCGGAAATCTCTTTGGCAACGATGACGCCACGGCACGGCCCTTTGCCGAGGGGCGTGAGACAAAAACGGAACCACGTTGTGGAGAGACCAGCGGGGCGCCGGTTCTCTTGCTGCACGACTGGGCCCATCTGGATGCAATATTGCGGTCCTGCCCCGGGGACAACTGGGGTTTAGGACATTCGCGCTGCGCCCCGACTGTCCGTGGAGCCCGCGCTGAAAGCGCGCAGCAGACCAGCCCGGGGTAACACCCTGGGAAAGCCGGCCTTATTCGGCTCTTGCGCCCTGCAAGGGCGCAGGTCAGGGGGGCTGCTCGCGCCCTTGCATGGCGGGTTGGGGTTACGCGACGGTTTTCCCAGGGCGTTGCCCTGGGCTGATGTGCCCACACGCCATCGGCGTGCAGGATGTCCGAACCTCAGTCGCGGGTTTCGTGTCGGCAGAATCCGAGGAGCTGGGATAAAGCCCACGGGAACTGGAGGCCGAAAAAGCTTGCCCTGCGGCGGGTCACGCGGCCTCATCGTACACCTACAAAACGCTCCCTTCTACTGTGAGCGCCTTACACCGGCCGCCGTTTTGATTGGCGTCGCCAGACCGAGCGGGTGTAAAACGGTCATGAACGATTCTGAAAGAACAACCGAGATTCACTATGAAGACTCAGACTGCCCGGAACGCGGGGTTGGCGCTGGTGGGTTTGCTGGCGCTCACCATTTATATTCTTGCCTGCACTTCGTTCAGCCCGGATGACACGAAAGTGCTTTACCCGGCCTTCAGCGGGACCAATGGCGCGGTGGGGGTGGCGGTGTACGATCGGGAATCAGGGCGAAGCGAAGTGCTGTTCGTGCCAGTGGCGTTCGAGGACGCCGAAAGCCAGGTGGCCGCGCCGCTGTTGGTGCGGGCGCAGTGGCTGGCCGACGGCCGGCGTATCCTGGTCACGTGGTTAGGCGAAAGCAAAGGCCAGAGCCTGAACCTGGCGCTCATCCCCTGGGGCGTACGCGGGCCGATCAAACTGTTCAGCCTGGGCAAGATCGAGAATGGGGCCACTGCCCTGATAATGCCGCTCCCGGTGGCGGGAGATGATGTCTTCATCATGCAAACCCAACAACACATCAACCGGCTCGACCTCAAGACCGGCACCAGGACGCTCCACCGCCTGGGCGATGAAAAGTCCAAGTTCTCGCTCTACCCGGCCCCTGCTGACAAAGGAGTGTTTTACCTCGAACAACGGGAGGAGCCGGAGGAGCACTTCGTTTTCGGGCGCCTGGATCCGGACAGCTTCGCCCTCACGGGGTCGGTGACGTTCACCAACAAACCGGACGACGGCTCGTTTTTCACTTACGACCCCCTGGGCCAACGGGTGGCCTTTGTGGAAAAAGGGCCATCGGGCGGCCCGCAACTGGTGGTGCTCGAGCGGGGCAAACCCGCGCTCACTCGCCCGCTGGAAATCAAAGGGGCCCAAGTGCGATTCGGCAACGCCGTTTTCACTCCCAACGGCGGTGCGTTGCTGGCCTCCTGCCAGAAGCAGCCGGCAGACCAGGCCCGATCATCCTTTGGCCTGCTTGAGATCCCGCTCCCCGCCGGGCCGGTCCTGGAAACCACGCTCATCCCGGCCCTCGAGACGAAAGGAGACGACGCGGCTGCGCTTTATTTCCAGGTCGGCCTGTCGCACGACGGCAAGACGGCCGCCGCAGCCTCGACCTATTTGGCTTGCCTGGAAACCAACACCTTCAAACCGGAGGACTGCGCCTTGTTCTTCGTGGACTTGAGCGACGCGAAGCGGAAAGTGACCCGGGTGCCGATTAGCCTGCCGGCCGAGCGTGCTTCGCCGGCCGGAAAGTGAAGGGCCGCCGGGGCTTGACCGCAATCAGGCTCCGGGACAAAGCGCAATCCAGCGAACCACCAAGGCGCAAATGAGTTTTGGCTATGCTTGAGTTTCTCGGTCAGTGCTTCGCCTTTCTGTGCGGACAAAACCCGGAACATACCTGGGCGCCGGGCGGGCTGCTGCTGCCGTGTTGCCAGCGGTGTTTGGGGCTCTACGTGGGCGCGGGCATCGCCGCCTGGCTGCATTGGCGGTTCCGACCGGAGTTGAGCAGCCGGTTCCTGGAAACTCATGGCATCTTCCTGCTGTTGATGGCGCCCTGCGGGCTTCACTGGCTGCCGCAAAACCCGGTGCTGCGAACAATCTCGGGGGTGTTGTTCGGGTTCGGGGTGGTGAGCTTTCTGTGGGTCCCGCTGCGTGCTTGGGCGCCCGGCGCGATCGCGCCAGTCCGGTTTGGTTATGGCATCGCCTTGGCTGCGACCCTGATGCTGACGCCACTGCTGGCTGCCATTGGGGGCACTCTCGCCGCCTACGGACTGGCAGGGCTGGCCCTGTTTGGCGCTGCCGCCCTCGCGTTGCTGGTCCTGGCCAACGCCAGCCTCGCCCTCTTTCAGGTCTTTCACTTGTGACCGTGTAACCGTCTCACCCTGGCAACTCCCTTAGCCTGGCGATGCGATCCCAATCCTAATCCTAATCCTAATCCTAATCCCGATCCTAAGTCTCACCTTCCTACCTCCCTTAGCGATGCCCGACCTCTTCCTCTTCGTTCGCCCGCCGCGGCCCTTGTGGCCCTTCAACAGCCCGGCCAGCGCCTTCTGGCCGCCGCTGGCCTTCGCTTCGCTGGCGGCGATGTTGCGTCAGCAGGTCCGCGATTTGCGCGTCGAGATCCTGGATGCGCCGGCCCTGGAAATGGGTTGGCGCACGCTCGAGGCGGAGATTCACCGCCGCCGGCCCGCCTGGGTCGGCATCGGCGAGGAGGCCGTCAGTTGCGTGGAAGGACTGCGGCTGGCGCGGATAGTCAGGGCTTGCGGCGCGCAGGTGATCGCCGGCGGCTGTTTTTTTGGGCAGGTTGCTCCCGAGGCGCTGGCGACCGGGCTGATCGATGTCGTGGTCCACGGCGAAGGCGAACTGAGCCTGGTGGAACTGGTCCAGGCGCTGCGCGAAGGCCCGCGGGCATCCCTGGCCAAAGTCAACGGCATCTCATTCTCGGATGGCGGGGCCGACGGCAAGGTCGTCACCACGCCCCCGCGCCAACTGCTGCCCGACCTGGACGCCTTGCCGCTGCCGGCGTACGACCTGCTGCCGGTCGAGCGCTACGGCGCCCGGAGCGTCAACCACCCGCGCCTGGCGGCCCTCGAGTTGGGGCGCGGCTGCTTCGGGTGCTGTGACTTTTGCGTGCTCTGGCGCCAGATGGGCCAGGTTGCCGGCGGACGCCTCGTGCCCCATTTGCGCCTCAAGTCGCCCGAGCGGATGCTCGAGGAAATCCGCCGGTTGGTGCGCCGATATGGCCGGCGTTACCTGGGCTGGGTGGACCCGTGTTTCAACGCCGACCCGCGCGTGCCGGGCCAAGTGGCTGAGCTGATGCTGCGCGAGGGCATCCAGGTCGGTCAAAGCGCGTGGGTGCGCACCGATGCGCTCGTGCGCGACGCCGGCTCGGGCGCGCTGGCCAACTGCGTGCGCGCCGGGTTCAACGAGGCCTATCTCGGCATCGAGCGCCCGGACGAGGCCAGTCTGACCGCCCTGCACAAGACCAGCGGCGTCGCCGATGCGCGCGCCGCCTTGCAAGTCCTGCGCGAGCGATTCCCGGAGGTCCTGGCCGTCGGCTCGTTCATTTACGGTTTGCCGGGCGACTCGCCGCGCGCGGTCCGCGCCATTCACCAACTGGCCATCGAACTGGGGCTGGACCAGTTTTTCTTCATCCCGCTGACGCCCTTGCCGGGCACCGCGGAGTGGCGGCCGGAGCTTTGGGACCCCTCCGGCAAGCGGTTCCGGGAGTTCAACTTCCTGCCCACGGGACATCCCCATGGCCGCTTGGGGGCGCTGGAACGGGCGCTGCTGTTCTCGCTGCTGTTCAACTGGCCGCCGGCGCGGCTGCGCGGCTGGCTCCAAAGGCTCTTCGCCAGCGACCCCCGCAAACGCCGAGTCCACCGCCGGCTCCACGCCCGCGCCGCGCGCTTTCATCTCGGACGCCTGCTCAGAAACGCCTTAGGCGGAAGCGACCAACTGGGCCTGGTCTTTCCACGGTGGTACGAAGGATAACGAAACCCCGCAGCCCTGAAATCCGAAATCCGAGGTCCGAAGTATTATAGGACCGACCGCTTTTCCGACCTCCTCGTTGGAGCCCGCGCTGAAAGCGCGTAGCAGACCAGCCCAGGGTAACACCCTGGGAAAGCCGGCCTTATTGGGCGACTTGTGCCCTGCAAGGGCGCAGGTCACCCTCCCCGCATGTCTCCATCACTCGTCAAGAACCTCATTCTTGAACCGTCAGGGTTCGAAGTCCACCCAGACGGCATCGTTCATATAAAGCCTGGCATAAGCGTATGGCATGAAACCGTCGCGCCCCTCCCGGCTGGTGTTTCGGAAGATGAACACGCCGCCTCCGGGCTGAGCGGCGTCGTCGCGGTAACCGGCCAGCAGCACACTGTGGCCGTCGCGCACCGCGTTGGAGGGGCACATCTGGAGGACCTCCTCGGTCCATTGCTCTTGTTTGGGCCAGCGAAAGCCGCCGCAAACGGGCCACCCCTGGGCCAGGGTGCGCTTGACGCCCTCGAACTGGGGCTCGGTCAGCCCGGTATTGACATTCCATTCCTTGATCCAGTGGAGCCGCAGGCCCAGGGCAAGCCGGGTTTTGGCATCGGCCAGGGCGCCTGCGCTCGGGAGCCGCGAGGCATCGAACTTGGGCTCGTAAGGCATTTCTTCTTCGGCGCAAATTCCGCAGGCCGCGAAGCCCTTCCACAAATCCGAAAAGAACCCGCCGTCCTGGGTGTCGCTGCAGGCCTTGTTGGACGCCCAGTTGAGGAACTCCACACTCAGCCTGGGAGAATGCCCCTGGCGTTTGGCCACGGCGTACTCCAGAGCGCCGGCGAGAGTGAAGACGGAGCAAGTCGGACGATTGCCTTGCCGGCGTGGCGCCAGGCCCATTTCGCGAAAGGCGGGTCGAAGGTCCACCGATTGAGCGGGTGCCCGCTGTGTGAAGAGCAGAACCAGCAGGCAGAATCCAAGGAGCCAACGCCAGGCTCTCTCTTCCTCATCAACGAGATTCAACAAGTGCGCCTGAACGGGCATCGACGTGTAAACTGGAGATTTCATGCATTCGCTCCCGCTCAACTTACGAAAGAATCCTGTTGAATAACAGACTGAAGTTCTCTAATCGATAAAGTGAATGGGCCTTTCGCTATGAAACAAACAACGCGTAGAGACTTCCTGAAAAGTTCGATGACGGCCGGGCTGGCGCTGGGGTTGCCCAGAATGGTAATCGGCGCCGAGCGCCCGTCCAAGGTTATCGGACCCAACGATGCGGTCCGGCTGGCGGTGGTGGGGCTCGGCGCAACCAAAGCCGTCGGGGGTGTGGGCGGCCGAGGGCACCAGCTCATTGCCCGGTTGCCGGAGGTCCCGGGAGCAAGGATCGTCGCTTTGTGCGATGTGGACCAAGCGTTCCTGGACCGCGAAGTCCAGCCCTTCAAGGATCGGGGCCAGGAGGTCGCCGCTCATACTGACCTTCGCCGGGTTCTGGACGACAAAACCATTGACGCGGTGGTCATTGCCACGCCCAATCACTGGCACGCGCTGGCGACAGTCTGGGCCTGTCAGGCCGGCAAGGATGTTTATGTCGAAAAGCCCTTTTCCTACAACATCTGGGAAGGCCGTCAAATGGTCGCCGCGGCCCGGAAATATGGCCGGATGGTCCAGGTGGGCACTCAAAATCGCTCGAGTTCACTCCTGCGCCAGGTTTTTGACTCCCTGCGCGGGGGTGAGCTCGGTCCCCTCCGCTTTGCCCATGCCCTGATTTACCGGGCGCGTGACGGCATCGGCAAGGTCAACGCGCCGACGCCCTTGCCCGCCACGGTGGACTACGACCTCTGGTGCGGGCCCGCGCCCAAGGGGCCGCTCATGCGCCGGCAACTGCACTACGAATGGCATTGGTTCTGGGCCACCGGCAACGGTGAGATGGGCAACAATGGAGTTCATGACATCGATCTCTGCCGCTGGGCTTTGGGACAGAACGGGCCGCCTCCCCGGGCCATGAGCATCGGCGGCCGGTTTGCTGTCGACGATTGCGGCGAGACGGCCAACACCCACATTGCGCTGTTGGATTATCAACCCGCCCCGATCATCTGCGAGGTCCGCAATGTGAGGGCCACCAAAGCGGCGGACGCCAGGGGCAAGTTCCGGAACCGAACCAGCGGGCTGGTGATCGACTGCGAAGGCGGTTACTTCGCGGGCGACGCTTCCGGCGGAGCGCTCTTCGATAAGCAGGGCACGAAGATCAAGGACATTCCAGACGACGGCAGCTCCAGGGGACTGGAGGCCTCCCATCTGTCCAACTTCGTGGCCGCGGTTCGCAGCCGCAAGGCCGGCGGCTTGGCCGCCGAAGCCTTGCAGGGACACCTCTCTGCGGCCTGCTGCCATGCAGCTAACATTTCCTATCGGCTCGGCAAACAGTCACCGCCCGAGGCCATCCGGCAAACAATCCAGGGGAACCGGGAGCTATTGGATGCTTTTGAGCGTTGCCGCGAGTATCTGCTCGAAAATGGCGTTGACCTGAGCGCGACGCCGGCCGTTCTTGGCCCCTGGGTGACCTACGACCCCAAGCAGGAGCGGTTTGTCAAAGACTTCGCCGGCCAAGCCAATGAGCTTTCTCAACGTCACTACCGCCGGCCCTTCGTGGTGCCGAAGGTCGCGTGACAAAAGTTGGTGCCTTATTGGCGCTGCGCGGTGCTTCAGTGAATTTCATGGGAATTGCCGGTGAATAACTCGTGGCGAATTCCATTTGAAACCCTCTGGACCCGGGGTTACTTTGTCCAATAATGAGCCCGGGGATATGCATCTGTTGTGGTGAGAAGATGGCTCCGGCGGGGAACTCTTACTCGCGCAACCCAAATCTGTGCGCTTCCTGTTCGAGTATGTGGGATGGCATGGAGGAAGCGGAGTCGCTCCAACCGCCTGAATCCTCACCGGATGCCCGGTCCTCCAACCCCTCCGAGCCGGCGGTTAAGCCCTCCGGTCAGAAAGAGCCGGCAATCACGACAGGGTAGCACCCGCGGTTTGGCGGGCGATGCCAAACCGCTCCCGGGTTGCCTTGAAACTGCGCGAGGACCTGGAGAACGGCGGAACTCCCTGAAGAATCGCTTGCCACAAACCGAAGATCTGATACCAAGTACGGAGGCCGCCATGAATAAGAACTATTACCGGATCTTGGGCGTCACCGCGGATGCGAGCGCCCAACAGATTAGCGCGGCGTTCCGACGCCAGGCGCTGGAAGCGCATCCCGGCCAGTTGGGCTTGGAAAGCGGCCGGTTCCAGGAGGTGCAGGAAGCCTACGGAGTGCTGGGCGACTCCGAACGCCGCCGCCGCTACGACCGGCAGGCCGGCTCGCTCGCCACAGGCCGTCCCTCGCGAGCACCCGCGCCGACGCCCCCGGTGAGGGCGCGGCCCAGTGGCGAACCCTTCCGCGCGGTCCAGACCCCCCGCGAGTTCCGGGAGGTTTCGCTCGCCGAATCTTTTGAGGTTTATTGCCCCTCTTTCGACGAACTGTTCGCCCGGTTCTGGAGCAACTTTGAAACGTTCGACCGGCCCAAGGCCGAACGCCTGGAAAGCCTGACGATAGAGATCCTCCTCAGTCCGGACGAAGCTCGATTCGGCGGCCGAGTGCGCGTCAGGATCCCGGCAAGGGCCGCGTGTTCCTTCTGCGGCGGCCATGGCGCCGTCGGTCCTTACGAGTGCTGGCGGTGCGAGGGGCACGGGGCGCTGACCACCGAGTATCCGCTGGAAGTCGCCTATCCGACCGGCGTGCGCGACGGCGACGCGGTCCGGATTCCGTTGGCGCGCTTCGGCATCGAGAACTTCTATCTGACCGTGCTCTTTCGTGTGGGCGCAGGCACGCAGTAAGCGCCCGTGCAAAAACAACCTCGGTGCTTTGAGCGTAATTCTGGCCAAACTGCCTTTGCCCGGCGTCCCGCCCCGGTTATTTTTTCGCCGCGCGATCCGGCCCGCCGTATGCTGGCGGGCTTTCGGCCAGGGTCAGAGCCAATTGGCTTTCAGGGGCTCCCGGGTTCACATTCCCGTTCAACTCGATCTCGATGGCCTGGCCTTTGAACCGCGGATAAATCGCGGCGGATCGAGGGGAAGTGGATGCCGGTGTTTTTGACGCGCGAAGAGCGAGCGTTGGTTTCGGAACTGCGGGTGGATAGCCGGGTCCGACCGTTTGCCGAGCAGGCCAGCGTGGACGTGGGGATTGTGACCGGAGCAAATAAGTTTTTCCTGGCGCCGGACAATAGTCTTACCTGCTTGACGGCGGAGATGGAGGGACGGCACTACGGCGGGGGGGGGGGTCTGGAACTCGTTCCGTCTGAAATCGAGCGGCTGCTTCTGCCGGTGGTCCATGCCAGCCCCGCGCAGCTTGCAGCCGCGGACGAGAGGTACAGGAAAGCGGAAGGCGATTTGGTGTTTCTACGTGGTCAGGATGCCGTTGTGCTCACCAACGTGGGGGTCACGAAGTGCGATCAGGAGATGCTTTTTAAGGCGTGGAGTCGATTCCGTGCCAGGCGGCAACGAGTGCCTTCGGCAGAGGAAACGCCGGAAGCCGAATAGCTGCTCATTTGGAATTTGCTCTCCCCGGGGAAAATGCTATCTTGCTCCCAGCAAAATGGAGCGGTCACGAAATAAGAGGTGCGCCAGCCTGAACCTGCTCGGAAACCCCGAGGCCGCGTTCGCTGGATCGCCGCGACAGCCGCAGGTCAAGACTCCCAGAGAACCCTTCATTGTCCAGTGCTTAGCCAGGTTGCTTTATCGTTAAGCTTGTGGCGGAATTGCCTTTTGAAACCCATGCAAAACCGGTTGAAACTTGTGGTTGTTTGTTCCATCTCATTCCTGGCGGTCAGCGTCCACGCGGTCGAGCGGCAGGTCCTGCGTGGCCACATGCCCGCGGCGGTGGCGCGGTTGCAGCCGGTCGGCCTCTTGCCGGGCACGAACCGTCTGCATCTGGCGATCGGGCTTCCCTTTCACAACCGGGAGGGCCTCACCAACCTGCTCCGCCAGCTCTACGACCCGGCCAGCGCCGGGTTTCGTCACTACCTGACGCCCGAACAGTTCACGGAGGCCTTCGGCCCGACGGAAGCCGAGTATCAGGCCGTGACCGCCTTCGCCAAGGCCAATGGCTTGGCGGTCACGGGTACGCACCCCAACCGGATGTTGGTGGACATGGCGGGCGCCGTTGCGGATGTTGAAAGGGCCTTTCAGGTGAAGTTGCGCCTGTATCCGCACCCACAGGATAACCGCGCCTTCTTCGCGCCGGACACCGAGCCATCGGTGCACAAGGGGCTCCGGGTCCTGCACATCAGCGGTCTGGACAACTACACCCTGCCGCACCCGCGGATCCGTCACCGGCCCGCGGGGAGGGCCTCCCGGGCCATTCCCCGCAGCGGATCCGCGCCGGACGGTTCCGGCGCCTACTTCGGCAAAGACTTCCGGAATGCATACATGCCCGGCCTTTCGCTCACCGGCACCGGGCAGACGGTCGGGCTGTTCGAGTTCGATGGATACTACGCGAGCGACATCACCACCTACGAAAAGCAGGCCGGGCTGCCGAATGTCCCGGTGAACAAGGTTTTGGTGGACGGATTCGACGGGGTCCCTGGCAGCGGCAACGAAGAGGTGGCGCTGGATATCGAGATGGCCGTCAGCATGGCGCCGGGCCTGCACCAGGTGCTCGTTTATGAGGTCTCGCCCTATTCGACCACGGCCAACGTGGACGACCTGTTCAATCGCATGGCCACGGACAACCTCGCCAAACAACTGAGTTGTTCGTGGGGCTTTGACATAGACACCACGTCCCAGCAAATCTTCCAGCAGTTCGCAGCCCAAGGCCAGTCATTCTTCCTGGCGTCGGGCGACAACGGAGCGTTCGGCAACTTCGTTGACCAGCCGGACGATGATCCGTACCTTACGGTCGTTGGTGGGACCACGCTCACGACGGACAGCTCGCACCATTGGGTGTCGGAAACCACCTGGAGCTTCAGTGGCGGCGGCATCAGTCCTGTCTATCCGATCCCGGAATGGCAGCAGGGCATTGACATGTCCGCAAACCATGGGTCCACCAGCAGGCGCAATCTGCCCGATGTGGCCATGGTCGGCGATAATGCCTGGGACATAGCCGACAATGGCCAATCCTTCGCCGTGCAAGGGACCAGTATCGCGACGCCGCTCTGGGCCGCCTTCACGGCCTTGGTCAACCAGCAGGCCACGGCCAACGGCAAACCGACGGTCGGCTTCCTGAATCCCGCCCTTTATGCGATTGGCAAAGGCGCCGGCTACACCGAATGTTTCCATGACATCATGACCGGGGACAACACCAGCACCAACAACCCGGACCTGTTCTTCGCCGTTGCCGGCTATGATCTTTGCACGGGGTGGGGCACGCCCAACGGCGGAACCAAGCTGATGGATGCGTTGCTGGCCCCGCCGGCGGAACCGCTGCTCATCACGCCGCCTTTGGCGTTCTACTCCCAAGGCCCGGTCGGCGGTCCGTTCAGCGTAACGGCCCAGACTTACACCTTGACCAACATCGGGACCGCCTCGCTCAAGTGGTCTCTGGCCAACACCTCCGCCTGGTTGCATGTCTCACCTGCCAGCGGCACGCTGGCCCCCGGCGGCCCGGCCACGACCGTCACCGTGACTCTGAACTCGGCTGCCAGCAACCTGCTCATCGCCACGCATGCGGGGACCGTTTCGTTCAAGAACCTCGAGGATGGTGTCGGCCAGGACCGCCAGTTCGCCCTCCTGGTAGGAAACGGCGGCTTCGAGACCGGCGATTTCACGTACTGGAGTTTTTCCGGAGACACCAACAACAGCTTTGTCGACACCATTGATGCGACCGATGTGTACGGCGGCAGCTCTCTCCCCGGGGTCAACGACTCATTGTTCACCCACTCCGGCATCTATGGCGCGTTTCTCGGCCAATACGGTTCCCTGGGTTCCCTCTCCCAGACTCTGCCGACCACCGCCGGGCAACGTTACCTCCTCTCGTTCTGGTTGGACAACCCGACCAACGCAATACCCAATACCAGTGAATTTCTCGCCTCTTGGAACGGAACAACCCTGTTCAAGGAGCTCAACGTGGGGGAGTTCGCCTGGACCAACGTGCAGTTCGTGGTCTCGGCGACCAGGACCAGCACGGCTCTCGAGTTCTTTGCTCGCAACGACCAGAATGCCTTCGGGCTGGATGACATCAGCGTGCAACCGCTGCCGGCGCCGGTGCTCGAGGCGGTGACGCAAACCAAGGGCATGATTTCATTGACCTGGAGCACGGTCCCGGGCGTTGCCTACCAGGTGCAATACACCGGCGATCTGACTGCGCCCGCCTGGACCAACCTGCGAAGCGCCGTCACCGCGACCAGCGGCACCCTGAGCGCTTCCGACTCGCTCACTTCTTCGCCTCAAAGGTTCTACCGCGTCGTGCTGCAGTAGTTCCGAGCCGCTCTTACTGCCTCGGTGCGAGCATTTGCCTGTGTCCCCTGTGTTGATTCGTCGCGCCTCGGGGGATCAAATGAAGCGGCCGTCCTTGTAAATCAACACCCCATCTGCGTGGATCTCGCCGCCCTGACGCATGTCCTTGAGCATATCCCAGTGGAGGGCCGAGACATTCTTGCTGCCGGTGCCAGGTATCCCCAAACCGACAGCCAGATGGACGGTCCCCCCCATCTTTTCGTCAAAGAGCATATTCTTGGTGAACCGGCGGATTCGGTCGTTAGTGCCGATGGCGATCTCGCCCACGTAGCTTGCCCCGGCGTCGGTTTGCAGCAGCTTGTGCGGCAAATTCTCACCCTTGGCGGCGGTGGATTAGTGAACCAACACCTGAGCTAACTTTTGCACTCGAGCATCGATCATCGGGCACCTCGAGGGGCGCCAGGCTCTTCACTCACGTTGAGCACGTAACTGGTTTCAAAGGGATTCATGCGTCGAGGCTAAATAATCCTCGGAGGGCCGTCAAGCCTCTCCCCAAGACAAGCGGCAAGAGGCTTAGCTTCGATGACTTGGACCACGCTCCACGTACCGAAACCACATCGAGTCCGGCAGAAGATCAACGCTTTTTACTGCACGTGCGCCTGGTAAAAACGCGACGAGTCGGTCGCCGTGGTATCCGTCAGCGTTTTGATCGTGCCGTTGCCCGGGGTTCGGGAGGCGGCATTCCATGTGGGCGCGGTCAGGTTGGTCTTGTACTCCAAGTAATAGGTGAAGCCGCTGGTGGTGGCGACCTGCACGGAGAACGAATAGCCCGACCGCCGTGGTGCCTGGAGCACCGGCACCGGCGGCGCGGCGGCCACGACCTGGACGTAAAAGGACTCCTGCTGGGACCACATGGTGGACGAGTAATATCCCGCCATTTGGCTGTTGACCGTGTAAAAGTCAGGCGGCGTGTTGGTCTTGACCACCAAGTTGAAGGTCCAAAGGTCTGGGCTTTTGGTCGCACAGCCCGCCATAAAAAAGTTCGTGGTGGTCCCAGGGAAGTAGTGGGTCCAAGCCGGGTCTGCCGTGTAGGCCAGGTGGTCGCTGGTGTTGTTGACGCCCCCGGCGTCGAGGTTGTTGAGGTTCAGCGCGTAACCGCCGCCGTAATTGTTGGTGACATTGAGCTGGATGACGGCCGTTTGACCAGGGCTGACCTTGAAGACTTTGCGCAAGCCGTTCCCGAGGTTGGTGGTGGCCTGAAAGTTCACAATGGCCATCCCGTTCTGGGGTACGGTGTGGCAGCCCGCGCAGTTGATGTAAAAGGCGGCGGAGGCGCTGCCGCACCACGCGAACATCACCATAAGTGCCGTCGTGACCGCGAGGGCGTGGCGGGCAGTCTCGGTACCGGGAGTTCTATTAGCCATGATGATTAACAGAACAACGGCGGCGGAAAGGCTGCCAGATGTCGCCCCCAAGAATAGCGTTCAGTTGTTGTTCCAGCGCCTCGATTTGCTCCTGAATGTCAGCTGCCTGACGGAGTTGCGGTGGCGTTAAACTGGTAATGCTCATGCGGGCTGATTGTGACTGGACTGCTGCCAAAGTCAAGCCCCCACAGCCACCGGCATCAGTTCAGCAAGGTCGATTGGGGGGCTCGCAAGTAATTGACCGAGGCGCCCGAACAGAAAGCCAGAGCTGCCACCTTGTTGTTGGCGTCCGAAAGTCCAAGCGCATTTGCCAGGTCCTCTCTGATGAAAAAGAAGGGTGGGGAGTTGGGGGTGCTGGACCTTCATGCGCATTATCAGAAATGGTGCCAGGACAACCATATCCGACCATTTGCATCTCGACTTTTCACTGCTACACCCAAAGAGGAGATAGAAATAGGGATGGGGTTGAAACCAAGACATGATTTGGAGGGATCAAATGGAAAGGCCAAAAGGGGTTGGAAAAATTGGCTTTAATTGAGAAGGCAGATCTAGAAACTCTCGAGAAGAGGTCCTGTGAGTCCGTATCGTGAATTTGTAACTGTTCAGGTGGGAGGGTGGGGCAGACCTCTGGTCTGCCGGTTAGCCGGGCCTCTGGCCCGGTGTTCCGACCGCACCAGGTTCACGGAGCCGGAGGCTCCGTGAACTGGCAGACCGGA
>Ga0187873_1002479_pt1 | contig 13982 bp, 10 predicted proteins | sample June2016WEW_16_1_2_FD_133012 | JGI IMG/M metagenome (GOLD analysis project Ga0187873, IMG submission 133012) | Peatland microbial communities from SPRUCE experiment site at the Marcell Experimental Forest, Minnesota, USA - June2016WEW_16_100 | ecosystem: Environmental > Terrestrial > Soil >... | reverse complement strand
TTTCCCAAGATTGCCGCGAGATACCTTCCGACTCTTCCCAAAGCAAAGGCGGTTTTGAGGATGGGGCCCGATCTTCCTTTCTGGGAAAAGGTCGCTAGGATTTTGTCAGAGATTAGAGCCCTAGCAAGAGCTTGAGAAATGTCCTCATCTTCATACGATCCGATTGAGGGCTCCGGCTTGAGAGCGCCCTTCATGGCTATGGCCCGCAACTCTTCCAAGAACTCTGGAGCCGCGAACTCTCCTTGGATCAGGAGATTAGCCACGTCCAAGAGCCCTTTGCGGCCGACGATTTGTTGCAGTGCGTATCCCGAGATCATGATGTTGTTCGGCTTTACTTCGGTGATTAGAGTCCCCCAGCTGGGGGCAGCCACTTTCGCCTCCCAGATGTGTTGCATTTTCTGATAGTATCGTTCTGGATCGAAGTAGGTTTTCTTCAGTCTTGACTTCACAGCTTCGATGAGGTCGTACTGGGAGTTGACAACTGTTACTCGGGCACGTTCCAGTGCTTCCTTCTTTGACTTGAAGGTGCCGTAAGCTTGTCCTGGAGCAACTATTGCTCCGGCGTGTCCCATTGTCTTTCCTTCTGGGGCGTGGGCTCCTGAGACGAGGGCTACTAGGGGCTTTGGGTATCGTTCGGGATGGACAAGAATATCCTCGGCTAGCCGCTCTTCTTGGATACCGCCGATTTCTCCTGCGATCACCACGAGCTCGGTGTTGGGATAGTTCATCACAAGAGGGACCAGATCCACAAAGGTGGAGCCAATCGCTGCGTCGCCGCCAATGCCGATGACCGCGTTCTGAGCGATCCCTGCACTTGCCAGAGCGTCGGACATGTGGTATAGAATTGCGCCACTGCGAGAGATTATCGTGACGCCCTTTGGTCCGAACTTCCCGGGAGCTGTCTCCTCAGGGTAGAAGACATCGGGAAGCATTCCTATCTTTACTTGCTCAGGAGGAAAGATGATGCCGGGCGAGTTTCCCCCAATCAGGACCGTTCTATTTCTTCTCGCAGCCGCAAGCATCTCGCGGACATCGCGCAAAGGAATTCCTTCAGTGATTAGGACAACAAGTGGGATACCTGATTCAATGACTTCGATTACCGCCTCCTTCGCGGTTGAATACTGCTTCCAAACGCTCGCCGCAGCAACATGCGGGTGGTCTTTGAGACACTCCGCGACGGTGTCATAAACTGGAATTGTCTCATGGATACGAATGCCGCCTCGTCCCGGAGCAATTCCAGCGACGATTCTAGTCCCGAAGTCCTGCATTAATCCGGCATGTCGAGTGCCCTCTCTTCCCAGACCCACAACAATTGTGTCGATTTCTCCTGTCTCTTTGATGTGGGTTGCGAGTTCCGGTCGAAGTTGTTTGATGAGATTGTAGAGTAACCCTTCGTCGGCACGTATCTTTTGGATCATTTCCACCCCTTGGCGGTAAAGACCCCGTTGATTCCGTCTTTGATCACGTCAGCCATGATGACCTGGTTTCCTACCATGATCGTCATCCCTCTAAGCGCTTCAGGTGTCTCGGCCTTGGCCTTCTCCAAATACTCTCGAGCACTTGGAAGATCGGTTCCGACCATCCGGCCATAGATAGGAATGATTCTCTTGCCCTGAGCATGCCTTTCCCGGATGGCTTCTACGACCCCACGGATGAAGATGTCACAACTTGAGATGCCCCCGAATCGTGACGTTATGATTAGGTCGACTTTATCGTAGTCCATTAGCAAATGGAACATCTGGGCTACCTGATGCTGAGAAGGCCCTCCCCCTGAGTCCATGAAGTTGACCGGGATGACTCTACCTCGAAAGAATCGATCGCCAATATTCGCCACCTCGTCGATAGAGAAAATACCATAGCCAGCTCCACCAGGGACAAGTCCTACGTAGATTTTCTTTGGGTCCCTTGGTGCGTCTTCAGGAAGAAGGTCTACGTACTTGAAACCATTCGCTTGCGCTTTTCGCTCATTCGTGGTCAATTCAGCTGCATCGTGGCGCTTGTCAGTGATTCCAAGGGTTTCAAGTAGCTTGGGCTGCCGATACAACGCGTTATCGTCAAGCACTATCTTGGCATCAGCCGCTACAGGTCCTCTGGGGGTGATTATTAGTGGATTGATCTCACAGATTTTTGCGTCAGCTTCTTGATAGAGGCTGTAGACGTTTGAAATGATCTTTGTGAGTTCTTCTGTGCTGGTGATGGCACGTACACTTGCAGGTAGCTCTTCCATAAGTTTTCTAGCTAACCCAGTTACTAGACTCGGTGGTAGCTTGCTCTCGTTTCCAGGGATCTCGATTCTGTGGATTGCTCCAGGGGTGTCCCTCGCCACCGTCTCAATATCTACGCCTCCCGCGGCACTTGCAATGACAACGTTATTGAAAGTCAATGGGTCCATCGTCACTCCTATGTAGCAGGCCGCGAGCTGGTCTACGGCCTCCTCGACGAGTAAGGTCTTAACAGGGTAGCCTTTCACTCCAAACTTGAAAATCTCCTCAGATTTGGCCTTGGCTTCACTCTGATCCTTGGCTTTCTTTATTCCTCCCGCCTTCCCTCGTCCTCCTACCAGAACAAGAGCCTTGAGGATCAAGGGGTAATTCGCATTGAGCCCTTCCAGTTCCAAGGCCGAGTGGATTACCCCATATTGCCTAGGTACGGGAATGCCCTTCTCCGCGAAGAGCTGTTTCGCCTCGTTCTCGTAGAGTCTCATTATGTCTCCCTTTCACCTATGACATCTAGGGGGCCGTCAGTTACACGCGTGAAGGCATACCCGGAGGCATAATGTCTAACAAATTCGCCAGATTGCGAATTTGCAGCATGCCAGCCGTGTTGTTCGTACTCTAGGAGCTTGCCCACATCGTGAGGATACGAGTGATGAAGGAGTAGTGATTTAGCAGGTTCCATTATGCCATAATACTCTCGTAAGTCTTTGCTCATGTTTTCTTCTCACGAGAAGGCCAGGTCGCCGTATTTTTCGACGTAGGCGATGAGTCCTCCTTCAGTGAGGATCGTCTCCATAGTCTTTGACATCGCGGGGAAACTGATCGTAGTTCCTTTTGTCAGATTCTCTAATGCGTTCTCGGAGAGATGTAGTTCCAGTTTGTCGCCTTCATCGATTTTTGTTGTGTCACAAATGATCGCTGGCAATCCAATGTTGATCGCGTTGCGATAGAATATTCTTGCAAACGATTGGGCAAGGACTGCCGCAACACCGCACATCTTGAATACTAGTGGTGCGTGTTCCCTACTTGACCCCATTCCGAAATTTTTCCCAGCTACCACAAAGTCCCCTGTTCTTACGCTAGAGGAGAACTCCTTTCTAGCATCTTCTAGGGTGTGCTTCGCAAGTTCGGACAGATTCGACCGAAGACTCATGTACCTTCCCGGAGTTATTTCGTCGGTGCTAATGTTGTCCCCGAGTTTCCACGCACTTCCAGTCATTCTTCACACCTTCTCTTCAGATGAACTCTCTTGTGTCCGTAATGTGACCAGTGATTGCGGTTGCTGCCGCTGTTGCGGGTGATCCCAAATATGTCTGGGCTTTCGGATTTCCCGTCCTGCCTGGGAAGTTCCTGTTGGAGCTGGAGAATATTACCTCATTGTCGGCGGGGATTCCGCCAAGTGCTCCGAAGCATACCCCACATCCGGGCGGGGTGATTACTGCTCCCGCTTGAAGTAAAGTCTCCAGAATTCCTTCCTCCATGCATTTCAGGTACACCTTCTTTGAGGAGGGGGTCACGATCAGCTTGAGGCCATTCGCCTTCTTTCTCCCCTTGAAAATCTGAGCCACAATCCGCATATCTTCTATTCTGGTGTTTGTGCAACTTCCGATGAAGACCTCGTTGACCTTCACATCCCTAGCTTCGGAAACTGGTTTGACGTTCGAGGGCGAACCTGGAAAAGCAACTTGAGGTTGTAGTTCCGAGGCGTTAATTGCGATTTCCGATTCGTAGGAAGCATCGTCATCCGCATGGATTTCTTTCCATTGTTGCTCTCGACCGAACTCCCTCAGATACTGTTTTGTCCGTGTGTCGGATTTAATGAGACCGGTCTTGGCGCCAGCTTCAATAGCCATGTTAGTCAAGGTCAATCTGCCGTACACGTCCAGTTCGTCGATTGCTGCTCCATCAAATTCTAGTGACTTGTAGGTTGCTCCGTCAGTTCCGAGTATGGATAGGGTTTTCAGAATTAAGTCCTTGGCGAATACGCCTCTTGGAAGACGACCTTCAATATTCATCCTTATTGATTCAGGAACACGCATCCATGTCTTTCTTAGTTTCATCGCGATTGCGATGTCTGTCGCACCCATGCCAGTTCCGAATGCGCACAGACCGCCAGACGTGCAGCTGTGTGAGTCTGTTCCAACTATCAAGTCTCCTGGAGACGCGTAGTCTTCCGCCATCACTTGGTGGCAGATTCCGTCACCTGCGTCAGATAGAATTAACCCGCCTCCTAAGGCGTAGTTTCTGACGGTTGCCTGATCGTTCGATAGCTCTTTTGTGGGGCTTGGAACTGCGTGATCGATGAAGAAAATTGTTCGATTCTTGTCCACGTTGGAGACAACGTTCTTCAATTTGCTTAGTTGCTGAATGAGGAGTGGTCCGGATGCGTCGTGAGTGAAAGTGTAATCCACCCTAACTATCACAACTTCTCCAGCCGAAACGGATCCCTTAGGAGTGTGCGAGCCGATCAACTTCTCCGCCAATGTCTTTCCCGCCATTTCGCTTAACCCACCTCTTCTCGCGGTAGCTTGGCGCATGCGGCAATAGAAAAACGTTGCACGCAAGAATCACCGTCAAGAGCCTGCGCAATACAAATCGTGAAGACAGAAAGCGGCCTCATTTCTCCCCGAGGGCTAAAGGATAGTTCGAGGCCTGTTCGGACTCCGTCCGCCACTTACGGCAAATACGCCTTTCCACGCCCGCCTCGGCTCTACACACTGAGCTTGGCCAGAATTGCATCCGTCATTGCTGGCGTTGAGGCTGCCCCCTGCTCTAGTACTCTCGGCCCGCCGGTGAGGCGCATCATGTCGTAAGTGCGGATTTTTCCTTCTTTCACGACGGCGCCAACCGCATCCCAGATCTTTTTCGCTTTATCGGGTTCGCCGACATGTTCGACTAGCATTGCCGCCGCCAGGATCGTGGCGATCGGATTCACGATTGGTGGATTCAATCCCGCGTACTTAGGCGCGGATCCGTGTGTGGGTTCGAATACAGCAATTTCGCTCCCAACATTTCCGGAAGGGGCGAAGCCCAGCCCACCGATCAACCCGGCGAAAGCATCGGAAAGGATGTCGCCAAAGAGATTCGAAGCGACGATTACATTGAAGTCTTCGGGGTTCTTGTTCAACCACATTAACTGCGCATCAATATTGTTGCGCCAGAGTTGGATGTCAGGAAACTTTGTTTTTTGGATTTCCTTCGCGACCTCCTCCATTAAACCAGAGGTTTCGCGCACCACGTTTGGCTTTTCGCAGATGGTCACAGCGTTGAAACCCTTCTTTTTGGCGAACTCAAAAGCTGCGGTGATGATCCTATACGCTGCCGGGCGAGTGATGATTCGCGCGCTTACTGCGAGGTCCTTCCCTGGAACGTGGGCGAAGGCCTTGAATTTGGGATGAGAGTCCAGCGCAGCGCGCACATTATCCGGAGGGTTCGTCCACTCGATGCCACTGTACATGCCCTCTGTGTTCTGGCGGAAGATGGTAGTGTTGATCTGTGGCTCTTCGAAGCCACCCTCGGGCCTTTTCCGGATATAGTTCAACGGGTTGCCCTTGAAGCCTACGCAGGGCCGCACGCAGATATCCAAGTTGAAGCGTTGACGCATGGTTACGATGGGGCTGTAGTAGACATATCCTTTATCGCGTAACTTAGGGTCTAGTTCGGCTTCGGCATCTTTCTTCGGTTTCGATGTGATGGCGCCAAACAGTCCCAGCTTGTGCTTGGCCAGCAGGTCAACCGTGCGACCAGGCAGCGCGTTTCCCTCGGTCCGCCAAAGCTCCCAGCCGATGTCGGCATGGATGTACTCTGCATCGAAACCCACTGCCTTGAGGACGCGCAATGCCTCCGGTATGACTTGATTGCCGATACCGTCTCCTGGCATGGTCACAATAGTATAACGAGCCATAATCGTGCGTGTCGTTCGGGTCAGAATGATTAAGATATCTGCTCTTTACAAGAAGCAAATTTGAGTATCACAACATCGTCCCGTTCAGTGACGATAGGCAAGAATTATTTATTTGCAATGTGTTTTTCGTGCTTCGCAGAGCAGTGAGGAAGAAAGAGGGGAAATGTCTTATGATATGCGGTTTGCGTTTTTTCGTAGCGCTCGTCCCAACTCTTATCATTCAAATCATAGCATGATGTTAGAGGTCGGTTAGGAATGGCGACGCTGGGTAGGGATAGGCTTCTCGAACTCATTGAGGGCGGCTCAATCAAAATTGAACCGTTTAGGAAGGAGCAGGTTGGCCCTGCTTCCATCAACCTTCACCTAGGCGACAGTTTTCGCGTCTTCGAGAAGACCAGGGACGTGTTCCATGTGCGTGAGGATGCGGATTACAAGCAGCTCACTAGGGCTGTGAAGGTGGAGCAGAACGGCTCCTTTCTAATCATGCCGAACGAACTTGTAGAAGGCATAACGGAGGAAACCCTCACCCTCCCCTCCACCCTAAGTGGCCGAATCGAGGGACGCTCACGCTTCGCACGCCTAGGCCTACTAATCCACCTAAGTAGCGGTTTCATTCAACCCGGAAGCACAGGCAAAGTCGTGCTTGAGATTCTCAACGTCTCGCCGCTACCCTTAGCGCTCCATCCGGGCACGGCCATTTGCCAAGTGATTATTGAGGAAGCCCGCGGCGCAACAAAGTATACAGGAATTTTCTCGGGGCAGAGCGCTCCATAATCTGCAGGACTTTAATCGCGATCTGTTGCCAGGTGAGGCGGGATAGTCTCCCCAGCTATGAGATCTTCGTAGCTCTCGCGAGACCTAATCACCTCGCTTTGGCCGTGAGTTGTGAGTATAACTGCGGGCCGCGGTTGACCATTGTAGTTGCTGGCCATAGTGAAGCCGTATGCACCAGTGTCCAACACGGCCAGGAGGTCGCCTTCGCATAGTTTTGGCAGCTGTACGCTTTTGGCAATCACGTCAGCTGATTCACAACATGGGCCTCCTATGTCGTAGGTTAGAGTCATGGGATCTGACATTCTGTTGGCTGGAACGACCTGGTGTTTCGCTCCATACAGTGCGGGTCTGATGAACGTGTTCATTCCTGCATCAACTATCGCCCAGTTGATGTCGCCTTGGCGTTTGACCACATCAACCCTGGTTAGCAGGAATCCTGCATCTGCAACGATCGCCCTTCCGGGTTCAAAGATCAATTTAGGCTTCCCTAGGTTCCTCAGAGTTTGCAAGTTTCCACTCAGTATAGCAGAAGCGTACTCACCATAGCTCATGGCCTTTGAAGACGGCTCGTAGGGAAATCCTAACCCACCCCCCATGTCAATTTTAGTCAGCTTTAAGCCGAGAGTTTCATTGACTTCGCTGACAAGTCGAAGTAGGGCTTTCGACATTTTGCTGAAGATCTCTGGTTGAAAGATGTTCGAGCCGATGTGACTGTGCGCACCTATAACATTCAAGGCACGTTTGTTAGCGGCCTCCCTATAAGCCGCCAGAGCATCCTCCACCCAGATCCCAAATTTCTGTTCTCTGAGAGCGGTAACTAAGGAGGGGTGCGTATCTGCTCCCATGCCCATGTTAACCCTAATGCCTACGTTACACCGTTTTCCAACACGATCTGCAACTTCCTGCAAGTGGTCCAGTTCAGGTATTGAATCTGCATTTATCAGACCGACGCCGGAAGATATCGCTAATTTCATCTCTTCCCTACTCTTGAGTGACCCATTGTAGACTATCTTCTCAGGGTCAACGCCAACATCTAGGGCAATTCTAAGTTCAGCTCCAGAAACAACTTCCAGCCCAGCTCCCTCACTCCTATAGATTCGGCATACTGCAAGGTGTGAGTTGGCTTTGCAAGCTGGACAAACAAGCACATTGTCGTAGATTTTTCCTAGCTCCGCACGAAATGCTCTAAAGTTATTGCGAACCCTGTCTTCGCTAAGAACGTAGAGAGGTGTTCCATACTCCTTCGCCAGTCGGTCGCATGGGAGACCATCAGAAACCAGCCGTCCGTTCTGAATAGTCAGATTTTCTCTGAATGCCAAAGAATTCATCTTAGCCATGTTCTATGGCTAGCCTCCGGTTGCCGGTTCTTCTATCCACAGTCTACCTTGAGTTGCATCAAGTCTAGCTCTCACTCCCAGAGGAAGTGTCAAATGGTGTGTTCCGTGACCGCAACAGAGTCCGTAAATGGCTGGTTTTCCAACCGAGCCGATCCGGTCTCTGAGCACATCCCAGATGGATAGTGAGGCGTCATAATCTCGTGGCTTACTTCGCACGATCTCGCCCACGATTATTCCTGCAGCCTCTTGGAGTTTGCCCGCCAGCCACAGGTGTGTAAGGTTTCGGTCGATCAAGTAGGGTGGGTCGTCCACCTCTTCAATGAACAGAATCTTGTCCCTCGTGTCGACCTCATACGGAGTTCCTATAGTTGCCGCTATTAGCGATATGTTACCTCCGACGAGATTTCCAGAAGCTTCTCCATCAGTTATCGTCTTAATGATGGGGCCGTCAGAAGGGTTTGTGATCTCGCCCAAAGGTTCAGGCCTAGTTAATGCTCTGATCAACCATTGCTGTGTATATTCCGTAAGCTCAGATCCCACCACAGGCCCATGAAACGTAACCATATCCGATTTCTGGTGTAACGCAATATGAAGGGCTGTGATGTCGCTGTAGCCAAGGAATATCTTCGGTTTTGATTTGATTATCTCGTAGTTCACATACGGAAGCATTCTAGGTGTTCCGTAGCCTCCCGTCACACAGAAAACAGCGTCGACCTCGTCATCTCGGAAGGCTTCATTTAGTTCAGCAGCGCGTTCAAGATCCGTTCCTGAAAGATAACCAAAGGCTCTTACCTTCTTCACGCAGTCCCCAAGAGACACTTCGAATCCCAGTTCAGTAAGCTTCGCAATGCCTTTGTTGATCCCGCCTGGAAGGTCTAACTCACTGCTGGCTGGGGCAACCGCGCGGATCCTATCTCCTTTTCTCAAGGCTTTTGGTTTGTGGGCCATTTATGAGGACACGCATACGAGGGTCAGGCACATTCTATTGTTACTTTCGCTCTATTGTCAGGACAAAACACATGATTCTCAGAAATAGTAAGAGTATCGGCTTCAGACTCGCCCCATTAGGCCTGTCCCAGCGCAAGTGATACAGTTCACGCCGCACAAGAGCAATTTATAAAAGTTCAACAAAGAGTTAGTACTGGTTGCAAATACGATAGAGTTATTAGCTTTCCTAGGGCGCTAACCTGCTTAGGAGAAACGTTCTACGCGAACACGTACTAAAGTTTTGATTATAGTTGCAGTGGCAATCATAGTAGGAGCAGGACTTGCCAACTATTTCCTAGCACAACCCCCTGCAAGTAAGATTCTGGTCTACTACTCTCAATATGATATTCAGAGTTTGGATCCCGCAGACGCATACGATTCCGGATCATTCATACCCCTCCAAAACTGCTACGAAACTCTAATCACGTACCCTGTGGAGAACATCACCACGCTTCTCCCAGACTTAGCGACAAGTTGGACAGTATCAAACGACGGGCTTGTGTACACGTTCAATTTGCGAACGGATGTCACGTTTAGCAATGGAGATCCCTTAACATCTGCCGATGTCGTATACAGCTTCCAACGCATTCTAACGATGAATTCGCCCTCCTCTGGTGTAGCTTGGATTGATTCACAAGAAATGAACTCCGCCAGCATCAAGGCACTCGACAAGTACACTGTGCAATTCACGTTGACCCACGCCTTTAGCCCATTCCTGGAGACTCTTGCGACCGTCGAACCAAATGGTATCGTAGACAAGGCGGCAGTGGAAGCGCATGGTGGCGTTGTTGCTAACCAAGACAATTCATGGATGGCGGAGAATGCTACCTGCACCGGGCCTTATGAAATACAATCTTGGACGCGGAGCCAACAAGTCGTGATGATCAAGAATCCAAGTTACTGGCGAGGCTGGAATGGACCGCACTATGACAAAATCGTAATGCTGCTGAATCAGCAGCCATCTACAGCAATTTCGGCTGCGAAGAGTGGTGATGCAACGATTGCTGACATACCTTTTGATCAAGCTCAAGCATTAGCTAACGAGACGAACTTCAAGATCGTTTCTAGTCCTGTTCCGCGCACAAAACTGTTGACCTTCAACCTGAATTCTACGGACGCTTTCATGAGAGACCAAAATGTCCGAGTCGCTCTTAGCTGGGCTTTCCCGTACGATGATGCGATTCAGCAAGCTTTCAAAGGCTACGCGGTCCCGCTTAACGGTGCCGTGCCAACCCAAATCTACCTTGGACAAGAATCAATGTCGTCCAAGTACTATAGTTTCGACTTGCAGAAGGCCGCAACTATCCTCGACCAAGCTGGATTCACCAAGAATGCGAATGGTTTACGTTTCAACGGCACTCCTCTGACTCTATACTCTCAATCAACCACTGCCTGGGCCACAACTATAGACGAATTGTATCAAAGCGATCTTTCGAAGATAGGCATAGTCACCGACATTCACTCTGTACCCCCAAGCACGGTTTACGCTGTCCAGAAAACAAGCAATTGGGATCTGATGATAGTTAATTGGGGCCCTGACTACAATGACCCGAGCGACTACGCTCTCCCATTCGTCGGTAGCACAGCAGTAGGCGGTGACACATACTACACTCATTACAATAACTCTGCGATCGACAACGCAATTCTCGATGCCATGCAAACTCAAAGCAGGGACAAAGAGATTGCTGATTACAAAGTCGTATGGGATGCAAGCAACAAAGATCCCAACATGATCTTTATGGCCGTAACAACGAACATAGCTGCTGTCTCAAACACTCTATCGAACTACAGCTACAACGCTATCATTACGTACAACTTTTACTTCTACACACCTGTTTGACCGTAAGCCAAAACCCAAGCGAGAAAAACGGTGGAAGGAAGAACGGTTACGTTAGGTGTGACTGCGGAGAATCTTTGACGAAGATAGGCTCGTAATTAGTGCCATAGCACTGATGGGGTGCATATGTCCATGAGACTCTGGGAGTTTATGGTTCGACGATTGATGGCTGGCATCCCAATAATCGTCGGGTTAAGTGTTCTAATTTTCTTTGTTACCCACATCGTACCCGCCGACCCAGCTCGATTATATGCAGGTTTCAAGGCCTCCCCGGAAACGATAGCGGCAATTCATAAAATGCTGCACCTCGACGACCCAATTCTTGTTCAATACTGGTACTACCTGGTGGCGCTCTTTCACGGTGACTTAGGATATTCGCTTTCAATACGAAAGAGCGTAGCGGAGGGTATTTCTCTGTTCCTTCCAACGACGCTAGGGTTAGCCTTATTGACAATTGCCTGGTCCGCACCCGCAGGGATTATTCTTGGTATCATCTCAGCGACAAAGAAAAATAGAGTCAGCGACACATTGTCTCGCGGTATAGCCTACTTTGGTCTGTCTGTGCCGACGTTCTTTCTCGCAATACTAGTTCAACTGATCTTCGTGGTTCAACTTAAGGTTCTTCCTTTAACCGGCATGCTGTATCCAGGTCAGAACGCGCCCACAGCTATTACCCGCTTCTTCCCGGTTGACTCGCTCCTTACAGGGAACTTCTCTGATTTCTCTTCCTCAATGATTCATCTTGTGCTACCTGTTTTCGCATTGGGTTTCTCTGGAATGTCCCTGACTTTACGGATGACAAGGTCGAGTATGCTAGAAGTACTCACATCAAGCTTTGTTCGGACGCTCCGAGCAAAGGGCGTATCCGAAAACGCGATAACCTTCAGATACGCATTCCGTGCTGCGATGGGCCCCACTCTTACTGTAATCGGATTGTCTGCCGGCGGACTACTTGGCGGAACTGTCTTCATAGAAGAAATATTTGGACTCGCAGGTTTTTCTAACTGGGCGTACCAAGCTATCCTCGGATTCGACTACAACGTAGTCGTCGCGTTCACGCTAATCGTCGCAATCGTCTATATGATTATGAATATTGTCGTCGACATTGCATACGCCTGGATAGAACCCCAGATCAGATTGGCCGAGGAAATAGTCTAAGTTGGCTTCGGCTCGGTATCAGTCTCTCGCAGAGCGGTTCAGCCTTTGGAAACAGCAGGCCGAGCTCACGTTCAAAGCCTTCAAGTCGAATCGAATTTCTATGACCGGGTTCGCCGTCATCGTTGCGGCGGCGCTATTAGCAATATCGTCGCCTATTATTGCGTCTCAGCACCCTAGCTACGTGTTTGTCGGTGGAACAGAACAGCAGAGATGGGGTATCACTCTAAGTTCAGTACTGTTGAGTCCGAGCTTAATTCATCCGTTCGGAACAGATGAGTTAGGGCGTGATATATTCAGCCGTGTCCTTTATGGCGCACAACTTGACCTGATCCTTCCACTGGAAGTCGTTATTTTCTCCGCTGTCATCGGAATAGTGATCGGAGGGATAGGAGGATACTTCGAACGGTTCATTGGAGAAGCACTGATGAGGTTTACTGACGTTTTCCTAGCTGTTCCTAGCATCATTCTGGCACTAGCGCTTGTCGCAGCTCTGGGGGCATCACTCAACCATATTGTGATAGCGATGATTGCCACTTGGTGGGCATGGTACTCGAGGCTCGTCTATGGAGAGACCAGAAAGATCAAGCATCGGGATTTTGTTGACGTGGCCCGAAGTTCTGGGCTAAGTGGCACGGCGATTTTCTTTAGGCACATACTTCAGAACGTATTAGCGCCAGCCATCATTCAGGCCACCTCCGATATGGGTACGGCAATTCTCGCGATTGCAGGCCTCAGCTTTCTTGGTCTGGGAGCGCCACCTGGAACGGCAGAATGGGGGCTCATGATCTCTGAAAGTGAGAACTATATCTTCAGTGCGTGGTGGTATCCGGTATTTCCCGGAATCGCCATAATAGTGACTGTTATGGCTTTCAATCTACTGGGCGACGGGTTGAGAGATGTCTTGGATCCGACTGCGAGAACTTGGCAATCGCAAATCAGCGAAAAGAAAGCGATGCCAAAAGAAGCAAAGAAGCCTGACGAGGTTCCTCTCGGAACCAGTCTTCTGAGCGTTAGAGATTTGTCAGTTGACTATCATTCCTATGAGGGAACTGTGCAAGCAGTGAGGAATGTCTCGTTCGATATTCACGAAGGAGAAGCTTATGGATTAATTGGAGAAAGCGGAAGCGGAAAATCAACCGTGGCCTATGACGTAATCGGCCTTCTGCCGCGTCCCCCGGCTGAAACGGTCTCCGGCCGGATCTTGCTCAAGACAAAACACGCCGATATGTCTCATTCCTTTGTAGACATGCTGACCCTAAGAGAAGAAGAACTCAACCAAATCCGGGGAAAGAAAATTGCTATGATCTTTCAAGACGTTCTCGATTCTCTGCAACCGTCTTACCGTATATCATTTCAGATGTGCCAGACATACCTTCTTCATCAGTTCGATATGCTTCTTGAAATCGCAGCGAATGAAGTAAGGGGAGCCTATAGAGAGCGAGAATGTGTCAAATGCGGAGCCAAAGTGGAGACGGATTCGTGGATCTGCTCCAAATGCCTTGCCATAGTAGATCCACGAGACGAAGACCGTTGGTCCTTTGACGAGGAAGTTGAGAAGACGCTCAACTACTCCGAGCGCCGAGAGCTGTTAAGGTACTTTGGGTTGTACAAGAACTACAAGAAGGCCCGCATTGGACCAGACAGTCCACCAGACAAGCGATTGGACAGGATATGCAGAAAGCTCGTGATCAGAGACTTGCAAAGGGTGACGGTCCCTGCTCCAGAGAAGACGGTTGATCTTTATCCTTTCGAGCTCTCAGGCGGGATGA
>Ga0187873_1002472_pt1 | contig 14017 bp, 10 predicted proteins | sample June2016WEW_16_1_2_FD_133012 | JGI IMG/M metagenome (GOLD analysis project Ga0187873, IMG submission 133012) | Peatland microbial communities from SPRUCE experiment site at the Marcell Experimental Forest, Minnesota, USA - June2016WEW_16_100 | ecosystem: Environmental > Terrestrial > Soil >... | reverse complement strand
CGGATGACGCTTGGTGGTCGCCGCCAGATCTTCCTCGCGGTCGTAGATGATCTTGACCGGGCGTCCGGCCTTTTTCGCCAGCAGACCGGCATGCGCGGCAATCATCGAGGGATAATCTTCCTTGCCGCCGAATGCGCCGCCCGTCTCCGCCTGGATCACGCGTACCTTTTCCGCGGGCAGATCAAAGACGCGCAGCAGCGCCCTGTGCACGTAGTACGGGCACTGCATCGATCCCCGGATGGTGAGGCCGTCGGCCTCCGACCAATCCGCAATGACGCCGTTGTTCTCGATGTAGAGCTGCTCCTGCGCGCCGGTATGGTACTCGCCCGTGACAATGTGCGCTGCTCGCTTCCACGCGGAATCCACATCTCCCTTTTCCACCAGAAAGCGCTTGATGACGTTGTCCTTGCCCCACACAATCGTCTGCTGCCGCTCGCTCTCCTCGATGGTAAAAACAGTGGGCAGCGGTTCGTAGTCGATCTCTACCGCGGCCACGGCCTCATGCAGTCGTGCCTTATCGGGATGCGCCAGTAGCACCACCGCTTCCTCGGGATGATTTACCTGTCTCTCGGCCAGCACCGGCTGGTCGTGATCCACAATCAGCGGAATGCGATTTGTGCCCGGTATATCCTTCGCGGTAACGATCACGAACTCGTCCCATGCTATGCCCACGCCGAAGCGAATCTCCTTGATAATGCCGCGAGCAATGCTGCTGCGTACCGTAGCTCCATGCCACATGCCCGGCAGCGAAATGTCGTCGATATAACGCGCGCTCCCCGTCACCTTGCCGATTCCTTCCTTGCGAAGGGCCGGCGTGCCTACGATGCGGGTCGGTGACGTGTTGCGCATGATGGAAGAACCTCACTTGCGTGCCATGACGGTTTTGGGGTATTTCGCTAGCATATCGTGAGCGCGGCAAAATGCAAATAGTGATTATCGCTGCTTCCAGGCGTCAATCTCCGGTTCGTGCGGCTACCACAACCTGAGACTACAAAACGATAGGTCGCCTCACATATCAACAACGCCCCTACTCGCCAACTTGTAGCAGAAATGATAACTGGCCCGGTCGCACTTGGCAAGCCGCTGAATCTAAAGATAATAATCAGGCAATTCGCGCCTCAGGCAAATTCAGATGGCATCCTCTGCCGCAAGCAATGCTGGTGAGGAACTATTGGAGCAGAGTTATTTTTCGTAATACACGCGGCTAAGAATCATGACTTGGTTGTGATCGTGCCTGTCGATGATCTTTCTCGCATTTTCCGCTTCTTCGCTGTCAAACGGAAGCATGTCGCGCGAGTCAAAATTTAGGGTTGAACTCTTGTAGACGGTGCCTGGGCCGATGGCGCCGCGCGAATAGTATTTCCCGTCATCATAGAATCCTGACGAGCCCATGAAGTTCATGGACAGAAACACGCGGCGCTTGTCGAGACCGGGAGTGTAGACGGGCGAGCCCTGTTCCGATTCCAGGCTTGATGAAAATCCCAGCAGGTCGAGTACTGTGGGCGTGATGTCGATATGCGAGGTCGGCGTTTCAATGAGTACCGAATGATCAAGTACGCCGGGGGCGTAAATGAGCATCGGCACCCGCATGACAACATCATTTAGGTGCCCATGAAGGATTCGGACCACGCCGGGAGGTGCTCCAAGAGGATTTTCGCTTCGCATGCCGTGGTCGCCGGTGATCACGATGATGGTGTGATCCAGCACTTTGTCGCGCTGCAATTCGTCGAGCAACTCTCCCAGCCACGCATCCTGATAAACCGCCAGCGCATGTCCGCGCTGAATCGCTGTCTCGGATGCGTTCCCATCCACTGACCGATAGGGGTCGTGCCCGATTTGAGGAGAAAAGCCTACCGCAAACCGTCGTCCCTGGCTCGTCCAGTTGTGAATATCCGAGAGCATGGAATGCAGCGCATCGTTGTCGTACTTGTTCACGTAATCGATCGGGCCGGTAAAGACGGCTTCCCCGTCCTCCTCATCCAAGGTCGATGGTCTGGCGATCTTCTCAAAGCCGAGACTGAGGGGCAAGTCATATTCGCGATGCCCCGGAATATTCCAGATGAAGCCGTAAAATCCCGTGGCATACCCGCCATTGCGCAGGGTACGAATCAGTCCGGGGAGTTCGGCCAGGCGGGGGACAAGTTCGTTATAAAGGTGTGTGTAAATCGATGTGTAAATTGCAAAAGTTCCGTTATACGTACTGGCATAGGTTGTGTAATGTTTGCCCATCAGAAACGACTGGCCTCTCAGCCTCCGCGCGTTCGGCATGTCGCTTAATGAGTCGTGGGCGGGATCGAATGCCTGCGCAGTCATAGACTCCAGCACAATGATGACGACGTTGTAGTTCATTGCTTTCCCGGTATAGACGGATGGCCCGGGCGCGGGAACATGCTCGTCCTCGCGATATACCTGCAGCAGTTCCGGCAGGCGGGGCAAACTCTCGCTGGAAGGCAACGCCGGAGGCGCGGAGTAGTTCGTTGCTTTCCCGGTGTTGGCAGATGGCCCGGGCGCGGGAACATGCTTATCTTCTCGGTTCGCCTGCGGCAGTTCCGGCAGGCTGCGCGAATTGTCGCCGGTTAACACGTCCCTGGAAAACAATACCGGAGACGCGGTCATCTGCAAAAGCGACTCAGACCATGGCATCGCTGGAACCCGAAAGATGTAGGCGACGGCCGTTATTACGACGCCAACGGCAAAGACTGTTAAAACAAAATGATTCAATAGGCGGGAGTTCTTTCGTAAAGCGACCAGTGCAATCACCCCAAGAAGCACGGCAAAGCCAAGGTCTGCGGCAGACAAGATCCCCGTGGCAAGAGGATGATAGTACAACGCCGTGTCGTGGGTTTTCATTGCCCACCACAATGCAAACCGAATCTCGCTCCTGGAATTGAAAGCGCCGGTGGTCAGCATGGAAAGCGTTTCCACGATGATGATGACTTGAATGAAACAGGAGACAAGAACGGCGATCAATATTCGCCAGCGAGGCGCGAGCCAAAAGGTCAACGCGCAAAAAACCACGGGGACGAGCACCATGCCCCAAAGCAGATCGGCTCTGAAGAGGCCGAGCCATTGCGCGAGCGTAAGTGGGTGACGATTGTGTAGATTGTTGTCTGCGGCGATCAGACTGAAGGTGTTGGTTTTCAAGAGGATTGCGAACTTCTCAACAAGAACACAAGTGGCAGAGCCCAGCAGCGGCAACAGAACAATTCCGAGCTTATTCTGTTTCAGCCGGGCGACAATACTCTGCCGATTCAGTGTTTTGTATAGAAGCTTGCACACTTGCATTACTCGCCCTCGGTCAAGAGCATCTCGCGTATAGAAATTAAATCAAGTAGAATCAAATCGGTCATAGCATATGCAAAAACTATCTTACAATAGCAGGATTTCGGACTCAAGTAATAGGTTTTAAGTGTGAGACAACCTGTTGATTCGTTTTTCCTGCCTTTCCGCTGTACAATCCCATCAGGCCTGGTTCAGCCGGCTGTGAATCGGAAGCTGTCTTAGCGCGTCCAATTCTTAGGTGTTCCAATGACGGCATCCCGCGAAAAAACCGAAACGCGCAAGCTGCCCATGATGCCCCTCCGGGACATGGTGATCTTTCCCTACATGATGATGCCTTTTGTGGTGGGGCGCGAGTCCAGCGTGCGCGCCCTTGAGGAGGCGCTCACCGGCGACCGCCAGATCTTCCTCGCCACCCAGCATGATGCCTCGGTCGACGAGCCCAAGGCCAAGGAGATTTACCAGGTTGGCTCCATCTGCAACATCGTGCAGAGCGTCAAGATGCCCGACGGCAACATCAAAGTCCTGGTCGAGGGCGTGGAGCGCGCCAAATCCATCGAGGTGAATGACCGCGACGGCTTCTTTGTAGCCACGGTGCGCGTGGGCAAGAGCCACTTTGAGATGACCTCGGCGGTCGAGCAACTCATGACGCGCGTCACCGGCCTCTTCGAGCAGTACGTCAAGCTCCAGCAGTCGCTCAACTACGAGACCATCATCGCCACGGTGCGCATGGACGAGCCGGCCAAACTCTCGGACACCATAGCAGCCAACCTGCAACTCGGTGTCGAGGAGAAGCAGGATCTGCTGGCCATCTTCGATCCCGCCATCCGTCTGGCGCGAATCGCCGACGTGCTGGACGTGGAGACAGAAAAACTCGACCTTGACCGCAACATCCAATCGCGCGTCAAGCGGCAGATGGAGCGCGCGCAAAAAGAGTACTACCTCAACGAGAAGATCAAGGCCATTCAAAAAGAATTGGGCCGCGGCGAGAAGAGCGAGTTCGACGAACTGCGCAACAAGATCGAGACCGCCGGAATGCCCAAGGAGGTGCTCGACAAGGCCATTCAGGAACTCAAGAAGCTGGAAGCCATGCCGCCCATGTCGGCCGAGTCCACCGTCAGCCGTAACTACATCGACTGGCTGCTGGCCGTGCCGTGGAAGAAGCGTTCTAAGGAGACACGCTCCATCGAGTACGCCGAAAAGGTGCTGAACACAGACCACTACGGCCTGGAAAAAATCAAGGAGCGCATTCTCGAATTCCTCGCCGTGCGCCAGCTGGTTAAGAACCCCAAGGGCTCGATTCTCTGTTTCGCTGGCCCGCCGGGAGTGGGCAAAACCTCGCTGGGCATGTCGATTGCCAAGGCGACCGGCCGCAAGTTTGTACGGCTCTCCCTGGGCGGCATACGCGACGAGGCCGAGATTCGCGGCCATCGCCGCACCTACATCGGCGCGCTGCCTGGGCAGATTATCCAGCACATGAAGCGGGCCGGCACCAAGAATCCTGTTTTCCTGCTCGACGAAGTGGACAAGATGGCCTCCGATTTCCGCGGCGATCCGGCATCGGCGCTACTCGAAGTTCTGGACCCGGAGCAGAACTCCACCTTCCAGGATCACTACCTGGATGTGGACTACGACCTCTCCCAGGTGTTGTTTGTGGCCACCGCCAACGTGATGCACACCGTTCCGCCGGCCCTGCAAGACCGCATGGAGGTGCTGCGCCTGCAAGGCTACACGGAACAGGAGAAGCTGGAAATTGCCCGCCAGTACCTGGTCAAGAAGCAGCGCGCGCAGACCGGCCTAAGCGAAAAAAACCTGGTCTTCAAGGATGAAGCGATCATCGAGATCATCCGTTGTTACACGCGCGAGGCCGGAGTCAGGAATCTGGAGCGGGAGATCGGCAACGTCTGCCGAAAGGTTGCCCGCAAGGTTGTCAAAGGCGGCAAGAAACACAAGGAAGAGATCACCGCGGCCAACATCGGCGAGTTCCTGGGCGTGGCCAAGTTCCGCGACTCCGAGGTGCATGAGAAGAGCGAAGTCGGCCTGGTCACCGGCCTGGCGTGGACCGAGGTGGGCGGCAGCATCCTGACTACAGAAGTGCAGGTGCTCGACGGCAAGGGCAAGATGACCATCACCGGCCAGTTGGGCGACGTGATGCAGGAGTCAGCGCAGGCCGCGCTCAGCTACATTCGCGGACGCGCGCAGGCTCTCGGCCTTAGCCGCGAGTTCTATCGCAACGTGGACCTGCACCTGCATGTTCCCGAAGGCGCCATCCCCAAGGACGGCCCCTCGGCCGGCATCACCATGGCTACGGCGCTGGCCAGCGCGCTGGCCAAAATCCCCGTGCGGCGCGACATCGCCATGACCGGCGAAATCACTCTTCGCGGCAAGGTGCTGGCCATCGGCGGATTGAAAGAAAAGCTGTTGGCCGCGCTCAGGGCCGGCATCTTTGAAGTGATACTGCCTCGCGCCAACGAGAAGGAGATCGCCGAGCTGCCAGACAACATCAAGAACTCCATCAAGCTCCATTTCGTGGACAATATGGACGAGGTGTTGGCTTTGGCGCTGGAAGGCCAGCTGCCCGCGGCCATGCCTGCCGCGGCTGAAGTCCTGGCTGCCATTCCGCCCTCGGAGCTGACTAAGAATCTACCCGCGCCGCAGTGACACGCACGGAATTTCAGTCTTCACCGTGCTGAGATGCTGGCTTCTGCAGCTCTGAGCAGCCGGACACGCACGAATTCACAACTGGTCGCAGATTTCGCGAAAATCCCATGCCCCGGATTTATGTGCGACCCACTCCGCGGCGCGAACGGCGCCCAGCGCAAAGCCGTGGCGGCTGTGCGCGTCGTGCCTGATCTCCAGCGTATCAACCTCGCTGGATGCGGTGATCACATGCTCGCCCTTGGCGTCGCCTACGCGGTGGGAAGTAATCTCAATGGTTGTTCCGGGCCGCACAGCCTGGATGATCTCGCGCAAAGTAATGGCGGTGCCGGATGGCGCGTCGAGCTTAGAGGTGTGGTGGGTTTCGGCAATAGAGAAGTTATAGCCTTCCAGTTTTGCCAGGTCGGCAGTGAGCCGAAACAGCTTTTGCACGCCCATGGAGAAGTTGGTTCCGTACAGCAGCGCCCCGCCCTTATGCGCCAGCGACCTCATCTCTTCCAGATGGGCGTACCAGCCGGTGGTGCCGACGACGATGCGCCCGCCCTGAGCCAGCACGGCGCGCATGTTCTGAACGGCGGCCTCGGGAGCCGTGAAGTCGATTACTACGTCCACGCCCTTGAGAGTTACGGCGGTGAGGGCGGAGGCATCCCGGTTATCGTTGATGTCCAGCGCGCGCACCGCGTGGCCTCGTTCGCGGGCCACGTCGGCTACCAGGCTGCCGGTTTTTCCCTTGCCTAATATGAGAAACTGCATCAGAACCTCCCAGTAACATTGGTGGTCAAAGTGGATAATAAATGATTGGCCCGGAGTAGAACGGGATGCGGCGGCGTTATTCTGTGAATGATCTATGCCCAACGCTGAATCTGGAAATCAATCGTTCGCGCCTGTTGTAACGCCTCTCGCTCACCGCCGTAAACGCCGCTGGCCGGGGATCCTGCTCTGGTCTTCCGGTGGCTTGATGGCGCTCATACTGTTGGCCGCCGTCGCGGGCGTGCTGTGGCTGCGCTTCGCAGCTAAGGCCGCGCTGCCGGTGCTGGATGGCGACCTGCATCTGGCCGGGCTTTCTGCTCCGGTCATCGTCCGCCGCGATGCCCACGGCGTGCCCCACATCGAGGCGGCCACCGAGGACGATCTCTTCGTGGCCCAGGGTTATGTGACCGCGCAGGACCGGCTGTGGCAGATGGACCTTCTCCGCCGCAACGCCAACGGTGAGCTGGCGGAAATTGTCGGTTCCTCCATGGTCCGCCACGACCGGCAGCAGCGGGTTTACCAGTTTCGCAATACAGCCCGGCGCATCTACGCCAACCAGCCTCCGGCTGACCGTGCCCGTCTCGATGCTTACGCGCGCGGCGTAAACCTGTTCATCGCCCAGCATCAGGCCTCTCTGCCGCCGGAGTTCCGGCTGCTCGGTTATCGCCCCCAGCCCTGGAGCGGCGTGGACTCGGTGAGCATCGGCCTGATGATGGTCGAGATGCTGGACACTCATTGGGATGTGAAGATCTGGCGCGAGCGGATCGCCGCCCGGCTGAACAACCCCAAGCTGGAGGCCGATCTCTATCCGGTCGGCTCGTGGCGCGACCATCCGCCCACCGGCCTGCTGGCGAAACCGAGCCAGCCGAACCCTAAGCCAACCAAGGTCACCGACGGCGATGACGAAGACCGCAGCCAGGCTAGCGCTGTCCCGGATGCCCTTGAAGACACCTTTGCCCTCCGCGCCTTGCTGGGCTTGCCCGCCTGCGCCGGCTGCGCGTTGGGCTCGAACAACTGGGTCATCGCCGGACGCCACACGGCCAGCGGCAAGCCTCTGCTCTCCAACGATATGCACCTGGGACTCACCGAGCCGGACATCTGGTACACGGCCGACCTAAAGGCGCCTAACTTCCACGCAGCCGGGGTCACGCTGCCGGGAATGCCCTGCGTCATCGCCGGCCACAACGAACATGTGGCCTGGGGCTTTACCGCCCTCTACGCCGATGTCCAGGACCTCTACGTCGAAAAGCTCGACGGCAAGGGCAAATTTCTGGATTACGATGGTGAATGGAAACCGATTCAAATAGATCATGAAGTCATCAAGGTTCGAGGCGGCAAAGACATTATTCTCGACGTGCAGCTTACCGCGCATGGCCCGCTGCTGAATTCCATCTTCATCAAAGAAACGCGGCCCATCGCGCTCAAGTGGACCCTCTACGATCCAACACTGAACTCGCTACCACTCTACCAACTCAACATAGCCGCGAACTGGAAAGAGTTCTCCGCCGCGCTTGCCACCTGGTCCTGGCCCACACAGAATGTGGTCTACAGCGACGATCAGGGCCACATTGCCTATCACGCCATCGGACGCGTGCCGATACCATTCCTCGGTAATGAAGTTCCTTTTCATGTTCCCTTTGATCAAGCAAATCTGAATTTTCGCCAAGGTACGAACGAATGGGCCGGTCCTGGTCTTATTCCGGGAACCTATCTACCGTTCGATCTTATGCCACACGCGTTCGATCCTCCCTCCGGCTTCCTCGCCACGGCAAATTCGCGCGTCACCGCTGACAAGGCCCCGATTCGGCTCACCCTCGAATGGGCCGATCCCTACCGCATCGAGCGCATCTACAAATTGTTGGAAGGCCGCGACCACCTCACTCCCGCCGACCTGCTCGCCGTACAGACCGACATCTACAGCGAGGTCGATCAAGAGCTGGCCCATCGCTTTGCCTACGCCATCGAACACACGCCCTCGGCCGATGACCGCCTCCGCCAGGCCGCCGAACTGCTGCGCTCGTGGGATGGCCGCCTGACCACCGATTCCGCCGCCGCCTCCATCGTCACACAGACTCGCCACGCTCTCTGGCCGCTGATTCTGGAGCCTAAGCTGGGCAAGGAGCTCGCCGCGCAGTACCGCTGGGCCGAATCCAACTTCGCCGAAGAAGAGATCATCATGCACGCTAGTCCCGACTGGCTTCCGCCGGCCTACAAGAACTGGGACGAGCTACTGACCGACGCCGTCCGCAAAGGCATGAAAGACGGCAAGGCTCCCTCCGATGTGGCTCGCTGGAGCTATGGAAGCTGGCATGTGGTCGATATCGAGCACCCGCTCGCCGCATTTCTTCCGCTCATTGGCCGCGTGGCCGGAACCGGAGAGCAGCCGCTCAGCGGCGACACCACAACCGTAAAGCAAGTCGGCCGCACCTTCGGCCCCTCGCAGCGCTTCACCATGGACTGGAGCAACATCGACGGCTCCACGGAAAACATCGTCCTCGGCGAAAGCGGCAACCCTTATTCGCCTTACTTCCGCGACCAGTGGAACGACTGGTACAACGGCACCAGCTTCGCGCTGCCCTTTACCCCGGCAGCCGTCGCCGCCCAGACGCGCCACACGCTGCGCCTGTTGCCGTAGAGCGGATATCCAGATCTCGCTACTCAGGCCTGGGAATCCAAATATTAGGGCAATTGCAGGAAGGGAAGGCAACCCTCCACAGTTTCACAGTCTCACAGTTTCACTGGAAATGGGGAGGGGGGTAGGGGGGGTACCTTCTTCCTGCACGAGCCTCCCGAGAGGGATGACCCGACTTCAGAGTAGCAAGATGCGGGAAATAATCTGCAAAACACCTTCTTGCGGCAACCCTGATCCAACCCTCCGGCCCCGCCTCACCGGCCCCGTTCTCGTTTATCATGAGAGCCATGTCCGTCGATGTGAATTTACTCTTGCAGGAAGGCGCGGTGCTGACCGAGCAGGCGCTGGAGGAGTTGCTCCCCAGCGTTACCACCACGCCCGCCTCCATTCACGGCGCCATGCGCCACTCTGTCTTTGCCGGGGGCAAGCGGCTCCGTCCGCTGCTGGCTTACCAGGCCGCCATCGCCATTGCCGGTGCTCTGCCTGCGGGAATCGCCCGGCTGGGCGCAGCCCTGGAGATGCTCCACACCTACTCGCTCATCCACGACGACCTGCCCGCCCTGGACAACGACGACTTGCGCCGCGGCAAACCCACCTGCCACAAGGCCTTCGGCGAGGCAATCGCCATCCTGGCCGGCGACGCGCTGCAGACCCGCGCCTTCGAGGTGCTCTCCGGCCTCGACTCGCCGCCCGCGGCGACCGTCCAGATCATTGGCCTCATCGCCAATGCCGTCGGCACCGTTGACGGCATGATCGGCGGCCAGGTGCTGGACCTGGAAAGCGAACACACGAAACCCACGCCGGATCTGGTGATGGCCATTCATCGCGCCAAGACCGGCGCGCTCATCCGGGTCAGCGTTGTCTCCGGAGGCGTCTATGCCGGGGCTGTACTCGAAGACGTCGCCCGCCTCACCCTCTTCGGCTGCAAGGCCGGCCTAGCCTTCCAGATCGTCGATGATGTGCTGGATGTGACCGTGGACTCCGCGCACCTGGGCAAAACCGCGGGCAAGGACCAGGCCACGGAAAAAGCCACCTGGCCGGCCGTCTACGGCATTGAGCAAAGCCAGCGAGACGCCGCCAGCCTGATCGAAGAGGCCTTTGACGCCCTTAAGCCTTACGGCAGCCGCGCCAACGGATTGAAGGCCGTCGCCCGCTACCTGGTCGAACGCAAGAAGTAATTTTTCCGACATTGACCGTATTTGCCGGCTAAAAGAAAAGGGGATTCACAGCATGAGCCAGAATAATCCAAACATCTCCGCCGCCAACGCCGGAACCATCCAGCTCGGAGACTGCGCCGTCAATCGCCTGGGATACGGCGCCATGCGCATTACCGGCAAAGGCGTTTGGGGACCTCCGGCGGATCGCAATGCGGCTCTGCAAACGCTGCGCCGCGTCGTGGAGCTGGGCGTGAACTTCATTGACACGGCTGACTCCTATGGCCCCAACGTTTCCGAGGAGTTGATCGCCGAAGCGCTGGCGCCCTATCCTCCCGGCTTGGTGATCGGCACCAAGGGCGGATGGGAGCGTGTCGGCCCCGGGCAGTGGATCCATAATGCCAGCCCCAGGCATTTGCAGGCAGCCGTGGAGGGCTGCTTGAAGAGACTGCGCCTTCACAGGATCGACCTCTTCCAACTGCACATTCCCGATCCTGCCGTATCCTTTGATGCCTCCATGGAGACGCTGGCCCGGCTGCGAGAGCAGGGGAAGATCCGTCACGTTGGCCTGTCAAATGTGACCCTGGAGCATGTGGAACGGGCATGCAAGATTGTGCCCATCGTCTCGGTGCAGAACCGCTACAGCTTCGCCGACCGCGAATGGGACTTTTTGCTGAACCACTGCGAACAGAACGGGATAGCGTTCATTCCCTGGGCGCCGCTGGGGCAAAATCGGCAGGAAAATGAAGCTTTGGGAAGATTCGCCAAAGAACTCGGCTGGACCCCGTTCCAGGTAGCCCTGGCATGGCTGCTCCGGCGCTCCAAAGCCGTACTGCCGATACCCGGAACATGCTCGCCCGCTCACGCGGAGGAAAACATTCGAGCCGCGGGGCTCCGCTTGCCCGATGCGTGGTTTAGGGAATTGTTAGAGGTGAATCCACCTCCGGCAAGCCTCCGTTAAGGCAGATTTCAGGGATATACAAGCTGCAGGAGAACTCGACCCGGAGGGAGGCGGGGGATTACCGGGGTCCCCAGCGACAGGTCTTCGTTGCTGGGGTGGAATTTCAACCCCCGCATAAAGCCAACAGTATGAGCGCGGGCTTTAGCCCCGGAGAGACACAGGCCACACCACGAAAACCTTGCCTCTTGCTTACCGCGTCAGAATCCGTCGCAGGGTTTCGCGCTTGGCGTCAACATCTTCCACGGTAGCCTGCACCTGGTTGAGCACCCGCTGCACCTGGTCGATATAGCCGGGCAGCGCATTCCACCAGGCGTGCAGCGTCTCCTTCTCATCAATCATGGCCAGGGCCGTGCCCGAAGCGGCAGCCACCATTCCGGCGCGGCGCTCGCCCACCAGCAGCAGCAAACCGGCAGCTACAAGGGTTCCACCCGCGGCAAAGCCGATCCAGTTCATGGGCTCGGACTTCTCGGCGCCCGGTGTCATCTCAGAATCGTTCGCTGGCTTGGAAAGCGGGACTACCACCATCTTCTCTCCTTCCGTCCCGGACCGCGGTCTCGGGAGCGGTGCATCCAGTATCGCTCTAAATCACCCTTTGCGCACTACGCAGCGCGAAATCTTCGTTTGGCTGTACAGGCGCGGCCGTCAGTCCAAATCAAACTCGCGCAGCGGCTTGCCATCGGGGGCATCCTTGGCCTTGCGCAGGGCCTCGGCAAACTTCTTCTCGAAGAGGTCTTCCTTGTTCTTCTCCGCCTCCACCGACTGGCGGAAGATCGACTCCTTGCGCTCGTCATGCTCGCGCATGGCCTGGGCCGCTGTTTCCAGGTCCTCGAACATCCGTTTGCGCGGAGCCGGGGTATGACTCACCACCAGCCCGGTGGCCGCATCCACTTTCAGCATTGCCCCGCAATCCGGACACGCAACCTCGAAAATCTTTTCCTTCGCCTTGGCCATGGTCGTTCTAGCAGCATTGTAAGCGCATTTCGGACACATTGCATAGGGGGTCAATGCCCGCGAGACGTACACCATGTACATTGCCTGGCGTACATACAGTACATGCGTATCCTACTCAATCACCACGCGAATCTCGAATTGTTCATCCTCCGGCGTGGGCGGCTCCCAGCTGCGCACGTAGTGCAGCTTCAGTTCCCCGGTGCCGATATGCCGCGGCTCAAAGGTGAAGACCTGGAAGACGGGCCGGCCGACTAGGCCGGGCGGCTCCTCGACGGGCACCGGAATCTCGGTCTGCGACTGGTGATGCAACTTCAACAGCGGCGTAGAGTCCTTCTCCACGTACCACATATACCCGGTGGTAGGATTCGATTTCAGCCGCAACTCCAGTTGGTCAGCGACCTTCATGTGGACCACGCCGCCCTTGTCCGCGTCGGTAATCACTTTGGTAGCCGCCAGGGCTGTTTGAGCAAAGCAAGCGATGGCCGCCAGCGCCATCAGCCATCGAACGGCATCAACCCGGCGAACCGGGCTATTAGACAGCATAATAACTTCCTCCCGCGCAGTTGAAAGCGCGTTTGCGATTTTTCCCTGCGCACTTACGAAGATACAACGATCCGTAGAGCGCCGCAACGTGAGCGGTAAGCACGGGTATCCCTGTGAAGCAGAAAGTGCGTCTAGTTTCTGCCGGCTGCCAATTGAAGCAACTTGTGTCCAACCAGGAACAACCATATCGGATATAGAGGACCGGCAATGGCCATAAGCACAACGCCTGCCACTGGCACGAACAATCCGAGAACGATGTGAGCCAGATCGAGGCCATGCATCGCGATGCCCAGCCAGGCCGTTGCTTTGCTGAAGACACCGCCCCGCAACATTACGCAGCAGATCAGTACCGCGCCGCACTGGAGGAGCACTCCGCCCAGGATAGCGCCCGTCCCATGCCAGATATCGGTGGCCAGGATCGCTTCTCCGGCGGCCTGGAACTGCGCCCTCATGGCATCGCTGGTTGCCGCCGCATACTTGTCGCTCAACCTGACCATCGACAGCGCCGTCGGTGTCGCCAGCAACAGCGTCACTCCAACGAAGGCCAGAGCCGTGGAGAGCAAGGCATATGCCGGGTTGATCCGCCGCAATGCCGCGTAGAGGCCCAGAAACAGCAGGTAGTAGAGTGGCATCACGACTACGGTAGGCAGGTCAAGGCGCAACAGGCCCACGGCCCTGTGGTGCTCTAACAGGTTGAAGGCTTCAGCGGCGGTTGTGGGCTGGCCCCCCAGCACCACCATCTGAACGATGGTGGCCAGCGAGTAGACGATCAGAATCAGCGCGGCAATTCCGCCAATTCGGCACAGGCTGCTCAACTCGCCGACGCCCTCGCTGATTGCTGAATCGTGCTTTTTATCTGCATTCACCATCTCTCAACTCCCAAGATGCATATGAAAAAACGCGCTGATGCGCCGCCGCAGGCTTCTTTCCCGCGCACATAAGAAGATACATTGATACAGAGCATACCGCAACCGCAACAAGATGCGCGGATTCCTCCCCAAAAAATACTACGCGAATTTTTCTCTTGACAGAAAATTAGCCCTCACTTATATTTAGATAGTTATCTAATTAGGTGGGAGGCTAACAAAT
>Ga0187873_1002462_pt1 | contig 14067 bp, 7 predicted proteins | sample June2016WEW_16_1_2_FD_133012 | JGI IMG/M metagenome (GOLD analysis project Ga0187873, IMG submission 133012) | Peatland microbial communities from SPRUCE experiment site at the Marcell Experimental Forest, Minnesota, USA - June2016WEW_16_100 | ecosystem: Environmental > Terrestrial > Soil >... | reverse complement strand
ATTCAGGAAGATAAAAATATTATGAGAACGATTGGTCAAATTGTTAAAAATGCACGTACTGGAAAAAGACTTTCTTTGAAAGATCTTGAAGGAAAAACAAAAATAAAAGCCGCCTTTGTTCAATCTATTGAAAAAGAAAATTGGCAGGATCTACCTCCTTTTCCGACAGTTCTCGGATTTGTAAAAAGTCTTTCGGGGGAACTGGGAATTGACGAGAAAATGGCGGTAGCAGTACTTAAGCGCGATTATCCGCTTAAAAATCTTAATATTAATCCCAAAGAGACAAAGAAAGTATTCACTTGGAGTCCAAAACTTACATTTACCGTTGGAGTTGGAGCTATAGTACTTGCTGTTTTAGGATACTTGGCCTTTCAATATATAAGATTTGTTTCTCCGCCAACTTTGGTAATTGAAAGTCCTGTCGAAGGACAAGTTATAAATGGTAATTCTGTTTTAGTTTTTGGCCAAACCGATCCCGATGCAAAAGTAATTGTAGATAATGAACCGGTTCTGACGGACGAAGACGGAAAATTTTCTGTGAATATCGATATAACCCCCACAACAAAAGAGATATCTATTGAAGCAACTTCAAGATCCGGAAAAGAAAGAATTATCAACCGTACAATTAATATTCAGTCTGATTGATTGTAAATTTTCGGTTTTTAATTGATATAATTATCCTTATGGATTCTGTACAAACACTTTTAATTATTGTAGTTGTAAGTTTAACAATTTTACTTGTGGTTGTCGGAGTTGAGGTAATGCTTGTAATAGTGGACCTTCGGCGTGCAGTAAAAAGATTAAATAGTATTTTGGAAGATGCAATTCTTGGCGGGGGTTTAATCCGTCCGGAAAAACTTACCTCGGTTCTCGAAATTCTCCATAAAGGTAAAAAATTGGAAACCCACGGTGGCTAAAAATGATATACTTTAGCCATGACCACTTCCGAAATCCGCAAAAAATATTTGGAGTTTTATAAAAAACAGGGTCATATAGAAATAACCCCAAGCCCACTTGTAATCGATTCTGATCCGACAACTCTTTTTACATCTTCCGGAATGCAGCAACTTATTCCTTATCTTAAGGGTGAGAAGAACCCTCAAGGAAAACGTTTAACCGATTCTCAATCATCATTAAGATTGCAGGATATTGAAGAAGTTGGTGATAACCGTCACACAACATTTTTTGAAATGCTTGGAAACTGGAGTTTGGGAGATTATTTTAAGAGGGAACAAATTCCTTGGATTTGGAAATTTTTTACCGAAGAACTAGAACTTCCAAAAGAAAGGCTGCATGTAAGTGTTTTTGAAGGAAATGAAGATATACAAAAAGATACGGAATCGTATGAAATTTGGAAAAGTTTAGGTCTTCCCGATTCGCATATTCATTTTTACGGAGCGGATAAAAATTGGTGGAGTAGAGCCGGAGCTCCTTCCAAAATGCCGGCAGGAGAAATCGGCGGACCGGATTCTGAAATATTTTTTGAGTTTCCTGATGTTCCCCACGACCCGAATTATGGAAAATTTTGCCACCCGAATTGCGACTGTGGGCATTTTTTGGAAATCGGTAACTCAGTTTTTATGCAATATCAAAAAACCGAAGACGGAAAATTAATTGAGTTGCCCCAGAAGAATGTTGATTTTGGCGGAGGATTGGAACGGATTGCCGCGGCGGTAATGGATAGTTCTGATGTTTTTAGAATTGATATTTTTTCGGGAATTATAAAAAAACTTGAAGAAGGAGTCGGAACTGCTTATGGTGAAGATTCACAAAAAGATAGAAGTTTTCGTATAATTGCCGATCACTTGCGGGCTTCTGTAAATCTGTTAAGCGAGGGAGTAATTCCGGGGAATAAACTTCATGGTTATGTACTTAGAAGGTTAATTCGAAGAACAATGTTTCATTTTCATTTGTTGGGAAGCGGTATGTCAGGTGGAGAAGTTGCCAACGTTGCTGAAAGTTTGAGAAAGTTTTACCCGAATGTTGATAAAAATTGGGAGTTTGTTGAAGAAAATTTGGCCGCTGAAGCCACGCGTTTTGAGGCGGCGCTGAAAAGAGGTCTAGCACGTCTCACAAAAGCGGTCAGCGATAACCAGGAAATTAACGGAAAGTTTGCGTTCGATATTTACCAGACTGAAGGTTTTCCGCTGGAACTTACAATGGAAATATTGAACCAAAACGGAATTACCTTTTCACCCGCCGAAAAAAATGCGTTTGAAACGGAATTTGAAAAACACAAGGAAGCTTCTCGTACAGCTTCCGCAGGAATGTTTAAGGGAGGGCTTGCCGAGGCTTCCGAGATTACGACCAAACTTCATACGGCAACACATCTTCTTCATGCGGCTCTTAGACAAGTTTTGGGAGAACATGTCGGGCAAAAAGGAAGCCATGTAACGAGCGAAAGATTGCGTTTTGATTTTTCCCATCCGCAAAAACTGACAGATACCGAAATTAAAAAGGTTGAGGATTTGGTAAACCTAAAAATAAACGAAGACTTGCTTGTAAGTTTTGTCGAAATGCCGCTAAAAGAGGCAATTACCCAAGGAGCAATGCATTTTTTTGCCGAAAAGTATGGAGAAAAGGTTAAAGTTTATACAATTGGCGACCCAAACGGAATCTGGTTTTCCAAAGAAGTGTGCGGCGGGCCGCATGTGACTCACACGGGTGGTATAGGGGGTGTTAGAATAATTAAGCAGGAGAAAATCGGATCCGGAATTGTCCGGATTTATGCTGTTCTTAAAAAATGAACCTCAAGGATTTCTTAACAAGCAGGGAAAATCCACCTGAGCTTTATTGGTCGCTTGTAATTGAAGGAGGGTGGGTTCAAGCGGGACTTTGGTATATAGAGGATGCAGCCGCTGAAGTAGTTAGTATCAGTTCCGGTGCGGCATGGAGTACCGATGATGAACTTTTGAGTGCAACAGATGCGGCTCTTTCTTCCGCTATCCAAACACTTCCTGAAAATTATAAAGAGCCGAATAAAACCGTTTTTGGTGTACCTTCTTCTTGGGTTAAAGGCGGGGAAATTTCGGAAGAGTATTTGGGTAAAATTAAAAAACTTTGTACGGAACTTTCCTTAACCCCGGTTGGTTTTGTAGTTTTGCCGGAGGCAATTGCTCATTTATATAAATCCGAAGAAGGATCTCCTTTGAATGCCATAATTTTAGGGCTTTCCGAGGCAAATATTGAAGTCTCGGTTTTTAAACTGGGAAATTTGATCGGTACAACGGAAGTATCCAGAAGCGTTTCTTTAATTGAAGATGTTGTCGAAGGTCTATCCAGATTTGAAAGTGCAGCCCCATTGCCGTCCCGTTTTATTATTTACAACGGTAAAGAAAGGGAGTTGGAAGAGGCTAAAGAAACTTTACTGCAGGCATCCTGGGGAGATAGCAGTAAGATTAAATTTTTACACACTCCCAAAGTTGAAATCTTAAGTCCCGATAGAAAAGTTTTGGCAACTTCATTTGCCGGAGCTGCCGAAATTGGTAATGTTTCCCAAGTTACCTCTAAAGAACCGGAATATACGGAAGAAAAAGAAGAAGAGATTTCTAAAGCGGTATTGGCTCAAGAAAAAACTGCGGAAGATTTAGGCTTTGCGGTCGGACAAGATATTTCAATGAAAAAAGAAGATATTGAAAACGTGGTTCCCCCCGAAAATATTCCGGTTTCTACCCCGCCAAAACCCGCTTTTAACCCGGGAAATGACGCCGCCAAATACTTAAGAAAAACCCGGGATTTTTTTCATTCATTTTCGATAAAGGCGCCTCCCGCTCCACATATCAAAAATAATACTTTGATCGGCATTTTAGTGGCAATCTTTCTTGTTCTTGCAGGTGGCGGAGTTTTTTGGTGGTTTTACCCAAAGGCAAATGTTATTGTTTATGTTGCTCCTAAAAGATTTGAGGAGACGGTTCAAATAACTTTTGCTCCGAACGGACAATCAAATTTAAGTGCCGGTATAATTTCCGGCCAAGTGATTACAGATCAGGTATCGGGTGATAAAACCAAGTCAGCAACAGGTACAAAACTAATAGGAAATAAAGCTGTCGGTACAGTCCAAATTGCAAACGGAAACGGAACAGATATCAGTTTGTCAGCAGGTACAATTTTAAATTCTTCCGCAGGACTTAAATTTGTAACAAATTCGGAAGCATCTGTCTCTGGTCAACTTTTGCCGGGTCAACCTGGGACTGCAAATGTTGATGTTACCGCCGGAGATATAGGGTCTCAATATAATTTAGCAAAAGGGGAAATATTCAGTGTGGGAAATTACTCAAAAGCGCTTGTTGCTGGAACTTCAGTTGCCGATTTTTCAGGCGGGAGCAGTCAGGAAGTTTCAGCAGTAAGTAAAGATGATCAAACAGGTTTGGAAACGGATTTGGAGAGCGAGTTAAATCAAAATGCAATAAACGATATTTCAGCCAAAATCGGAAGTGATCAGATTTTTGTAAATCAATTAGCCTCGTTTGATGTGGCAAGTGAAAATTTTGACCACAAAGTTGGAGACTCTGCGGATAGTATTAAACTTTCTTTAACAATGAATGCAACAGGAATTGCCGCCAATAAGACAGATCTTCTTAATTATGCCAAAAGCGTGCTTCAGGATAAGGTTCCTTCGGGTTTTACTCTTAAAGATGATCAGATAGATTTTAAGTTTCAGTTTGTGGGGGAGCAGAATGGAAATTATTTATATAATGTAACTGTTGGAGCAAATTTCCTACCTCAACTCGATACTCAAAAAGTAATTTTGCAGATTCTCGGCAAGGACCCATCTGTTGTTGAAAATTATTTGGATTCAATTCCCGGATTTGATCATGCTGAAATAACTTTAAAGCCAAAGTTTCCTGGTCCTCTTGGCACTCTCCCCAGAATTGCCAAAAATATCACTCTCGAAGTGGAAGCAGAACAATAGTACACTAGTGTGATATGTCTCAAAAAACAATCTTGCGGGTAGCCGCTTTGATTTCCGGAATTTCTGGGATTGTTATTTTAACAGGAGTAATTTATCCGATTGTTCTATATAACACAACTTATTCCAAAAACTACACAAAACTTGTTTCTCCGGTAAATGGATCGACTACCAATGCGACTGTTACAAACCCTACTCAAAATGTTTTAGGTAGCAGCGCTTCGGGACAAAGTGACACGGATGCAAGTACTTGGTTTACCGGAGGGGCAACAAAAGAAGATTTTGGTTCCTCAAGTATAAATTATTACACGCTTACAATTCCAAAACTCGATATTGACGGCGCCACGGTTGCAATTGGAGGAGACGATTTGGATAAGAGTTTGATTCAGTATCCCGGTACCGCTTTGCCCGGAAAACGAGGAAATGCCGTTATCTTTGGTCATTCGGTCTTACCACTTTACAATAACCCCAAAAGTTACAGATCAATTTTTACCATGCTTCCGACCCTTACTATCGGGGATCAGATTTTTGTAAATTACGATGGAGTTTCCTACACTTATAAGGTGGAAACAATGTTTGAAGTCTTGCCGACGGACATTCAAGTATTGGATCAGGACAGCAGCGACTCCTTTTTAACTTTGGTAACCTGCGTTCCGCCGGGGGATCCGTGGGATCCTAAAAGACTGATTGTCAGAGCAAGGGTGGTTCCACCCAATCAGAATACAAATATAGATTAGTATGAAAATATTAGGAATTGATTATGGAAGAAATAAAATGGGATTGGCAGTTTCCGATGGCCCACTGGCGGAGCCGCTTCGCGTGATTAGATACTCAGATACAAGAGTGGTTGCTGAACAAATAAAAAAAATTATTGAAGAAGAAAAGATTAAAAAAGTAATAGTCGGAATTTCGGAAGGAGAAATGGGAAAAGAGTCCCAAAATTTCAGTAAAAATTTTTCCGAGATGATAAAAATTCCCGTTGAGACTTCCGATGAAACTCTTTCCACTCAGGAAGCCCAAATTCTCTCCCGCGAAGCGGGAATTCATCAAAAAAAGCGTCATGAGATGGAAGATGCCTACGCCGCCTGCATAATGCTTCAAAACTATTTGGATTTTTCAAGTTGACGAGGGGCACTTCATGGTATAATTTATGTAGAATGTTTAAAAATGTAATTGCTCCGATGCAGGCTTGGCTACTTTCTCAGGGAAGGTGTGTCGGTTGCGGTAGGCCTCTTTCCGAAGGTAAAGTTAAAAAAACCCAATACGGTGAGCAGATAACTTGCGAGTGCGGGAGAATTTTTATTCATGACCCTAAGACCGGAAAGTACAGGCGAGCTCTTCTTGAGGAAGTCTGAATGAAAAAACTACTCTTTTTGCCTCTTTTGGTTATATTTTTTATTGCTGCGGGCGCCTTTTGGTTTTATAAAAGTTCATTACCCGTTTCCGTAACTGAAAATTTTAATTATTTTGTCATTTCCAAAGGCGAATCAGCAGCTGAGATCGGGAGTAATCTCCAATCTTCAGGAATTATAAAAAGCGCTTTAGCTTTCAAGATTTATTTACAAGTAACGGGACAGTCGGGTAATCTTCAATCCGGAGAATTTAGGTTAACCCCTTCTTTTTCTCTCTTTCAAACCATAGAAACCCTTTTCAAAGGACCTGTGGAAATTTCAGTAACAATTCCAGAAGGCTTGAGACGTGAGGAAATTGCCGCAAAGTTTGCAGCAGGGCTTGATAAAGACAGTTCCTTTACGACTGAGTTTTTGCAGGCATCAAGCGGCAAGGAGGGCTATCTTTTCCCCGATACATATCTTTTTCCCAGAGACGCTTCGGCCTCGGCAATAGTAAAAAAGATGACGGATACATTTACGGCCAAGACTGAAGGTCTAACTCCCCAAGATTCAGGTCTTTCGTTTTCTCAATCAGTAATTTTGGCATCAATTCTTGAAAGAGAAACAAAAACCGATACTGAGCGTCCGATTGTGGCAGGAATACTTCTGAACAGAATTAACATGGGAATGCCATTACAGGTTGATGCCTCGGTACAATATGCAGTCGGAACGTCGAAAGACTGGTGGCCCATTCTTTCTTTGGCGGATTTGGCGGTAAAGTCCCCATACAATACTTATGTAAATCAAGGTCTTCCGCCTACACCCATTTCAAACCCGGGACTTTCCAGCTTAAAAGCAGCATTTAATCCTGCAAAAACCAATTATCTTTATTATATTCATGATTCTTCAGGTCAAATTCACTATGCCCAAACTCTTGCGGAGCATAATGCCAATATTGCCAAATATTTGAATAAGTGATTTTTGGGAGTATTTGGGGGTTGACAAGGGGATGTGGGACTATATAATCCGTTCTTAGGCGTACATGAATGGTACGCTCGTCTCGCTTCACAGTGGCGGGGCTTTAGTGTTTTAATAAACCCGAATACTAATGACATCTAAGAAACCATCCCGCAGAAATTTCGGCAAAGAAGAAAAAAATCTGCCTGAAATTAATTTAAGCCAAGTTCAAAAAGAAAGCTGGCAATGGTTTCTAGGGGAAGGGATTAAAGAGGAATTGATAGCAATTTCCCCGATTGATGATTTTACAGGAAAAAATTGGCAATTGTCTTTAAGTGATCACTCCTTGGGTGCTCCAACAATTTCTCCCAGAATGGCTCAGAAAAAGGGTATAACCTTTTCATCTCCTCTAAAAATTCGCGCAACCCTAGTTAATAAAAGAAACGGACAGGAAGTAACCCAGGATGTTTTCCTTGGGGATATTCCCCAAATGACTTCTGCGGGAACTTTTATAATCAATGGAATTGAAAGAGCAGTTATTAATCAGATAGTTCGCTCTCCGGGAGCTTATTTTTCAGGAGAATTGGACCCTTCAAGCGGTCGGGTTCTTTATAAAGCCGAAGTCCGTCCTCTTCATGGAAGCTGGCTGGAATTTGAAACTACCAGAGCGGATGTTATTTATGCCAGAATCGACCGGAGGAGAAAAGTTTTGGCTACTACTTTTCTTCGCGCACTGGGAGTTGAGAGCGACCAGATGATTATTGATGCTTTCTGTGAAATTGATAAAGATAACGATCATAAATATATTGCGGCTACTTTAGCCAAGGATTCTACAAAAACCCAGGAGGAAGCTTTAATCGAAATTTATAGAAAGATGCGCCCTGGAGAGCCGGCTGTACTGGAAAATGCGGAATCTCTTTTTGCCAGTCTTTTTACGGATGGCAGACGTTACGATTTGGGCAAAGTCGGTAGATTTAAGATAAATAAGAGATTGGGGGTTGCCCTTCCGAATGAGAAATCCAATTGGGTTTTGACAAGACAGGACGCAATTGCTTCAATTTCATATCTTATCGGTCTCCAGAACGGATCCGGAAAACTTGATGATATTGACCACCTTAGTAACCGCAGACTCCGCCGTGTTGGGGAGCTTGTTGCAGTTAATGCCTTTAGAGTAGGGCTTCTGAGGCTTGAAAGAAGTGTCAAGGAAAAAATGAGTCTTATTTCACCCGATGATAAACCGCTTCCGGCAACTCTTATTAATGCCCGTCCACTGATTGCATCTCTTAATGAATTTTTCAGAAGCAATCAGCTTTCAACAATACTGGACGATACAAATCCTCTTAGCGAAGTTGATAACCTCCGCCGTGTTTCTGTACTCGGAACAGGGGGGATAAATAGGGAACGTGCTAGCTTCTCAATCCGTGATGTTAATGCCTCCCAATACGGCAGGATTGATCCGATTAGGTCTCCTGAAGGACCAAATATCGGACTTGTAACCTACTTGGCATTGTATGCCAAGGTTGATGAGTTTGGTTTTATTCAGGCTCCCTATAGAAAAGTGGAAAAGGTTGGTAAGAAAGTCAGAGTAACCGATGAGATTGTTTATCTTACAGCCGATGATGAAGAGGATCGTTATATCACACACTCGGGAGTTGGAGTGGACGCGGAGGGCTTCATTACCGATAAGCGTGTTCCTCTCAGATACGGAGGAAAGTTTATTGAAGGCTCTGCTCAATTGGTTGAATATATTGATGTAACTCCGCGCGAAGTAATTGGAGCTTCAGCTTCTCTTATTCCTTTCTTGGCCAATGATGAAGGAAACAGGGCCCTAATGGGAAGCAATATGCAGTGTCAGGCAGTCCCCTTGGTTAATCCGGAATCTCCAATTGTCGGAACGGGGATGGAGGCCGAGATTTCTTCTGGAATGCAGAGGGTTGTTTATACAAAACACTCGGGAACAGTTGATTATGTTGATGGTGAAAAGGTGATAGTTAAGCTTGATAAAAAAACCAGTGATAAAGATGAAAATGTAAATGTTGAGGATTCTGAGCTCACAGATGACGGTAAGAAAGAAGTTTATTATTTGACAAAGTTTAAGCGTACAGCACATTCAACCTGTTATAACCAAATTGTTAGAGTTGAACCCGGACAGAAAGTAGCCACTGGAGACCTTCTGATTGATGGTCCTGCCAGTGAAGGCGGAGAACTTGGACTGGGGCGCAATTTGGTAATAGCTTATACCAGTCTTGGAGGTTACGGATTTGAAGATGCAATTCTTATTTCCGACAGATTGGTCAAAAATGATCTTTTGACCTCTATTCATATTGAGGAATATGAAGCTGAAGTTGTCGATACAAAATTAGGTCCCGAGGAAATAACCAATGATATTCCGAATGTTTCCGAGGCAGAGCTTGCAAATTTGGCCTCCGACGGAATAGTTATGATCGGAGCCGAAGTCGGACCAAACGACATTTTGGTCGGAAAAATTGCACCTAAAGGTGAAACGGAATTAACCAGCGAGGAAAGACTTCTTCGGGCCATTTTTGGTGAAAAAGCCAGAGAAGTTCGTGATACATCTTTAAGAATTCCTCATGGTGAACGCGGAACTGTAGTTGATGTACAGATTTTGGATCGCGATAAAGGGGACGAACTCGGTCCAGGAGTCATCAAAAAAGTAATTGTCAGAGTTGCACAGATCAGAAAGATTACGGTTGGAGATAAGGTTGCAGGCCGCCACGGAAATAAAGGAGTGGTAAGCAAAATCATGCCAGTTGCGGATATGCCCCATATGATGGACGGAACACCTGTTGATATTCTTATTTCGCCTCTTTCCGTAATTTCGCGTATGAACCTCGGGCAACTGATGGAGGCCCATCTTGGCTGGGCACTTATGACTAAAGGACAAAAGGGAGCAGTGCCTGTTTTTGACAAAATCGGAGCGGAAATGATTGCAAATGAACTAAAGACTGCCGGACTTCCCGTTAACGGAAAAACAAGACTGATTGACGGCAGAACAGGTGAACCCTTTGAGGAAGAAACTGTCGTCGGAATTGCTTACATAATGAAACTTATCCACATGGTCGAAGATAAGACTCATGCGAGAAGCACTGGTCCGTACTCTTTAGTTACTCAGCAACCTTTGGGAGGCAAAGCCCAAATGGGAGGGCAACGTCTTGGGGAAATGGAAGTTTGGGCACTTGAAGCACACCGTGCAGCCCATACTTTGCAGGAAATGCTTACTATTAAATCCGATGATGTTCTTGGTCGTGCAAAAGCCTTTGAAGCTATTGTTAAAGGTGTTGATATTCCGGAATCAACCATTCCCGAAAGCTTTAAAGTATTGGTTCGAGAACTTAACTCGTTGGGACTTGCAATCGATCCCAAAGGAGCAGTTTTAGCAAAAGAAAGTGATGAAAACGAAGAGGCCGGAACCGAGTTGGCTAAAGCTGCCGGAGCCGAAATGGTCGCGACCAAGGAACTAACGGCAGATAAAAGTCCTATGGAAGTTGAGGAACCGATAGCTTAGAATATACCGAAATTATGGAACAATTAGCAGATCTAAAAAATTTAACTGATTTCAAGAGTCTTCTTATTAAATTAGCCTCTCCGGAGGAGATTCGTGCATGGAGCCGTGGGGAAATTACCAAACCGGAAACAATTAACTATAGAACTCTTAAACCTGAAAAAGACGGTCTTTTTGACGAAAGAATCTTTGGTCCTACAAAAGATTGGGAGTGTTATTGCGGAAAATACAAAAGAATCAGATATAAAGGAGTTATTTGTGATAAATGCGGTGTTGAAGTCACACAAAGTAGAGTCAGGCGTGAAAGAATGGGCCATATTACCCTGGCCACTCCGACTGCTCATGTTTGGTTTTTCAAGGGAGCCCCAAGTAAAATTTCTCTTCTTTTGGGAGTAGCGCCGCGCGGAATTGAGCAGGTGATTTATTTTGCCAGGTACTTGGTGACCGAAGTTGATGAAGAAAAGAAAAAGGAAGCATTGAAAAGCATTCAAAAATCAAAAGACGAAAGTCTTGATGAGATTGCAGGAAATTTTAAATCCCGCCATGACGCTCTGAAGATTGAAGAAAAAGAGGCTAAAGAAAAAGCAACTTCAAAGATAAAAGATAAAGAACAAGCTTCTTTGGCTTTAGCTGAAATAGAATTGAACTTAAGAAAGAAAGAAACAGCAATAAACGAAGAAGAAAAAACAACAATAAATAGAACAAATGAGCTTTTTGATAATATTACGATAATTGCCAAGAGCCTTCATGCTTTGAGTATTTTGAGTGAGGAAGAATACGATGAGCTTTATGAATATGGAGCGGCAGATTTCTTTACCGCAAAGATGGGGGCAGATGCAGTTCTTGAAGCAATTGAGAAAATTAACTTGGAAGAAATATCCAAATCACTTCGTGAAGAAATCGGCTCAACCAAAGGCGGAAGCTCAAAATATATAAAGATTGTTAAAAGACTGAAGCTAATAGACGGACTCAGGCGTGCAAAAGTCAATCCTTCATGGATGATCTTGCGCGTTTTACCGGTTCTTCCTCCGGATCTTAGACCTATGGTTCAACTTTCAGGCGGACGCTTTGCAACCAGTGACTTAAACGATCTTTATAGAAGAGTTATTAATAGAAACAACCGTCTTAAACATCTTATTAGCCTTGGTGCGCCCGAAATAATCCTTAGAAATGAAAAAAGAATGCTTCAGGAGGCAGTCGATTCGCTTATTGATGCATCTCAGCGTAAAGCAACCAGAAAATCCCGCGGCAGACAGCCCTTGAGATCCCTAAGTGATATGCTTCGCGGAAAGCAGGGACGTTTCAGACAAAACCTTCTTGGTAAGCGTGTCGATTACTCCGGAAGAAGTGTTATTATCGTCGGACCTGAGCTTAAACTTACCCAGTGCGGACTTCCGAAAGACATGGCTCTTGAAATGTTTAAGCCGTTTGTATTAAGGGAGATGATTGCAAGAGGAATTGCACCTAACGTTAAGAGTGCCAAAAATATGCTTGACAGACGCCCTCCCGAAGTTTTTGATATTTTGGAAGAAATTATTAAAGATCATCCTGTACTTTTGAACCGTGCGCCGACACTTCATAAACTTTCAATTCAATCTTTCTATCCGGTCCTAATTGAAGGAAGTGCCATCAGACTTCATCCTGCGGTATGCTCAGGATTTAACGCCGACTTTGACGGAGATCAGATGGCAGTACATGTGCCTTTGAGCGAAAAAGCGGTTGAAGAAGCCAGAACTTTAATGCTTCCTACCAATAATTTGCTTAAGCCCAGTGACGGCGGACCGGCTGCAACCCCTTCAAGTAAGGAAATAGCCTTGGGCGCTTTTTACTTAACGTCTGAAGATACAAGACTTGAAGCTTTTCCGACAATTTTTTCGGATAAAGAAGAGGCAATTTTTGCTTACCAAGCGGGGAAACTTATGATCAGGCAAAAGATGCAAGTAAGGCTCGGTAAGGAGATAGTTGAAACAACTGTCGGCAGGCTTCTTTTCAATGAAGTTCTTCCGGAAAACTTTGATTTTATTAATGAAGGTGTAACCTCTTCTGTTATTAAGTCACTTTTTGTAAAGGCATACTCTACCGTTTCGAAAGAAAGAGTGGTTCAGCTTGTGGATGATATTAAGGATCTTGGATTCTTCGGAGGAACAATTTCCGGAATTTCCTTCGGGGTTTTTGATGCTAAAATCTATCCGGGCAAAGATAAGGTTTTGGAAGAAGCAGACAAGAGGGTTTCCGAAATTGAAGAAAACTTTAATCAAGGTCTTATTACGGCAGAAGAGAAAAGACGCTTGACTCAGGAGGTTTGGATTGAAGTATCTGAGGATTTGGCTGATAAAACATGGAACGAGATGGAACCGACAAATCCGATTCGTATCGTGATTGATGCCAAGGTTGGTCGTGCTTCCCGAGATCAGGTTAAACAGCTGGCTGCAATCCGTGGACTAGTTGTTGACCCGATGGGTAAAATTGTTGAACTTCCTATTAAGAGTAACTTCAGGGAAGGATTAAGTGTTTTTGAATACGTCACTTCTTCCCGTGGTTCCAGAAAAGGTCTAACAGATACTGCTATCAAGACAGCAGATGCAGGGTACCTTACAAGGAGACTTGTAGATGTTGCTCATGATGTAATTGTCAGGCTGGACGATTGCGGAACTAAAGAGGGTTATGAAATTAAAAAAGAGGAAAGACCTCAAGTGTTTGCCGCAAGAATTTTCGGCAGATATGCAACAAAAGATATAGTTGCCCCGAAAGGAAAGGAAATTTTGGTTCATACAGGGGAAATAATTGATGAGGCAATAGCAAAGAAGATCGATGAGGCAGGTATTACCTCGGTAACAGTAAGGTCCCCCCTTACCTGTCAAGCCAGATATGGAATTTGCAAAAAATGCTACGGGTGGGATCTTGGCAGTAAGGGTATGGTTGAAGTCGGAACTCCAGTTGGAGTAATTGCGGCTCAGTCAATTGGAGAACCGGGAACTCAGCTTACTCTTCGTACCAAACATGCGGCTGGAGTTGTCGGAGTTGATGTTACCCAAGGTCTTCCAAGAGTTGAAGAGCTTGTTGAAGCGCGCCTTCCAAAAGTTGTTTCGGCTCTTTCTGAAATTACCGGAAAAGCCCGTATTTCCGAAACAGATGAAGGCTGGAAAGTAACAATTACTTCCAAAGGAACTCCTAAAGAGGAAAAAGAATATATTTTGCCCAAGACTTTGGAATTGGCAGTTGAAGACGGACAAACTGTCGAAGCGGGAACGGCTTTGGCAAAAGGGGCACTCGATATTAAAGACATCCTTTCAATTAAGGGTGTTAGAGCGGCCCAGGAATACATGGTTAACGAGATTCAAAAAGTT
>Ga0187873_1002461_pt1 | contig 14074 bp, 11 predicted proteins | sample June2016WEW_16_1_2_FD_133012 | JGI IMG/M metagenome (GOLD analysis project Ga0187873, IMG submission 133012) | Peatland microbial communities from SPRUCE experiment site at the Marcell Experimental Forest, Minnesota, USA - June2016WEW_16_100 | ecosystem: Environmental > Terrestrial > Soil >... | reverse complement strand
TGGCGGATTCAAAGTCCTTCTCGGAATACGCGCCCTTGAGGCCGAGGAAGTCGAGCAGGTAAGGGTCTTTGAAGGCGTCCTCGTAGCGGACTGTTTCGACGGGGCCGCGCTGCTTTTCAAGGCGGACGAGGGCTTTGGTGTCGCGGGAGAGGGCGACACGCTCGAACAAGGCACGGTCAATCTGGCGCTGGAGTTCGCGCTTCGACCAGCGTTGCTGCGCGGTCTGCTCGAAGTAGAAGCCGCGTTTGAGGCCCGCCTCGACGCTCAACAGGATGCGGTAGTGCGTCCAGCCGAGGCGGAAGTGCTGGGAAAAGTCGATGGTGATGCGGTCTTCGGATTCGGCAGCCGGTGGCTGCCGAATTGGGTGCTTGGAAGATTTCACAGCCGGTGGCTGTGGAATGTCCAGCAAAGCAGAGGCGTCAGCCGGTGGTTGACCGATGGGTGCAAGCGAGGATTCGGCCACCACTGGTGGCCGAATTGGGCGGGTGGCAGATTCTCCAGCCACTGGCTGGAAAATCCTGGTCACGGAAGATTTGGCCACCGGTGGTGGCCAAATCGCAAACGAGTCGAAGAAACGGCGCATGTCGCGGAGACTTCGAGCGGAGAATCCCGCGCCGTAGCGTGCTATCAGCACCTTGCCGAGGTTGTTGATGAGTTGCTCGCCATACTCCGCTCGTTTCTGGTGTTGCTGAATGTCCTGCGTGATGACGCGCCCGACATTCCAGTAAAGCAAGACGAGCGTCAGGTTCGCCGTGGAGACGACATGCTGGCGCGACGCTTCGATGAGCGTCTGAATTTGCGGCAGCACGCGGGAGAGGCCCGACAGGTCGGGCTTGGCGGCGCGGTGTTTGACGAGTGCGGATTTCATCACGTGGATTTTACCGGAGTCAGGCCGGTGGTTGCGAGCCGCCGTCATCCATCCGCAGAAAGACCCGCACCCGTTTCCCGGCACCGTGCTTCGCCTTCGCATCTTTGATGGCATTACGGAGCAGGCTGGTGAATTTGGAGACGGCCTCGTCCACGCGGTCTTCCTCAATGGCTCCGATCTGCTGGAGGATGGGTGCCAGCGCGACGGACTCCTGGACGATATTCGCATCCTGTAAAAGCTGGCGCAAAAACGCCGCCAGCTCATCCGTCATCACTCCGGCCAGCTTGTCGGCATTCGCCAACTGGATGATTTCCAAAAGCGCCTTGAGATCAGGGCGGTTCTTCTCGCTCGCCGCGCCCTTGAGCACGGTGGAGATGGATGCATCCTTGAGGCGCTGGAGGCGGTCCGCCAGACCCTGGGTCACCGCTTGGGAGAACCGGTCGTGTTCTGGTTGAGGCAGCATCTTCGCCGGAGTCCAGGAACATTTCGGGCAGACCGCGTTGACGCCCTGCACCTCGGCTTCAACCGCATTGGGACAAAGCCAGAGCGCGGCGGCGAATTTCTCAAAGTCATTCGTGATGTTCGCCGTGCCGGCGGGCGGCGGGCCGAGTTCGGTGATGTTGTTCAGCCGGCCCAAGGCAATGGCGTGCGGTCGCAGCGCGTTGGCCGACTGGACGAGCTTCCCAAGATTCTCGTAATGCTCGCGATGGCGCTTCCGGTACGCTTGTACATAATCCGTTTTCCACTGGTCAAAGGATTGCAGCCGCGCGCCGATCACGTGCGGTTGCGCCAGCAGGGAATCAAACTTGAGTTGTCCGAGGATGGTGGTTCGCCTCAGTTCCAATGCACTGTCCAGTTCGCATGCCGCTGTGAGGTAGGCGCGGGCCTGTGACAGTTCGAGATCGCGGTCGCGAACCTGACGGGCTTTCGCATATTCATCGAAAGCTGCCTGGAATTTTGCCCCGTCGTCGTAGCTTTCGCGGACGGCCGCGTCAAACTCATGGAAGTCTGCCGCTTCCGCGATGGCTTTCAACCGGGCGAGGTTCACCTTGAGCGCCTGCGGCACGGCGCCACCCAGGCCCACCGCGAGTTGGCTGAGGCTTGCTTCAACCTGTGTGACCTCCGTTTTGAGATTCGACAGGAGTTTCACAAGTTCGTCGTTCCGTTCCTGCTCGTCGTCGGGTGTGGCGGCGGTCTTCAGGTTCGCATCCAGAACCCGCGCGTAAGGCAGCACTTCGTTCCAGCCTTTCTGAGTGGAGAAAACGAGGCGCGCCCCGAGGAGCGACTTGTCGAGTTTCGCGTTCCAATCCACCAACCCGACGGTGTGAGCGGTGAGCTTGTTGCCGGGAAGTGGTTGCCCGCTGGAAAGCGAGGCGGGCGAGGTTGGGTTCAAGACCATTTCCCATCCACCCTGTTTCAGCAGCGCGAACAGGTAAAGCTGGACCATCCAGTCGGTCACCCCATAAGGAGGCGCGCAAAGCTGTGCCCTGAGATTTTTCACCGGAACGTCGGTCTCGCCTTTCACGATGTCACGCAGACGCTTGAGCGCCTGCGAATCGTCTGCTCGAAATTCCTGCGGCGCACTTTTGCGGGTTAATTCCAGTCCCGGTCCGTAGTTCGTCAGGGCATCACGGTCGGCTTTCTGGGCCTCCTTGCTGAACAAACCGGTGAATACCTTGCGTGCCTCCGTCTCGGACAGCGGTTTCTTGATTTCGGTCGGACTGAAAAGCGGTTTGTCGTAAGCCTTCTCCAACAGGCGGCGGGCAAGGTCCTCACTCTTTTGCGCGGGCGCGCTGAACACGTCAGCCGGAGGAATGCCGTAGTCGGCTTTGGTCAAAACCTTCCCGGTGCGAAACTCCAGAAGCTGCTGTTTGAGAACGGCCTTGATGCCGTCCGCGCGCTTTTCTTCCGCGTAGCCGCGAAGCGATGGCGACTGCGCGTGATCGCGTCGCATTTTTTCCGCCGCCAGCACGTCCGCCAGCGCCTCACGAGTGTCCGCGCTCAGTGCTTTGGGATGACATACTGCAATTCGTGTGTCGGCCAGCGCCTTTACCACCGCCGCATCTTTCGCCGTGCCATCCACCGCCAGATAGACAATGCGGAAATGAACGTCAGTTTGCTCGATGGGTTTGGCCCATTCATCACGCCACCGATCCGCCGCTATGACCTCGCCGCCGTACGTGACGTTGTGAACCCGCCGGGTGGAAGCAGCGATGCTCTTCGGCAGGACGTAGCGCGCCGGCTGACCCAGCTTCACTTCCTCCTGCGTGCGTTGGTCGTCGGGCTGAAACTCGGAAAAAATCCCGCCGTGCAGTTGGAGTTCTGATTGGATTTCAGGCGTGACCACCGCCAGGTCCCAGAAGAGCGACTCCAGCCATTTGGCATCCTGAGCCGCAGTGTCGTCTTTGAACTTCTTCTTCAACGGCCCGAAAATGGTGGACGGATTCTGTTTCAACGCGGCCGTTTCATAGGAGAAAATCGTGACCTCTGAACCGCCGCGCGTCTTCTTATCCTGTCGGATCGGCGAGCCGCCGGAAATCAGAACGTCCAGCAAGTGTTCGGCCTGCCCGGTGGCGCCAACGTCGAGGTCAGAGAGCCATGCCGCTTCCGCCACCTCTTGCGCCGTCAATCCGTCGCGAATGTTTTCAGGGACGCTGATGGCTTGGAGGAACAGCGTCTCCAGGATGCGCCGCGCCTGGTCGCGCTCCTCGGGTGCCAGTTCAAAGTCGCCAAGTTGTTCAACGGCGGCTTGCAGATTCTGGAATTTTTCGCGGAAAAGTTCGCTGTTAAGGCCCTTGGCCATCTCATCGCTCTGGATGAGGTCCGCAACCACCACGAGCCGTTTCTCGTCCAGCAGTTTGCCATCCGAAATCGCCTGCCACGCCATCCGGATCGCCGAACGGGCCGTGGGCAGATTGTGGCTCTCGGCGCTCTGGGTGATGCGACGCAGTATTTCAAACACGCGCGGTTGAAACGGGAAAATGGCCGAGAACTGCTCAAACGAAATGTTTGCCTGCTTCAGAAACCTGTACTTGTCCCGGCATTCGTTGAAATAGTCGCGAATAATGGTCGAAGCGCCCGCCACGTGCTCCACCGTCCGGAAGGCGACGATTTCGCCAAAGTCATTTTTGTTCTTGTCGCCCAGCAAAAGCAGAGGAATGAAACGATCACCTTTGCCACCGCCCGACAGTTTTTGCGGCACATCGCCCTGGCTGGCAACGATTGTCAGCACATTCACGCCCTCGCCCGGCAAAATGTGCGCCAGCGTTTCGAGCACATCTTCGTCCTCGCCCGCAACCGCGCTGTGCTCCACGTGCCGGTCCTGCCAGGAACGGAACTCGTCCAACACGAAGGCAATCCCTGTGTACTCGCCCAGCTTCGTGATCTGCTGGCAGATGTGCGTGAAGCGCTCCTTGTATTTCGACTGGAGCTGTCCTTCAGCCATGCGTGAGGCAACAATTTCCTGTCCGAGTTTTTTCTCGCCGTGCTGTGACCGGAATTTTGCGGTGGTGAGCTGGTGGTGTTCCTGGATGTAGGCATCCAAGCCCGCCTTGAGGTGCGCGGGCGCTTGTTTATCCAGCCATTCGATCGCCAACTCTGCGCTGGTGACCCGTACCTTCTTTGCGAGTGCGGGGGCGTGTTCCGCGAGACTCTCGACAATTTGCTCCTCGAAAATACGCATCAGGCTGTCGAACTGCGCCCCGCGCGAATCGCCCAGGCCTTTCAGGGAAAAAGCGACCGGGAACAGCCGGACTTTGGAGATGGCGTGTTCGTATTCGTCTCGCAGTTCCTTGTCTCTGAGAACTTCCCAGACTTGTTCGTCCTGCCCCCACATCAGCAGACAGAGCATCGTCCCCAGAAACGAGGTCTTGCCGGCGCCGTATTCGGCCTGAACCCAAAATCCTTGCCCTTTTCCGTGTATCGCACATTCGAAAATGCGTTTGGCGTGCGCGCGAAGTGCCGGCGTGAACAGGTAATCGCTGACTGTTGTTCGCGCATTTGCACGCATCACAATCTGCTTCAAAGCCGGTGTTAATTGCGGCTCCGGCTTGAGAGCCAGACTTTTGCTCAGCAAAGGAAGTGGAGTGCCCATAGTTCAGGAAGCGACAAACAAATGTTTTGCAAGGTCCGGTCGGTGAAAATACTCCGGCAAGAGGCGCGCACGATACTCGATGCCGACAGGAAATCCAATCTTTTCCGCACTCTGCTCGGCTAACAAAACAACCATCGCGCGGTCCGAACAAAACCAGTCGAAGAATTCTCTCAGTCCGAGATTGTAACGCACCAGAATCCCGGCCGATTTCACAATCAGAATTCGCCGTTGCCCGGCAGTAGGCGCAATCTCCGGAAGCTTTTTGCCCAAAGTCCGTCGCAGCAAAGTGGCCACCTCCTCATCGGAATCGGGAATCGCTTCCTCTTTCAGGAGGTCCAGTAAATCCATCGTCTGCCAAGTCAGACCTGGCAGCACGGGCAGGGCCGCCATAAGCGACGCCTCCGGGCCGCACCACACCACGACGTCTTTGTCCCACGTGCGCTGGGATGCCAGACGGATAAATTCTGCTTTGGTATTCAAAGTTCCACCCCTTTCTCGATCAGAGCCGCGAGCGAGTAGCAGGTTGTGACCTGCTCCAACCGATCCGCAACCACGTACTTCCCAAGGAGTCCTGCATGTTCCGCTTCTTTAAGGAAGTCTCGCAGCGCGTCTTCCGACCTCAAGCCGACAAATCGCCAGAACGGATTCGCCGCCAATGCAGTAAACTCAATGCTCCGAGGTGCATCAATGTTGAAGGCATGGTGCAGCGCCAGCAGCAAAGCCGCCTTGCTGAAAGCCGGTGTGATAACTCGATCACCAGCGGATGAGCGTTCGAGAAAACCGAGTTTGCGCAGATTTGTCAGCAGCCGATTCCGGGTCTGCGAATTCAATTCATGGCCTTCCAGCTTTGCCGAGTTTTTCGCCAGATAATCGGCTGGAACAACGATGCCCTCGGAGAGCCGTGAAAGTACCGCCGTTACGCAGTTGGCAACAATGGGCTCCACGGTCAGGTAAAGATAGCGCTGAACACAAAGTTGCAGGTCTGGGTTTTGAAATCGCGTCCAAACGGCAGGGGCGAAACCCCGGAGACCCTCTTTGAAAAACCAACGCGAGATGGATTCCACATAACGCTTCCGCGTCACTGCGCTGTTCTGCGGCAGTGAGGACTCCAGCCGCTCCCGGAACTCGTCCATCGTTGCCGCCTCTTGGGCGATTTTCATCGCCAGCAGGGACTCTTGGGGCAGGTAATCTTGCAGCGTGTGCTGCGACCGGGCTGCCACGGGCGGGTCGCTCGCTGTGGCCTCGCTCGTCCCGGTCTCGCTTTTTTCCACGAACAGTTCTGTTTGATTAACTGTCATCGTGCCCAATTCGTTGAACCGAACACCATCGTCATGTACGCGGCAATGATGAACTCGGCGAGCCTAATTTGCGACAACGAAATTCAGAATCCAGGAAAGGGTCGTAGAAAAATGACATTTTTCTCTCCGCACCGATGACGATTCACGAGATTTTGCCGGAAGGATACTCTCTGCAAAACGCGCATCCATCGGATGAACAAGTCGGAGGCTAAGTTGTCTTAATCATGGTGAAACCGAAATCCGGCGCGTTTACTTTGGTTGAGCTGCTCGTGGTCATTGCGATTATTGCCATACTGGCGGCCTTGCTCTTGCCGACCTTATCCGCGGCCAATGCCCGCGCCTGTCGGATTCAATGCCTCAGCAATCAACGACAACTGGGCGTGGCCTGGGAGCTTTATAGCTCCGACGCCAACGATCTCCTGGCGCTCAATCTCGGGAGCGTTTCCCCCGACGGCACCCATCGCAGCCCGCCCGGTTGCTGGGTGACTGGCAACGCCGCCAGCGATGCGGATCCGGCGACCATCACCAGCGGCACGCTTTTTCCTTATGTGGAGGCTGTCCACCTGTTCCATTGCCCGGCCGACCAAAGTGTGGTCACCGGCACAACCATTCCCAGGCTGCGCAGCCTGTCGTTGAGCGGCTACATGGGAGGCGAGGACTATGAAACCAACTTCCTGGTCCAACTTGTGCGTAAATCAGCCGCAATCCGGCATCCTTCGAAAGCGCTCACCTTTCTCGATGAGGACGCCCGGTCGATTGATGAGGGGCTGTTTCTGTATTCGTCGCAGGTCGATGAGTGGCTGAACATCCCGGCCCGAAGGCACCAAAATGGGCTGGTGTTGCTGTTTGCCGACGACCATGCGGAATACTGGAAATGGCTGGGGCCGGCGCCGAGCGCCCCCTATTTCAACGGCGGCCGCATCTCGGATCCGGTGGAACTTCAAGACCTCAAGCGCCTTCAGCAGACGGCGCCAGATGTTGAGTAACCGTGCCGTCCGGCAACTCCTGTCCGCGCTCATCCAGAAACCGGCCGGTTCTTGATTTTGGCATTTTTCTCTCCGCACCGATGACGATTCGCGTTACTTGCCAAAATCATGAAAACCACCGCCATCCTTCCGTCTTCGCCAGGCTTCCGTCTTCGCACTGCTTCGCCGAGACAAGTCGCCGCGACAGGCGACCGCGCGTGGACTCCCTCGCTGCCCGCTCGGTCGGGCCTCGCCCTTCCGTGCTTCAAGGCCGGAGCGGATAAGCGCCGGGCGTGCTGGCGTCTTGTTTTGACCAGCCGAGCAATTGCTGGATGTCGGCGGGCAGAGTGTCTTCCGCGGTCGGTTTCGGGAAAGAGCGGATCAGTTCGTAGTTCTTCAGTTCCGGGCTTTTGAGGACGGAACCGTACCAACCGGGGAAATACTGGCTGTGCGCCTCGAATTCGGGATGGAGTTTCTGAAATTCTTCGAGCGTCCTGAATTCGGCCGTGCAATTCTCGCCCTCCGCCGGGCTCCAGACCAGCAGCGGCCGCGCAGCGGTGTCGCCGCCGCGCACATAGACGTTGTCGTCGAATTGCCTGACCTGCGGCCGGGTGAGTTTGCCGCACAGGACCTTCGTCTGCTCGAAGCGCAGCAGGGCCTTGGGAAACTGCGCATCCGCCACCAGCAGGTTGCCGGCGAATACGTGGCCCTCCCGTTTGTCCACGTCCGGGCCGGTGCTGGGATGCCAGCCGAAGTGGTCCCCCACCGCGCTGCGTTCCGTGCGTTCAAAGGAGGCGACGGTGTTGACGAAGGTGTTGTGATAGACCCGGACGTTGGAGCTGTTGAGAACGCGGACGCCCTTGTCGCAATTGACGAACACGTTGCCGGCGCAGATCGCCCCCTTGGAAATCTCGAAGAAGAACCCGTCAACGCAGCCCTCGATCCAGTTGTTGACGAACACGCCGTCCACGTTGCCGACGTCGTACCAGATGCCATTTGAGTGCGGTTGATCAATGACGAGATTGTCGCGGCAGGTGACGCGGTAGGACTGGTTGAAGATTTTCACCGCCGAGGGGTAATAACCCGTGATCTCCTCGACATTGTTCCGGGCAAAAATGTTTTTCTCCAGGAGACAATCCGCCGAATCAAAGAGGTAGATGCCCTCGGTGCTGGTGTCGCTGATGAGACAGTTCCGCAGCGTGAACCGGTCGCCGCGGAAATAACCGGCCACGCGCGAGCAATGGGAGATGGTCACGTTTTCCAGGGTCGTCCCGACCACATCCTTGCCGAAGGTGGCGGGATCCGCCAGGCCCTCGGGTTCCTTGCCTTCGACTTCGAGGGCGCGATAGGCATACTGGGTGAAGGTAACGCCGCGGATCACGGGTCCCTTGTGGTCCGAGGATTTGCCGTGGACGTCGCCGGTCGTGCGGGTCAGGGCACTGTCGAACGCAGTAATCTCAACCAGGTGGTTCGTTGGGTCGATGCCGATGTAAATCCGGCCGGCGTCGTAATCGATGTAGAACGAATTCGTGTCCACGTCTCCGTCCCAGCCAACGGCCTTCAGCGAGCGGCCATCCACAAAAACCATGTCGTTATTGAAAAGCCAGAGGGGAGTTTTCCGGCCTTCACGTTCGCGTCGCCACCAGCTTTGAGGTTTCATCGGGAACAGGTTTGACCACGTCGTGTTCCACAGACCATTGCCTTGGGCTTCCCACTGGTCGGCCACCCGGGTGCCTTTCAATACCGGCTGCTCGCCGGCGTACGGTTGCAGGGTGATGCCCTGGTTCAATTTCAACCCGCCGGTGCGGTAGGTTCCCCCGCGCAGGATGACGGCGTCGCCGGTGACCGCCCGGGCGATGGCTGATTCGAGAGTCGCGGGCTCGGCGAGGGATGTGCCCGCGGCATCAGGGTTTCCATCCGGCGCCACGTAGTGGATGTGCGCGGCGTTTTTGGGCAGGGCGTAGTTCTGCGGGATCGGGCCGTATGGGCCGCCGGAAGGCTGGGCTGGTCCGGTCAGCGGGCCGAGCAGGAACAGCAAATAAAGGAGCAGGAAAGATTGAAACCGTCTTGATGAATGTGAGTTCATATCGTTCTTTTTCAGCAGCCTGTTCAGTGAGGGCAAAAGCCAATGCCTGATCCTGGGGCGCCATCACGGGCGCAAACTGCCCGGTCGCGGGAAAACTGTCAATGGGTTACGCTCGACACCTGCCGGTCCGCGCGGCAAGCGATGTACAGGTCCAACTTCGTCCTGCGTTGCAGGACTTCCACCTCCGCCAAGGCTATGGTGGACAGGGAACCCGAAGACAGGGATGTCTGCGTTACAGGCTGTCGGGCTCCGACCGGGTCAGTGGCCGCCGAATTCGACGCTTTACTTCCCGCCATTCTGGACCAAGCCTTCATCCGCCTTCACGCTGTTATGTCGCGACAGGAAGGAGAATTATGAGCAAAACAATCCGCGCCCAGGAGGCCGCCATCATACTTGTTGCCTTCTACGAACCGCCGGGAATGGATGATTAGACCAGCCTGTGACGTGACGGATTGATGCCAGCCGTTCATCGGGCCGGATTTGTCACCGGGGGGAGATTGGGGTATCGGCGTCGGCATGTGAATCAACGGAATTCCCCGGTCCGCCTTTCCCCGACAGCCAGGTCAACACCGGCGGAACCAGGTCGGCGAAAAAATAAGTTATCGCTTCATGCGTGGCATCAGGCACCACAAACAATTCGCTTCCGGGCGCCGCCAGCGCGTGCAATTGTTCCACATCGGTCACCGGCGTGATTTTGTCCTCCGCCCCGGCCACAAAAAGCGCGGTCACCGGACGCCGGGCCAGTTCAGTTGTGGTATCGAGTTCACCGGCGGGTATCCCCAAAACGGAAGGCAGTTTTTTCAAGCCGGCCTTGACAAACGTTTTTGGCAGCCATCCGGCGTATTCGTGACGGAGGTTCAGGACGGTATTGGACAATCCCGCGTAGGGCGTGATGGCCACCACCGGGCGAACGCGCGGTTCGACCGGCTGCCATCGCAACGCCAGCACCGCGCCGTAGGATTCCCCAAACGCCGCCACGGGTTCTTTCAACCGGCCGTCCTGCGCCAGTTCGTCCAGCAACTGGCTCAAGTCGTACACCTCTTGGACACCGTAATATATCTGCTTGCCCGTGGATTTTCCATGTCCGCGCAGGTCCACCAGCACACACCGCCAGCCTTCCTGCGCCAGCCGCAACGCCCAGGGCGCCAACGAAAACTGGGCCAGCCCGTAGCCGTGCAGCAACACCACCGTGCCGCGCGGCGCCGACGTCCAGATATTCGACCGGCCGGGCAGATCGGCATGGAAATCAAACTCGAACTGTTTCCGGCCGTGTTCCAGCCAGTTGGTCGAGGAAATTTTCAGGTGATAATCCGCCGGCTCGACGACGCGATAACACAACCGCGCCGGCGGCGGGCCCACCGCCACAAATTGTTTGGGAAAGTTCGTGAGAAACATCGGGCTGAACCCCACCGTCACGGGCGCCTTGGGCGCGAACCAATTTGGATACGTATTCGGCGCCTGCACCATCCGATGGGCCATGAAGGTGCCGCAGCCCGCCGTGCTCAAAACCAGCAGGACGGGCAGGAGCAATCCACACAACCTTTGCCGCATCACCCTGCTTGCTTAACCTGTTTCCGCCCATTTGCCAAAATAATCTTCTCCCGAAATCCAGGGAAATTCGACAGTCTCAATTGCGGTGGTTTCTGCTCCGCCTTTTTAGTGAGCGCAGGTAACGATGCCGAACGGATTTTGATCACGTCAACAGGGAGCGGTTCTCTGTCGCGGCCTTCCGGCTCGCAGCACTCGCAACGAAAAGCCTCGTCCATTGAACGGGTCGGTTTTTGATATTGGCATATTTCTCTCCGCACCGATGACGATTCACAAGATTTTGCCGAAAGGGTAGGACAGCATTTGTCCGTGAACGGGTCCTGGAATTGTGGCCGGTCTTCGCCAAGGTAATGCAGCGACAAGTCGGACCGACAGGCAACGGCAGCTTGGCGCGTTTATTTACGCCAGCCTGGCTGCAATCGCAATTATCTGGTCGAAAATTTGCGCATACTGCGCGACTTGCTGAACTTTGTCTTGAATTCCCGTGATCTGCTTGATGCTTGCGTCAAGCGCGGCAATGTCACTCTGAAGTTTCTGCGCAAGCCGGGCATACTTTTTGGTGTTGCTTTGCACCTGCTTGTGCCGGAACGGCTCGAGGTAAATATTTTCGAGCACGTTATACATGGATTCCGCCTGGTCCGACTCTTTGCCGCCCGTCTGCTGGCGGAGATCCCACAAGTCGTCGGCAATGTTGGATAAATAAATATAAGGGTCAATCATAGGCAGTCACTGGATGGCAAGGCTATTTGGTTGAGATTTGAGAGCTGTAAAACCTGGCCAGCGCCAGGTCATCAGATAATCGGGCCAACGCGGTGTCGGGTTTCTGTCCGCCCTGGCTTTGCGCCAGGATGGCGGAATGGGTTTCCGCGATTTGCCGGTATAAAACCGCCAGGTTTCTCATCAAGGCCAGCGTATAATTCTTCTTGCGGAGGTTATCAAGATACTCCGTGACCACGGCGGGCTTTTCGTTGGCCGTCGCCTGCTTGAACCGTTTATCGGCGTTTTCCTCCAACAGCCGGTAGTCATGCTCCACATGTTTGTAAATAAAGCCCGCATTCGCCGGGTCCAGTTCATCTGCCAGCAGATTGCAGATGTTGGAAATAATTTGATTGTTCTCCTCCAGCACCTGCCGGAGGGCCTTGTCCCGCTCGGCGGCGGCATAGATATTCACCAGGTTGCCGGCCAGTGATGCCAGGCCGGAAACGACGCCGGTCGGAATCGCGTTCGCCGATCCGGTGCCCAGTTGATTGATATTGGTCACGATGGAGTTGATGGCGGCGCCCGCAGAGTTGGCACTCTTGTTGATGGCGTCACTTCCGTTGATCCCCGCAAGCTCCTTGAGTTTTGCCGCATACGTGCACAAAGCCTGAGCGGCGAGTTCGCGTTGAAGGAGATCATCGGGTCGCAGAAACGGTGAAAACGCCGATTCTCGCAATTCGGTAAGGTTGTTTGATTCGATGAACCAGGGCGTGCTTTGAACTTTCTGATCGAGCGTCCCAACCGATACCAAGGTCGCCCCAATCATGGTGTTCGCATCGGTGGTCGCAGCGCTGTAATCACCGAGGGGTTTGGCCAGCCGGGACGTGGTGGCACAACCACAAAAGAGCAATCCGCCGACAAGCAGGAGGCATCCCCAGCCGATTCTTACGTTTACATGAGATTGCATATTCTTTGTTCCTTCCATATTACTTCACAAACGGTGTTTTATTTTCCACTACAGACCTCGTTTCGCTCCGGGCGGTCTCTCCGTGACCGGGACCTGACGTTGCCAGCGTTGGTTGACGATCATTATGTTTGCGGTCGTCTGGAAACAGGACTGGGCACAAAAAGGCCGGCCAGGAAACCGACAACACTGGTGAACATGGTGAGGATCAATTCAGGCTTCACGTTGCCTTGGTTCTGCCAGAGGACGCCGCAAGCAAGCGTAACGAAGCTCAGGCACAGGACAAAAGCGAATGCCGATACAACTATTATCCAGAGGACATCTGACTGCAAAGGAGGTGGGACGACGCTCCCGGGGACGTTCGTAACGGCATCTGTGAGTTGTTTGGCAACCCCCTTGCGCTTATCTTTTGGCTGGGATTCCATCAATCCAGTCAACGCTTCCGAGGTCACTTCCACAGGGATTTTCTGCATGGCCTGACGTGAGAAGTGCTTCAGGTCGGATTCCGACAGGTTATTCACTTGTGTAAGTAAGTTATCAATGTTTGACATATGGTCCTCCGTTTCCGGGGTTGAGGGATAGGAATTGTGATTCTTGTCTGCTGACGGGCAGTTGTGTGGTGCCGAGCAAAAATCCCGGCGTGTCCCATTGCAATTGCCCCATCGTTGCCACCATCATACTGTTCTTTCCAGTCCGGTTGAACGTCGGTCGCATTGTAGCGTTCTGCGACTCCGGTGCAAGCCGCCAACATTTGGCTGGCATCGCCCGCCGACGCTACGCCGTCGATCAATGCGCTATTACAGGCCCACTGTTGCCACCATGTGTCCTTTCATCAATCTCTGCCGGAAGTTGTGCGATCAATTGATGCAAACCGCCGACATTCTTCTCGATGACCGTAAAGCGCAAAACTGCTGCGTCGCTCATGGCCTTGTGGATCCGAGCATAAACAAATACGAAAGAAGCCAGTTAATCTTTCAGAATTCAGCTCCCGGCTGAAAACAAATCGGAAGGGGTCAATCCGGGAATTGTGACCAGTCTTAAACGGGTGGGTTCTTGATATTGGCATATTTCTCCCCGCGTTAAAAGACATGTTAAAGTCTAAACGCTAAGGGCTAAAAAAAGGCCGGAAATTTCTTTTGGCCATTCGTCACCTTTTTGAATTGCCCAGGAGAATCGTCCAATGGTTAACTCCACTCGTCAGCGCTCAACCCTCGACCAGCCAAACCATGCCAGACACGACTGCCGCCGCCCGCACCGACGATAAATTCGTTCAAGGCCTTGGCCTGCTGGATTCCACCATGATTGTCGCCGGCTCGATGATCGGGTCGGGCATCTTCATCGTTTCGGCGGACATTTCGCGGCAGGTCGGTTCGGCCGGCTGGCTCCTGCTCGTGTGGCTCTTCACCGGCGCGCTCACCCTCATCGGCGCCCTGAGCTACGGCGAGCTGGCCGCCATGATGCCGCGAGCGGGCGGACAATACGTTTATCTGCGCGAAGCCTACAGTCCGCTCTGGGGTTTTCTCTACGGCTGGACGCTGTTCCTGGTGATCCAG
>Ga0187873_1002459_pt1 | contig 14081 bp, 17 predicted proteins | sample June2016WEW_16_1_2_FD_133012 | JGI IMG/M metagenome (GOLD analysis project Ga0187873, IMG submission 133012) | Peatland microbial communities from SPRUCE experiment site at the Marcell Experimental Forest, Minnesota, USA - June2016WEW_16_100 | ecosystem: Environmental > Terrestrial > Soil >... | reverse complement strand
GTTCCCTGATAATGGACTCATGGCGAAGTTGTAGAAGTATGTTTGAATCGTGTTAACGGTGATGGTGATTGCAGGAGAGCTAGATAGTTTCCTTTGCCCTTTTGTGAATGATAAGGCGTTAAATTTATTGCTCATTCTTTCACCTACTGTTTAATGTCAATCCAAGAATTTAATTTTTGTGTATGCTTGAAACTTTAAAAAAGAAAAAAGAGGGTTTTTAGGTTTTGGTTATTTTCAGCTTGATGGTTCTCTTCTTTTTAGGACGACTGAATAGGTCTTCGATTGCTTTAAGTAAGAACAACATTTAGGGTCACTGTCCTATTTACTAACGCTATGGTGAATGATACTGCGGGGCTTGTTGCTGCTGCATATTGGGCGTCTGCCGGTACTGTTGCGGTTGCTGAGTACGCGCCGGCTACCGTGTACGTTTGACTCACTGAATATGTGCCTGTTGCATCGGTTTTAGCGTTTAAGGTGTCTTTTGTTGTGTCGGGTTTAGTTACTGTTACGGTTACTGTTTCTCCGCTAGCTGCTTGAGCTGATACGGTTCCAGAAAACGTTACGTTTGCCACTTTACCTACTCCTTTATACTCCTATAGTATTAGGGCGTTAACCCTTCTTAAATCTCTTGTTTTTCGCGTGTTATCGCAGCCGAACATGTTTTTAGTTACACTCCCAGCGTAGTATGCTCTGAACTGCCAAGGTCCCGGATAAATTCCCGGTTCAGCTAGTCCCCAGGTGCCAGAGAAATATCCGTTTCCAGATGTACCTGGTCCAGTTATAGCTGCTATTCCAGTGTTTACCCAGGTTGAACTTCCCGGACTTAACGCTTGAAGCTGGATTGTTTCGCCGTTAACTATGGTTGATGTGTCGGGTGTGTTACTTAATCGGCTGAGGTAGCCGCTAAAATTTATTATGAAGGGGAGAGTTCCAATTGTCGGAATTATGGACCAATTTATTATATAGGTGGGAGTTATAGGCGTGGTTTGGGTAACAAAAGTGGAAACCGAAATTAATGAGCCGAAGGTTCTAATGCCTGCTTCGCCGGCAGTGAAAGAAGAGTCGTTGGTTTGAAGTACCGGAGTTCCATTTACATATAAAGTAAGTGTGTTCCCGCTTGCTTCTGCTTTAATAGTGTATTGTTGACCCGACAGCAAACTTGATACTGAGCCGTAGCTTGCTAGTTCGGTTGGAACACCGTTTAACATTCTACTAATACTATATTGATGTCCCCAACAGCCTATACCTGCCCAGTAAAAATTGTTCACATCTGCAAATCTGATAACAACACTTGCTTCACCATTGTTTAGGGGTGCTACTGTACTTGTGCAAATCGCGTAAATGCTAGTATCATAATTACCGGTTATTTGTCCTGCAGGAAAAGGATTAGGAAAATTCGGGTATGTACTTGAATTCACATCACATTCCACATAATTTGCGCCGCCAGCTTCAAAATACCATGCTAAATCCCAAGCATCAGACATATTAGCCAACCAGATTGGAACGCCTGAAATAACTGGAACATTGAATCCTTTGAAGTCGTGCCATCCATCAACGGTAATTTCGTCACTTGAACTCACCACCAATATTGCACCTGGATATCCTCCTGCATCAGCGTAAACACCGGCCATTGCATGTTTACCGGGACCACTATTTGTCATGTATAACAATATATCAGTGAGTATTCCGTTTTGGTTTGGAATAATTTGTGTTGCGCGTGGAATCCCAGTAGAAAAGGTTGTGCTTGAACTGCCAACCGTGGTTTTCCCTATAGTGAATGAACTGCCTACATTACCGCTTGAATTTATGATTGCTTTCATTTCTGCTGAGTAATTTGTTTGTGCGGTTCCATCAGCCGTTATCAATGCTTCATCTGAACTTTGTCCATTTAATATTGCCATTTTTTTCTCATTGTTCCTCCTATATTGTTATTTGTATTACATGGTTTTTAAGTTACACTCCAGTTTCCTTTCTGTGTGGTCCAGTTTTTGCCAGCAAAAACAATCTTTGATTGAAAACTCAGATAATAATTATATATCACAGTTCCAGAAGCATTTCGATTAGCACCATCCCAACTATTTATTAATCCAGTACCGCTTTGAAAAGCTCCTGTCCACCACCAAGCACAATAGCCGGCTCTTCCATCTGCATCCATGACAGTTAAGAAGTTTTGAATCCAAGTACATGAAGAAGCACTATTATAACCACCGTATTGTGGTGGTACAGTTTCATCACCGCCAAATTCTCCAATAACTATACACAGTCCTTGAGAAATTAAATTTGCAGCATAAGAATTAAACCAATTTCTTATACTTGTTTGGTCAACAGCAAATGTGTCAGCATAGCAATGTGGAGAAAAGACAAGATTTGTTCCTGTAATTGGATAACTTGCTTGGTAAGCAAATGACCAATCCAACATTTCGATCATAATAATGCTACTTGGGTCGTATCCTCTTATGGTGCTTATCAAACTCATTATTCTTGATTGATGGTCAGATTGACTCCAATTTATAGGTTCGTTCATTAAATCGTAAATTAGCCCTAAGCCAGCGTATCTTTGAGCTGCAAATGTCCACCAAGTAACCCAGTCGCTCCACATTTGAGAAGTAAATTGACTAATATCAGCCTGACCATGCCAACCATCCAATATTACGTACATTCCATTGTTTAACGCAGTATTGATTGTGTCATCCAAAACTTGCATGTAAGTTTTGCCAGCAAAATAAATATCTGAACTGTATCTGCCTGGAACATTATAAGTGCCAGGTGGATTTTCTGTGAAAGGAGCAATGCGAATAGCGTTTATTCCCCATTGCTTCATATAGGGAATTGTTGCACTTGGTAAAATATTACCAAACGGTGCAGCTTCATTAAAATCTAAGTTCATTCCTTTGTTCAAAACAACTATGTTGCCGTTAGCATCCTTAAGGTGTGTTCCATCAACATGCAATAAAGGGGCAGTTGTCATGTAACTTTACACTCCGCTTTTACTGTAGAAGTCATTTTTTTCCTCCTATAGAATTATTAATTAACTTATATATTTAAACATCTAAATAAAGTAAAAGGGCGAAAGTTGTAATGGTTTTTGGAAAACTAGTTCAGGGACCAGCGCAAGGGACAGCCGCCATAGATAGCGGAACATTCATAGTTACTTTAGCGCAAACGCCTGTCTCTGGTAACTTGCTTGTTTTAATTTTTATATCTGCAACATTCGGGTCTGCTAATGCAATAGTTTCGGGTATAAGCCAGACTGGAGTAAAGTGGCAAGGCTCCGCTGTAACTACCGAAGGCGGGCCAAATGGAAACTTGAACATCGAAATGTGGTATGGTGTAGTAGGGTCTGGTGCCGGAACTGTTATAACCGTTACGGTGACTGGTGGAAATGATGGAGGCACTGGCAATATCATGGAAGAGGCCGACGTTTGCGAATTCACTGGACCTTTTGCCAGTAGTCAAGTTGATAAAACAGCCGTTAACCAGGGGTCTGGCTCCTCTGGGGATTCAGGTACAACAAACCCTACAATTCAAACGTCAGAGTTATGGATAGGTGCGATAGGAGTAGTGTTAGCCGGCGACTCAATGGTTACACAATCTTCACCGACTAATAGTTTTACACTGCTTGATGGTCTTCCTGTTGGTATAACTGCTTTTTATTCAAGTATTGCGTATTGTTACAAGGTTGTATCTTCAACAGGTACGGCAAATGTAGGAACAAATATTCAAAGCATTGCCTCCTGGGAAGGTTGCATAGCAACTTTTAAGGCTGCGACTCAACAAGTTTACGGTGACGGCTTAACATCATACGTCTGTTAACGGATTTACCGTTTAAAAACTAAGATTCTAAGGGTGCCTGAACTTGCCGAGACTGTTTGCGCCCAGATACGTATTGTTCCCCTGGTTTTAATTGTTAGGCTTGTGTTGCTGAAAACTTTCGGGCTGTCAGAAGTGATCTGTTGGTTGAAGTCTACGTAGTGGTCGGCGCCGTCTGCCTGAACGGTGATCTCTTTTGGGTCGTTAGTCTGTAAATCCCAATAAACTGGAGTGGTTTTGTTAGTTGTTAATGCGTATCTTTCTTGAACATCGTAAACTTCCTCTATCCTTACAGGTGTGGGTCCGTCTGTGTAGTCTTTAGGTTTTGACATGTTACCCATTTTCCAAATATTATCTTCTAGTTCCTCAACTACAGAGTCGGGTAAAAAAGGGGTATGTTGTGGCTGAAACGGCTTATACGGTTTAGTTGAGGTTTGAGCCATTGGTCTGCGCCTATCTGAGCATCGGTTTACTTGTTCCAGGTATTCCTAAGTTTGTGGCTTGTATGTTTTGGGCTATAGCGTCGTTTGCAACATAGATTCCTGCGCCGTTACTTAACAGTTGCCAGTAGGGTTGTGTCGGAGTTCCTGCATAAGCAACTATTTCGTATTCTACGATGTCGAAGTTGTAGACTTGGCTAACGTTTCCTTGGGTCACAAGAAGCCTCATAGATTGGTCATAGCTCCATCGGTCAACTTCAATCGGGTTAGTGACGCTTGCGAGGGTTGCGCTTAGTGTATCAGCTACATCTTTGCTCTGCAGCGGTTGAGTTCCCCAAATGAATTCAGGTGTATCTGCCACAGTTAAGGCAACATATTCTATATGCACTATGCGATTTTTGTTAAGGTTTCCAGTCATAGATTCTAGAAATGTGCTTGTAGTGCCTGCCGTATTTGAGTTGTCTAAAGCTAAAATATAGTTCGTTTGGCTGCCTGTGACTGCTACTGCTTTACGGTTGTGTCGTACTTGGATAATCATGTAATATTCTTTTTGGATTTTTAGAAGTTCACCGGCTTTCAGTTCTGGATAAGCAGCTTTCCAAATTTGATATGGAGTAAATGCTGACATTTTATTTTCTCATTCCTTTAAAAGTAGTATGGTTGTTCTTCCTTAAGTTTTTTGTGTAGGGATTGCTAGAGCACTGGAAGTTTTCTTACGTTTAATAGGTCTTTGAGGGATTTTTGGAACACATCCATCCTATAAATCTGTGCAAAAATGACATCGTAATTTACTGTTGCAGACGCTTGGGTTGTTCCAGGTTCAAGCGTAAAAGATATGTGAACTACATTGTCCTTTTTTAAAGGCAAAGGATACACAAAGTTTGAAAATGCTGCCCCATAACCGCTTGAGTCAGCGGGTAAACCTGTAAAATTAAAAGTTGTTAATGTAAATACTTGTGCAATAGATAAAGGCGAGACTAAACCAAGACCTGCCAACTCAGCTAAATACAAGTATATTATAGAGAAAGTCTCAGGCGGCATATCTACAGTTAAACTAGCAAAAGCATCTGTAGAATCATAAAAAGCATATATTACCCATCCTTTGACGTTTTCAGCGAAAACCTCATTGACTTCATTTGGCTTAATGGTGATTGTGCCAGTTATTTCTCTGTAGTCCCATCCGTCTAGAAGGGCGAGTAGGTCTATTATGGAACCCATTGTCTCACCGCTTCATGTAAGCAAGGAAGGCGAGCAGACTTACCGTAAAGAATCCGAGTAATCCAACTATGAGCACTATGGTTATGGTGTTGTTTTTTCCTGGGCTAATAGGCAACGTTGTTGGATAACTCTGTTGATGTTGCTGCGGGGGTGCATATTGTATTTGAGGGGAGATTGGGTAAGCGTCATATTGGCTTTCAATCAAAGGTATAACTCTGGGTGTTTGCGGAGCGTAATATTCAGGTTGGAAAATGGCCATGGTTCTCAAAAGAAGATATGCATTTTCTACCTTAAAGTTTTTACTATTAATTTAAGCCAGATATTGACCCATGACCGTATAAGTCACAAACCCGCCGCTTGCGCTAAGTGGACCGCCCATTGTTTCCCATGTGTAAATGTATAAGCCTGTGTTTGTGGGTCCTCTCCAGGTGGAGTTAATTAGGTTAACTACGAATCCTGTGTTTGGGTTAAGTGTTTTGATGAAACGGAATTGCCCTGATGAGCCGAAGCGTAAGGCGACGGTTTCAGCAGCACCGTAAATATTCCATACATCTATCAGAGTTGTTGACAAGGAATTTCCTGCTAATGGCGCAACTATTTGTGAGTTTAAGCCTGATCCTGCACCAATCATGCCGGCGAAAACTTGGTTTGTGTCGTTGATAACTTGTGTGTCGTAGACGTTGACAGGGGCGAGTCCTGCTGACCCGTAGACCTGGACCGGTTGAGCTTCAATAACTTTCTGCGGTGTGGTAAAGTAGACACTTACCGGCTGAGCTACACCCACGTTGCCGTAAACTTGCATTCCCGGTTGAGCTGCGACAACTGCTTGAGGAGTGTTAAAGTAAACACTAACAGGCTGAAATACCCCTACGTTGCCGTAAACTTGAGCAGGTTGAGCCTCAATTACTTTCTGCGGAGTAGTGAAATAGACACTTACCGGCTGAGCTACACCCACGTTGCCGTAAACTTGCATTCCCGGTTGAGCTGCGACAACTGCTTGAGGAGTGTTAAAGTAAACACTAACAGGCTGAGCAACACCTAAGTTACCATACACTTGAACGCCCTGAGCTGAACCATAAACCTGAAAAGGAGGCTGAGGCTGATTCGACTCAGTAACCGACTGAGGCGTTTGGAAATAGACACTAACAGGCTGAAATACCCCTACGTTGCCGTACACTTGAACTGGATTTGGAGCAACAACATTCACAGGCTGAGCAGAATTAAAGTAAACACTAACAGGCTGAGCAACACCAACATTACCATAAACTTGTACGCCGGACTGCGAACCGTAAACCTGGTATGGCGGTTCAGAAGGCAAAAGTGCCGTATTTTGTGCTGCTGTGAAGTAGACACTTATCGGTTGAGCGACCCCAACATTACCATAAACTTGTAATCCTGGTTGAGCTGCAACGACAGGAAGAGGTGAAGGAGCATACACACTAAGAGGCTGAGGAATGCTAACTGTTGCCGTTACAGCTTGTGGAGTAGTAAAGTAGACGCTGACTGGCTGAGCAACACCAACATTACCATACACCTGCACGCCCTGAGCAGAACCGTAAACTTGGAAAGGAGGCTGAGGTTGAACCTCAGTAACTAAAAAAGTTGTACCAGGCGCATTATAGACGCCTATAGGCTGAAACACGCCAACGTTACCGTAAATATTTACAGGTTGAGAAACCCCTATGGTTCCATAGACACTGACAGGTTCGGGGATCGTGACCGGCTGCGGAGCAGAAAAATAAACGCTGACAGGTTCAGGTATGGTAACTGGCTGAGGTGAAGCAAAATACACACTTACCGGTTGAGCGACCCCAACATTACCGTAAATCTGAACTGGCTGAGTAGCTACAACCGGCAAAGGAGAAGGCGCATACACGCTAACAGGCTCAGGAATAGAAACAGGTTGCGGAGTAGTGAAATAGACACTTACCGGCTGCGCGACCCCCACATTACCATAAACTTGAAGCGGCTGCGGGATTGTAGTAGTTACGTTGCCGTAGACGCTTACAGGTTCAGGAATAGTCACAGGTTGCGGAGTATTGAAGTAAACGCTGACCGGCTGAGCAACCCCAACGTTACCGTACACCTGAACGCCCTGAGCTGAACCATAAACCTGAAAAGGAGGCTGAGGCTGATTCGACTCAGTAACCGATTGAGGCGTTTGGAAATAGACACTAACCGGCTGAGCTACACCCACGTTGCCGTAAACTTGAACCGGATTTGGATTTACCACGTTTACCGGTTGAGGACTATTAAAGTAGACGCTAACAGGCTGAGCAACCCCAACATTACCGTAGACCTGAACCGGCTGAACCTCAACAACAGGAAGAGGAGAAGACGCATAAACGCTAAGAGGTTGAGGAATAGTAACCGTCGCCGTAACAGGCTGCGGGGAGGCAAAATAAACGCTGACAGGTTCCGGAATTGTTACCGGCTGCGGATTGTTAAAGTAGACGCTTACCGGCTGATCTACCCCAACGTCACCATAAACCTGCACAGGTTGAGATAGAATGACAGGCTGAAGTGGAAGTGAGCCTTTAGTGCGAAAACGTTCATCCATTACCTTGCAGTCACCACTCTAAGCGTTGTTCCTCCATCACTATAAAAGCTAATTCTTTCAAAAGACGGTTCGTTAGAACGGAAAGTTCTGTCTCCGTTAGGGTCAATAGTTATTCCGTTTGCCAAACTTGCATCATTAATCATTGCTTGTGCGTCGTTAGCGCCTATATTGAAAACTTCAATGTCCTGCATTTTGAAAGGGTAGAATTCAAGGTTATAGTTTTTCCCTGGGACTAAGTGTACTTTGAATTCTTTGTAAACGAGATTTTTCTGCATTTAAATCTTCTACCTCTTCAGGTAAGCTAATAGAGCAATTATGCCAAGTAGCCCAATTATTCCAACTATAGCTATTACTGCTGTGTAGTCAATTTTGTTGATCGTTATAGGTAACGTAGTTGGTATTGGTTGAGTTTGATATTGCTGAGTATATTTTTGTGTTTTAACAGGCAGTTCGTTGGGGTTGCTCTCTATGAGGCTTATTACTTGTGGATTTTGCGGGCGCATAGAAAAGGAAGGAAAAACCTCCATTTTCAACCTCTCCTAACCATAAGTGCGAAGGCTAGAAACCCGAAGAATCCTAGAACTATTGCAACGGTCCCGAAAATCAACAGATTATTGTTGCTTGACGGCTGCTGTTGCGGTTGAACTATTGGAACATACATCATGGTACGCTGAGGTATATTTACCGATGGAGGAGGGTTTTGGTCATAGTTGCTTTCTATTAGGCTAATCACTTGTGGCTGCTGCGGCATAGGGTATTGATTTCTGAAGACCTCCAATTTATCATTTCACCTGTCCAAAAGGTTATATGGCGCTTTAAGGATTTTTAGCTTGCGCTCAAGGAGCTAGAGCTTAGCTAAAATTTTCTCAAGTTTCTGTTCTGCGGCTTCCCAATTAAATATTTTGGCTCTTTCTAACCCTTTATCTGATAGTTGCTTGAGTTTTTCAGGGTTTGTTTTTGCCCAGACTATTTTTTCTGCTAAGTCTTCAACGTCTACAAGTGCAACTTTGCCGATGGTTATGTCTAAGTACCCGGTTATTTTCGCGTATATTCCACAGTCTCCCACTACTTCAGCGTTAGCGCCATGGTCCACTAAAAGCGGTACGGTGCCGGATGCCATAGATTCAACGTTTGGCAGTCCAAAGGCTTCTGTTGAGGGCAACATGTGAATATGCATACGGTTATAGAAAACAGCTATGTCCGGTTGCCCTAACGCTAAATTCATGTAGGCAGCATCGCTTACTTTTGCAGTTGATTTCATTTGGCTAATATAAGCAGTTAATTCAGGTAGCCAGGGTGAAGCGTCATAGCAACTTGATACGAATAGGCAGGGAATTTGAAAACCTCTTTGTTCAGCTATTTTATGGGCGTCAATCATACGTGTTATCTGTTTTCGCCAAACATTACTTGATATTGAACCTATGCTGAACACATCTGGTTTAGGCATTGGCTTGAACATTCCCATGTCTACGCCATGGTAGACAACTTCGCTATCTAAACTATACTGTTTTTTCAGACAGTTTTGGCTCCAGAATGAAGGAACCATCCATAGTTTAACTTCTTTGATGAATGGTGTTATGTCAGATTGGCAAGGAGTAGATTCCACAGGTATATAGATAACTAGCTTTGTTTTTTCAGCTATTATTTTTGCCATAGAGTTGAATAGCGAAATGTAAGGTGCCGATTGATACATAACGGTTATATCGGGTCTGAACAGGTTTAGCCAGTACAAAAGCTGATTACCATTGCTGTAGGATGCCAAGGTATAGTTTCCCATTCGCCTAGGGCTGCCGTAATAGTTCTGTCCTAAATATAATATGTCGTAGTTGTCAAGCCTAGAGAGTAATTCATGGCTTACTTGTCCGAAACTTGCTTGCATAAGGGGGCTTGGAGCTATCCACATTAACTTTTTTTTCTGTTGTGGTTGTGGGGCGCCTATGAAGTACCTCTCAGCCAAAAAATTAAACTTCCTTCGGTGGAGGATTTACCAAAATTAGGTTCGGTGTCATGGGTCCGTTTGGGTTTGGTAGGCTGTTAGGTACTGCAGGTGCTCCCCATCCGCTTTGTCCAAGCATGTATTGAGCTGTCAATATGCAGCCGTCGCCAGGGATATTAAGAATTGTAGTTGCATTGTTGCTTACACATCTTCCGTTTATGATCCAGCATTTAAAAGTAAAAGTTACGCCGGGTGAGTTGGGGTCTGGAAGGTTGCTGATTGCGCTGAAATGATGTCGCCCTGAACTAAGCGTTATTGTAGTCGGCGCCGTATAGAATATGCCGTCTATGTTTATTTTTGCAGGTAGCGGCGGGTTAGTTTGCAGCTCTATTGAAGTTGCGAATGCTCGTGCTTGAAGAGAGTCCATGGTTGGAGGACCAAACAATAAAGCGTCTTTAGCCATTATGGGTCACTAAAACAATATTATCTTTTCAGCCTTAAAAGGTTAATTAAGAATTTATATGGCGGGTGCCTCGTTACTGCCTTTACGCATACTTACTTTGGTTGCATACCATTCCGTTTATGCCCTTGAGCTTTCGAGTGTTTAACCCTTACTTGTGACACGGTTCGCACCGGGGTCTCCCGTCCTGATGGCAGTCTCAACAGACCGAGTTCATCGCCATAGGCATCCCGCTGAATCCTGTAAGACCACTTTTCCATCAGTGTTTAGCCTTACGCCATTTTAGCCGAGGCATCCTGGTGTGCTAATGGGAGTTTAGCCCTCAGTTTTCTTCATCGGGCAACGAGGTTTCAAATTTTGGGTTATGTTGCGAAGGGAAGATTTGCCTACACGACATCTCTTGCTACCGGAGCCGAAGCCCTTTACGCTCACTGTACGGATGCAGGCAAACCTAAAAATCTGAAGAGCGTTTCTTGTATAAAAGTTTTTCTGATAACAAAAAAAAAGAAGAAGGAGTTTTGATGTTTATTTGCGCAGTTCTAGGAACATTAATCGGCGTTTCATTCTAAAAATAGATAGCGGTGTAGCTGAGGCTTTTGGAGCTGCTGCAGGTGTTGGCAACGGCGTTGTTGTTACTGGAACGGATACGCCCCAGGCTTCTTTGATTGCAAGAATTACTCCTGCGATTAGTGCCGCTACAAGTGCGCCTAAAGCCAGTTTATCTGTTGGAAAGCCAAGAGCTGCCCAAGCTGATATTGCAGGTAACGCAAAAGCTATGAAAACTAGAATGGCTTGCTTATTATCGGATAATCCGTTTGTGTTACTCATTTTTTATCACTGTAGATATCTATTGTAGATTGGCTACATTAATTTTGCGTCGGGGTTTCCCAAGGCAGTTAGGTTCTGCAAATTGAAGCCAAGAAAGGTTCTGCTGTCCTTATCCTGGACCTGGCTTATGTAGTATTTGAAGCTGGCTCGTGTAGTATCTATGCTTTGTTTAAAAGTGGCGCCATCCGCTAGTTGAATAGCAGGTTGAAAAAGAGCTTCAAAAAAAGGTCGGCTTAAATCGTCGTCTTGCGGTTGCTTGTCTTCATCTACTAGGAAAACATAGGGTTTCTTGTAGCCCATAACTGCTGTTGCGCCATGTTTAGCTAAGGCTTTAACAAGTTCTGTGCCGGCGTTGCAGGTGAGCAAAAGGGTTATGCGCCCAGTGAAATAGTCTTCGTCTCCGTCTCTGATGTTGCGGTGTGTAGCTGTATCATAGCCTTTTGTTCCTATCAAAATGTTTTCGCCTACGCGCAGCGATTTGTAGCCGCCGTGACCGTTAGCTACGACGAGTTGAGGGTTAAAATTTAGTAAGGCGTCATATAAGACTGGGAGTGTGGGGGTTTTTTGGTATATTACTTGATGTCCTTTGCTGAGTGCGTATTGAGCGTATTTATCCATCCAGAATGCACCTACAGCCGTAGCACTGTCGGCTGGCGAAGCGATGCACAATACCGTACCCGTTTTTAATCAACTCCTCTTTTATTTAGTATGCTTATTTTTTGTTTAATTTCTTCTTCAAAAGCACCGTATGGACGCCTTTCATTTAAGCAATATTGTAGGTGTTCTCTTTGTTTAACCCATTTGATTAGAAGCTGAGCTTGTTCGCGTTTACATATTAAGTAAGGCATTAAATTTGTAAGTATTGAGCGTAACTTGAACCCTGTGATAACAACATAATAGGCTTGCTTCCGGTTTAACCCCGCATAACTTGGAGGATTCTTGTTGTAGACTTTGACTGTTGTTTTTGAGTATCTTGAGAATTTTTCTGCAACCCACAACAACATTTCTTTGTTAGTGTTTGTAACCATGATTAATGGCGTATAACAATGATAACCTGGATATTTTTCCTTATCTTTTAAACGCCTTGCTAAAATTAAAGACCCTTCTCCATCAATAATTCCTGCAAGATAAGCCAGCTCAGTATTAGATAATCTATTTTCAACAACATTTTCCAAATCCTTACTACTTACACTGAATTCATAGTTGCAGTCCTTACAAAGAAATCTCTGGGAACCTGATTTTCCCTTTCCATCTTTCACAAAATGAGAACTACTGCATTTAGGGCAATTCATAAAGATATAATAAGAAAAAGTGAGAGAAAAAGGTTTAGCTTTTTGGTGTTATATATGTTGATACTCTGCGGCTGGCTGCTGATGTTACTTCGCTTGCGACTCTTCTGCCTGTAGCTGTGAATATGATTGCTCCTGCGATGAAACCTAAGATGCCTCCGATTAGGAAGGTGCTGGCGCCGTCGTAGCTCATTTTTCTTTTGCCGTAGGTGTCGGGGTAAACTCCAGGGGGTACGATTTGTGTTATGGGTATGCGGTGTTGCCATGGATTTATGCCTTCTTGATCTACTCCGTAGCCTATTTGTTTTATGGGTTGGGGTCCAGGTATGCTTAGCTGCCGCGGGTAGCCTGTTGAGCCTGTTATGTCTTGGTAGCCTACGGTTTTTATTCCGGGCGGGTTGGTTATGCTTTCGTTAATGTAGCTTCCTGGGTTGACGCCGGGAGGCAGGTTTGTTGGAATGTGTGTTTTTATGCGTTGCTGTACTTGGTAGTTGTGTTCTCCTTGATAGTTGTCTATGTTCGGCGTTGAATGCGGATACCATGTACTAATTCCTTGCCTGACGCCTTGGAACTCTGAAACTAAAAGCGGCATGGGATTAGCGGGTCCTTCGGGAGTTTGATTACTGCGCCTTGGAGGAGCATTTCTATAACCGGGTACAATAATTCCTACGCCTGGGGGCGTAATTTTTATGTCTGGCAGTACCATAACTATCACTGAGAGAAGTATGTCAGTTCTGCCTTAAAGTTTTTTTGTAGCGTAAACTTTACTACTTCTTCTTTTTGAGCAGTTCTTCGGCTGCCTGATTTGTTAGAGGTCCGTCGAAGGTTCTGAATGCTTTTTTCTGTTTGTTTGACATAAAAAAAGAATAGTTAAGGTTGCTTATAACATTTTTATGTTGAAGCCGCAGCTACATAAGCATGATGCTTGCTGAATGCTTGTTCCTGGTATTTGGGCTATGATTGTGTTTGGTTGCATTCCTCCCATGGCAGCGGGTCCTTGTCCTGTTATGCCATGTCCTCCTTTTGCGACAAGAGGAATGTCTAAGCCTCCAGTGTATCCGTCAGCAGGACTGTAAGTTATGGGTACAAGTACATAGAGAACTGTATAGTTTAGTCCTGCATCTTTACATATTTCTGCTAAGTGGTCGGTTAGCCCATAGTAGTAGCTTAAGTTTACCGTTACTATTCCGTTTGAGTTAGGGTATAGAATCAAGGGATTATTTTGGCTTATCATTTGACTGTTTAAAATCAGGTAACCTTGGTATTTGCTTGCGTCTGGAAATAGGCTTGGGTAAAGAGCAACTGATAATGAATGCTGTCCATTTATGATTATGTCTGGTACTCCTTTACCGTTTGAGTCTATTACTTTGAATTGTATCTGGGTTTGTGCTACGTTGCCGTAGGTCCAGTTTTGGTCGCAGGTATTTACGCCTACATGTGTTAAGGCGTTGAGGCTGCCGACTGTTAATTTGCATCCGTAATATCCCCAGATTATAGCTTGTTGGTTAAGGGCTTGAATTTGATAAGGCGCACCTACTGG
>Ga0187873_1002443_pt1 | contig 14131 bp, 9 predicted proteins | sample June2016WEW_16_1_2_FD_133012 | JGI IMG/M metagenome (GOLD analysis project Ga0187873, IMG submission 133012) | Peatland microbial communities from SPRUCE experiment site at the Marcell Experimental Forest, Minnesota, USA - June2016WEW_16_100 | ecosystem: Environmental > Terrestrial > Soil >... | reverse complement strand
CCGCTTCTGTGGCGATTTGGTTTGCGACTAAGGCCGCTCTCGGTATCTCAATCATTGTGCCTAATTTGTGGCGAATCTTTTTGAGACCCGATTTGGCGATGACCTGTTTGTAAACTTCTCTTGCCATATCGAGCTGGTTCTTCAATTCCTTCACGTCGCAAACAACAGGAATCATAATTTCCGGATACGGCTTTTTGCCTTCCTTAATCAATTCCGCTGCCGACTCGAAAATCGCCCGAATCTGCATTTCGCTGACTTCCGGATACGTGATGCCTAATCGCACGCCGCGATGTCCCATCATCGGGTTGGTTTCGTGAATCGCTTCAGCTCTCTTTGCGAGGTCCTCAAGCGATATGTTCAGGTCTTTAGCAAGCGCTTCCTGCTTGGCCCTGTCCTGCGGCACGAATTCGTGAAGAGGGGGGTCAAGCAGACGAATCACAACGGGCAGATTATCCATCGCCGCCAGTGTCCCCTTAATCGCTTTCTTAACATACGGGAACAGCTCATCGACTGCCTTTTGTCTCTCGGCTTTGTCCTTCGAGACAATCATCTTACGCAAAATAAACAATGGCTCATCGGAACCCTTGCCGTAGAACATATGCTCGGTCCTGAATAGCCCGATGCCTTCTGCGCCTAATTGTTTTGCCTTCGCAGCGTCTTCGGGCGTATCCGCGTTTGTGCGCACGCCGAGTTTCCTGATACTGTCGCAAATCTTGAGGAAGCTGCTGAGCAGGAGGTTTTCCGCGGTGTCGTCAAGCATAGGCAGTTTACCTTCATAAACCGCGCCCTTTGTGCCGTTGAGCGTGAGCCAGTCGCCTTCCTTAAGGATTTTGCCTGCGATGTGCAGCTCTTTCCTGCCGTAATCGACTTCGATTGCTCCGCATCCGACGATACAGCATTTGCCCCAGCCGCGAGCGACCAATGCCGCGTGTGAGGTCATACCGCCGCGAGCGGTCAGGATGCCCTGTGCGGCTCTCATACCTTCGACGTCTTCCGGATTCGTTTCTTCGCGGACTAAAAGGACGTCCTTGCCCGATTTTTTCCAGTCAACCGCGGTTTGAGCGGAGAACACAATCTGTCCGACTGCGCCGCCCGGCCCCGCCGGTAAACCCTTTGCCATTGGCTTGCTTGCCTTTTCCGCCTTGGGGTCAATAATCGGGTGCAGCAGCTCATCCAGCTGGTCTGGCGTAACGCGAGTTACCGCCTCTTCCTTTTTGATGAGCTTTTCTTTTACCATATCGACTGCCATACGCACCGCCGCCGGGCCATTGCGTTTGCCCACTCGGCATTGCAGCATCCATAACCGCTCGCTTTCGATTGTGAATTCGATATCGAGCATATCGCGGTAATGCTTTTCGAGTTTTTTCTGCGTGGCGTACAGTTCCTTGTAAAGTTTTGGCATCCCCTTTTCTAAGGATACCAGTTTTTTGTTGTGGTCGCTCTTTGAATCCTCGTTGACCGGTGCCGGCGTCCTGGTGCCCGCGACGACGTCTTCGCCCTGGGCGTTGACTAAGTATTCGCCGTAGAAATAATTCTCGCCGTTGCCCGGGTTGCGTGTGAATGCGACGCCGGTGGCTGATTTATCGCCCATATTGCCAAACACCATTGTCTGGACGTTTACCGCTGTGCCCCATTCATCGGGGATGCCTTCGATTTTGCGGTAGCTGATGGCTCGTTTGCCGTTCCACGAAGCGAACACTGCTGTGATGCCGCCCCAGAGCTGTGCGTTCGGGTCATCCGGGAAATCCTTGCCCAATACTTCTCTGACCCTGCTCTTGAACAGTTCGCAGAGGTTCTTGAGGTCGGTGGCGTTCATATCGGTATCGGTCTTGTAGCCCTTTTGCTCCTTGAGGTGGTCCATTATCTTTTCAAGCTGCTTGCGAATCCCCTCGTCATCTTTCGGCTCGATGCCCGCCGCCTTTTCCATCACGACGTCCGAATACATCATTATCAATCGCCGATACGCGTCATACACAAACCGCTCGTTACCGCTCTTGGCTATCAATCCGGGTATTGTGGATGTAGTTAGTCCTACGTTCAACACGGTTTCCATCATTCCGGGCATGGATTTGCGGGCGCCGGAACGGACGGACATCAGAAGCGGGTCGGATGGGTCGCCGAACTTTTTGCCCATAATCTTTTCGATTCTGCGCATCGATTCATTGACCTTTTCGGTGAGGCCTTTGGGGTATTTTTTCTTATTCTGATAATAATAAGTGCAGACCTCTGTAGTGATTGTGAAGCCCGGCGGGACGGGCACGCCAAGATTGGCCATTTCGGCAAGATTAGCTCCTTTGCCGCCGAGGAGGTTCTTCATTTTCGCATTTCCTTCGCCCTTGCCGCCGCCGAAGAAATACACCATTTTGTTCGCCATTCTATTTTTCTCCTTTTAATAATTAGCCACAGAGCACACAGAGGACACAGAGAAACGAGTTACAAACAGTGTAAATCAGTGTTAATCCGTGTCTAACCGCTTTTCCGTGTGAATCTGCGTCGTATTTACGGTTTAAAACAAAGCCCAGAATGATACATTTTCCGGGGCCAATAGTCAAGGCCGATTTCGACCACAGGATAACAGTTCAATTGTCGATTGCCGAAGCGGGCCCTGCGATTTGCTACGTGTGCGATTGTCGATTTTTTACCGCGGAGTCCTTCGACTATGCTCAAGATTAAGACGCGGAGTCCGCAGAGAGAATTTTGAGTTTTAAGTGTTTAGTTTTGAGTTACGGAGATTGCTTCGTCATGATTGCGTTACTTACTTGCCGCCTTCCTGGGTAAAGTTAATGGTCCTTGTCGGATAAGGAATTACTATGCCTTCCTTTGAATATCGCTGATTAAGACGTTTGATAAACTCGTGCCTGATAAGATACTGGTCAAAGTATTCCTTTCCCATAAGGGTGACAGTGAACTGTATGCCTGAATCGCCGAAGGTGTTGTAGCGAATAAAGGGGTCAAATTCTGGCACTCCACCTTGGACTTCGCGCATAACTTCCTTTGCCACTTCACAGGTAACCTGTTCGACATGCTTCAAATCACTGTTATAATGCACGCCTACATTAACGAAGATAATCAAATTTTTATCGGGAAGGTAATAATTTGTTACGTTTGTCTGTGTCAATTTCGAATTAGGAATGAGTATAGTGTTATTGTCCAGCATTTTGACCTTGGTGGTTCGCCAGTTAACGTCAATGACATAACCCTCTTCGCCGCCAGAGTCCAGTTTTATGTAGTCGCCGACGCGGACGATGCGGTTTGTAATAATATGAAACCCGGCGAACAGATTTGAGAGCGTATCCTGAAGGGCAAGGGCGACCGCCAGGCCGCCGACGCCTAATGTCGCGAGGATAGGGGTTATAGATATGCCGAGGGCGTTTAGAATCACGAGGAACCCGATTGCGAAGATAATTATCCGGCTGACGGTCCGCGTCAAAGTTGCGCCGGGCAGGGTCGGGCCCAGCTTGTTCGAGTAATGGGTTATTACGCCTGACGATATATTTGCCGCAACAAGCGTTGCTGAAAACAAACCGAGAGCAAGCATTACCTTGCCGGCGGTTTGCACCACGTTTTCGGGAAGTTCATGAAAGTGCAGGGCAATATATATGCCCAGCATCAGGAACCATATAACAAACGGCCCTTTTATCGCGGATATAATTACATCGTCGAGGTCGTGTTTTGTTTGTTGTGCCCATTTTGTCAAACGCCTGAAAAGCAGCGCCCTGAGCAGGAGCCCGAAACACAAAACAAGCAGAATAACCCCGACAGACAATACCAGTTTAACGCCGATTTTAACAAACATTTCATTGCTACCACTCATAAAGCCCTTCGCTTTCTCTAATAATGGCGCTATCTATTGTACCGGAGCGGACGGCAGATGCAAGGGGGAAGGGAAGCACCGATTTCGGATTGTAGATTGCGGATTGGCGATTTGGGGATGCGGAAACCGCTTTACGGCGGGTATTCAGACGCTTGAAAACGGTATTTAAAAGGGTATAATGAAGGGAGCTTTGGCGGGGAAGGGACAAGGCAATAGAGGAGAGCATAATGGGCCATATTCAGAGAGGCGGCTGTCGGGAGGCGACGGATTGATAATACCAGCGCACGTTGATGTTCCGCAGGACCGAATTCCGGTTGTGAACTGGCTGATAATCGCAGGGGCAATCGCGGTATTTATCCTTTAAACGGTAAGTGTCCAGGAGCGCAAGGCCCAACTGCCCGCCATGGAAAAAAAGTATGAGAATGTATCAGTCGAGGACATGGCCAAAGATTTCGGGGTGAAGGATGCGCAGCTTAAGGAGATTGAAAAAAAGGTAGAAAAACTCACCAGAAGTATTGATGATGCGTCTCCCTTTGAGAAGGCCGGCGAGCGGGAACATTTCGAAGAGATGCTCATCAAGAAATCGATACTCCAGCAGTATTATGTGTTGGGGGAAATAAGGCCGTATATTTTGGACGGATTCGCATTAAAAGGATTGTTCGGGTACATGTGGCTGCACGGGGGCATTATACACCTTCTGGGCAATATGCTTTTTTTGTGGATATTCGGTAATGTCGTTTGCGCAAAAATAGGCAATCTTCGTTATATACCGGCCTACATAGGCCTGGGTCTTGTTGCGGGAATTTCTCACCTCGTATTTGCGGGCGGCAGCTCGCTTGGGGCCAGCGGTGCGATAAACGGCATCGTAGGAATGTTTCTGGTGCTCTTTCCTCAAAATGAAATAACATGCTATTGGGTCTTCTTCCCTTACATAAGACAATTCAACGTAAGCAGCGCGTGGATGATATTATTCTGGCTGGCGTTCGATATTTTGGGAGCGATGCTGGGTGGGGACGGGGTGGCGTATTTCGCGCACCTCGGAGGTTTTGCAGGCGGCGTTGTTTTGGCGATTTTAATGCTGAAATTCAGGATGCTGACAATGGAACGATATGAGAAATCGCTTTTGCAGGTAATCGAGGAATACAGGCATCCGTCAGCAATTGAGGAACCCTCAGCGGGATATTATAATTATCTAAACGCGACGGCAAACCTGCAGCAGGAGCTGCCGCTGGTTCCCATATCGCCGATTCCATTTGAGCCCAAGACCGTATCAATCGACCCTGTTGAGAAGCCGGAAAAGATACCGTTAGGGCCGCAAATTCCCAAGGACGAATTTATACGGTTTGCCTGTTCGTGCGGCAAGCGACTCAAGATGCCGGCAAAATACGCGGGCAAGACGGGTAAATGCCCGCAATGCAGCACTCGATTGAAAATACCGGAGAAGTAACCGCGAGACTGGACCCCAGATAACGACATTCCAGGGTCTGCGCTTCGAGAGGGCAGGCGGGGGGATGAGGAGGAATCAATTTCGGATTGCGGATTGCGGATTGTAGATTGCAGATTTGGGAGACGGATAAACTTCGGTTTTTAAGCGATCCGGCTTCGTTTTCAACTACCCGGCTTTGTTAAGAAACTACGCCGAGATAAACGCCGAGGTCTTCGTCCTTCGCCCTGAGGGGCTACGGAGGACAGGTCGCTCTTTCGACTTAGCTTCCCTCGACCATGCTCAGGACAGGCAGGATTGGTGCGCTACGAGAAACTGGGCCCCGGGTAACGGCGTTCCGGGATCTGCGCTACGCTTCGAGGGTCTTCGCCCGCCAAAATGACCGGCGGGTAAACTACGCTACGAGAAATCAGTTCTTTTCGGCCAGGGTATCATCAAATTTACTACGATTGTCGTCCCACCATTTTTTGGCCTGGTCGTAGGTGTCGAATTTCTGCGAGATGAGAAAATTAATCTCGGATTTGACTTCGTCGTGGAAATCGGGATTGGTATCTTTGAGGCCTATAATGAGAATATCCATAGCGGCAGGACTGGAGGCGTCAACGAGTGAAGAGACAGTGTCCTCTTTGACGTCCTCGTACTGGCTGGTGATGCCTGCCTTGAGGACGGACATGCGAACAGCAGGTTGTTTATGGCCTGCGACCTGAATTGCATGAGTCCTGACTTCCTCGCTCGAATCGGCAATGGCTGTAAGGAGAACATTTTCCACGGCGGGGTCTGTTATGGCGGTGCAGGCCTGGATTGCGCTTTGGCGGACTTCCAGCTCGCTGTCTTTAAGCGCCTTGGCGGCAACGTAAACGACGTTCGGGTCATCGAGATTTTTCATCGCGAGTATTCCCATAGCGGCCTTGCGAACCTTGACATCGTTATCATCGAGGACCTTATAAACCATGAGCGCTTCTGTTCCGGGGTGCTCGTCGGCATACTTTGTTATAAAGGCGATTTTTTCTTCAGCGATGTGCATTGATTCATAAGGTTGAAAATTAATGGGCTCTGGCAGAGTGACTTCTTTGGCGGGCTCTTTGGCAACAGCGGCTGTTTTATTCTCCGCAATGGGTTTAACTGGCGAGGCGACTGTATTTTGATTAACTTCAGCAGCCGGCCGAATCTGGGTTTCGCGATTAGGCGTCTTCTTCTCACTCGATGCCGACGAGGGAGGCGGTGAGGACGATTTACCCTGTTTTCTCGGACAGCCGACGGCGAAAATCACCACCAACGCGAACATTAACATCAACCCTGTTTTAACAGCCATTTCAAAATTGAATATACGGTTCATATTTTATATTCCTCAAAAAAAGTTTAGCCACCCGCCTTGCCGCATAATGGCGGGCGAGGTCTCGCTATGGGCGGACGGAGATATTATAGCCGCCCGGCTCCGTTGTGCAACTTCCGACTTCGCTAAAGCTACGCCGGACAGGTCGCCGAGGCAAGCCCTTCGACTTCGCTCAGGACAAACAGTTTTCGGTTATCGGGATCAAATCTTGACAGGGTACGCCGTTGAGCAGACAATGGATGGTAAACTTTGGTTGTTTTGGTAGAGAGGTCAATGGAAAATAAAATAAAAAATATTCACATAGTTTACCGCCGGGAAAAGAAAAAAGGGACGGTTCTAATTAATTTCATTTAACAGTGGTCCAGACAAAGGGGTAAGGTCATTATGAATATTTCTAACCTCATTATTTATTTTATCGTCGGCGGATTGTTTACAACCATTATCGTGGTACTTGAAGAAAACGGCCAAAGGACGCTTTCCGAGCTCGCTACCCTTATCCCAGTATTTACTCTTGTAGCATATTTTTTTATAGGTCAGACTAAAGGCGGTATAGCGGTCGGCCAGCATGCTAAATTTGTTTTAGTCGGTACACTCATATCGTGGGTACCATATATGCTTTTAGTCGCATATCTTTCGCCGAGGATTGGCCCGAACAAGGCGATTCTTGCCGGACTTGCCACATTTTTTGTGCTTGCGTTAATCTATATTGTGGCAGCAAACCGTTTTGGATTTTTTAAATAAAAGGTGGGTTGGGGCGGCCCGGGGCAATTTCAGGAGCACCGGACCTGCCCCGAAAATATTGGCAGAAAAGATAATCGGTATGGAAAAGAAAATAAAAAACATTCGCATCATTATTAATCCCGCCGCAGGAATTGGTGAATCTATCTTGCCCGTTATCAATTCGTGTATGAAAGAAGCGGGGATTAAGTGGGAGGCATCAATTACCCACGAGGCGGGCGATGCGATACGTTTTGCAAAGGATGCCATCAAAGAAGGAATCGATGCCCTCGCAGTTTACGGCGGGGACGGCACAGTAATGGAAGCAATCAGCGGGCTGATTGGGTCGGAGATTCCTTTGGTTATTTTGCCGGGAGGGTCGGCGAATGTGATGGCCACTGAACTTGGGATACCCAATGACCTTAAAGAGGCATGTGAGCTGCTGGGCCGCGGCCTGTTAGAGACGAAAATGATTGACGTGGGGCAGTTCGATAAGCGCTATTTTATTGCAAGGATAAGCATTGGTTTTGAGGCGGATGTCGTCAAAGGCGCGGACCGCGAGACCAAAAATAAGATTGGCATCTTCGCGTATTTTCTTTCAGCGGTCGCGGCATTAAAGAAAACAAAAAAAGCCGTCTATCATCTGAAAATCGACGGACAAGAGCATGAAGTTAAAGGTTTAGCATGTTTTATTACCAATACGGGAAATCTCGGGTTTAGTAAAATATCTTTCGATAAGCATATAGACGTCAGCGATGGGCTATTAGATGTTGTTGTCGTGCGAAAAGCGAACCTCAGTATGTTTAAGCTTATGGTTGTTACCTGGCTTAAACGGGAACGGCCAGACAATTTGGAATTAGTGGAGCACTGGCAAGGCAAAGATATCAGCGTTTCTTCAAGCCCTAAACAAGCGGCTCAATGCGATGGCGAGGTATTAGAAAAAGCGCCTCTTCATATCAAGGTCATTCCAGGGGCAATCAAGGTTTTGGTTCCTAAAAAAACGGGGAAAGGTTCGGATTAAATAATTGTCGAATGCCGATTGTCGATTTTAAAATGGGTCCCCGGCAGAAGACCAATGAAGCTAACCCCGAGGACTGGCAGGCGGACGAGGAAGTATGTGCTACGATACGTTTAGTCTGGCGTCAGTCGCGTGACGATAATTTTGCGCCGGTGAGCATTTCGAGTTTTTCGGGTTTGAGGCGTTTTAGATTTACGAGCTGGTTTTGGCCTAACTGGGCTTTGATTATGACGTTGTTGGCGGTGTATTTTTCGCTGATGATGGTAGTGTAAGCGTGCATGAAGCTCTGGATTTTGCCGTTTGCCTGGCTTGTGGTAACTTTGACGGTGATGACGCCGCCGTGGTATTTATCGATGACGGCTTCGAGCAGATTTTTAAGGCCGTAGCCGGTTTTGGCGGAGACGGCGATGGCGTCGGGGTAAAGCGTCTGGAGCGTTTCCATTGTATTGATGCCGCTGACGACGTCGATTTTATTGAGGACGAGAAGTATTTGTTTTTCACCGCAGCCGATGTCGGCGAGGACTTTGTTGACTGATTCGATTTGTTTTGCGGCGTCGGGGTTCGAGACATCGACAACGTGCAGGAGAAGGTCAGCGGTGATTGCTTCTTCAAGGGTTGCTTTGAAGGCCTCGACGAGCTGGTGCGGGAGGTTGCGAATGAAGCCGACGGTATCACTGAGGAGGACTTCGGAACCGCCTTCGAGCTGCCATTTTCTTGTGCGGGTATCGAGGGTCGCGAAGAGGCGGTCTTCGACGTAGGCGTCGGCATCGGTGAGTGCGTTGAGGAGCGTGCTTTTGCCGACGTTGGTGTAACCTATGAGACAAATCTGGAATGCGCCTTTTCTGCTGTCGATTTCGCGGACGCGGCGTTTGTCGATATCTTCGAGCTCGCGTTTGAGGTCGGTGATGCGTTTGTTTACGAGCCGCCTGTCGGTTTCGAGCTGTTGTTCGCCGGGGCCGCGAGTGCCGATGCCGCCGACCGCTCCTGCGGTGGTGGCACCGCCTGCGCCGGCGACTGAATCTAAGTGGCTCCACATACGGGCGAGACGCGGATAGGTGTATTCGAGCTGGGCGAGCTCGACCTGGAGTTTGGCCTGGGCGGTTTTTGCGCCGGTGGCGAAGATGTCGAGAATCAATTCGCTGCGGTCGATGACTTTGGCGGGGACAATCGCTTCAAGCTCCCTGATTTGGCGTGGGAGGAGGTCGTTATCGAATATGATTAGGTCTGCGTTGAATCGCTTGACACGCTGGGCGAGCTGTTCGACCTTGCCTTTGCCGATGTACAGGGGGGGATTAATTTTATGGATTTTCTGCTGGAAGCGGTCAACGACGATAGCTCCGGCGCTTTCAGCCAAGGCGGTAAGCTCTTTGAGGTCATCGTTGTCTCTCTGGTGTTGCAGTATGGCCGCGACTAATATGGCCCGCTCTTTGCGAACGCCTATGGTCTCACGCATTTTGTCCATTTGCCGGTTATCTCCAAAATAACCCGCCCAAGTTACCATATCTGCTTTGATTCTTCAATAAAAGAAGGGGTGGGCGGTTTTTTAAAAACCTTACATCGAGAGTTTGAGATTGCTTCGCTTCGCTCGCAATGACACAGGAACACGTTTTTTGTCATTGCGAGGAGCGAAGCGGCGAAGCAATCTCGACTTTTTCAACAGCCCAATAGACGGATAATATGATTTTTTTCGAGATTTTTGGCTTGCAAAGGGCGGGCAGGGGGGATATATTATCAGTGGAACAATTTGGTTAAAATTAAGTTTATTAAACCTTTCAAGTCAGGTTGGCATAAGGGGTGTTTTTGTATTATGTTGAAAGTTAAGGCAAGAACAGGCGAATCGGTCCAGCAAATGATGAGGCGGTTCAAGAAGTTGTGTGAAAAAGAGGGGTTGATACGGGATATGAAGCGTAATGCTTATTATGAGAAGCCCTCTGAGCGTAACCGCCGACGGATTCGCAAAGCACAGCGGATACTGCTGCCCTTTACGCCCCGCCCCAGACCAACAGCTTAGTCGGAATCAATTCTTTTCGACAGGCCAGAATACCCAGTCGCCTGTATCGGCGAACCTTTTAGGTTTTCCTTTTTCATCATGGGCAATCTGTCCATTATCATCCTTTAGATTATCGCCCCAACTGTAAAGGAGGAAATTGTCATCTGTTTTGCGATAGGCAATTGGTTTATCGCTGAAGGGGTCAACCGGAACCTGTTTAATATATCCTCGTTCTACCAGCTTATCGAGCGATTCGGGGAAGGCGCCTGTATCCTGCATGTATCTGACAAGGGCGATTATAAGAGGCGTGCTTTCGGCATAGATTTTGCATCGGAATGCGATGAGATTGACCCTGGCCAGCGAGGGCGAAAGAAATTTAAGGAAGATGTTATTGTTCGCGATACGGTTCATTTGGAAATCGAGGTCAATTCCTTCGGCCTTTAACCGGGCGGGGGTTTTGGAAAAATTTTCATTAAAGAGTTCAACGAGGGCATTGATGGATGCAATTGTTTCGGTCTTAGTTGGCGAGAAGGGGATATTCGGAGAAAACCTTAAGGTCAAAATCAGGTCAACCATCGGGTCATGTTTGGAATTCGCGTCGCGGAACCCTGAGAAATCCAGGAATTCTATCATGCGTTTTGGGTAAAGATGAGAGGGGCCGAATTGGCTTTCGGTGAAGCAACGCTGGATTTCATCATATGCACAGAGTCGCTCTAAACTAAAATCCGGCTTGAAATTATCGCCGTCGATGAGGGTTTGAAGACGCTGCTGAAAACCGGCGAGGGCGATTGATTCAATTTTACAAGAGTCCAGGATTTGCAGAGATGTTCGCAGGGCAATGGCTTCGATGGCCGTACCAACGAGCTGCTCAACGAGTATTTTTTCGCCTTTATAATGCCTGCCGAAGCAGTAGCAGGTTTCGATATCCTGGAAAGCTGAATTAAAGTCATTGGATTGCGCGTTTAACCATGCCCGCCAGCGGAGTGCATAGGCAATTTGACGGAAAGGATAGAGGTCCGGCAGGAGAACCGACAGCATATTTTGTTCGGGGTCCTTTGACTGATATTGTTGCCAGCAGTAAGGTAATTTTGCCCCTTTGGCGACAAGGGCAAGGGGCTCCTCATTTTTGGCAAGCCATTGGCTGATAAGTTTTTTTTGCTCGTCATTGGCGTCATAAAAATTGATGCGTAAGAGTTCTTTGGCATCGTTTGCGTCCACGAGGGTTTTGACGGCCTTATTATAAAGAGGGTAGGCGTTCGTGGAGTCGTCGGCGGAGGGACGGACGATTTTGTTGAGTTGGGCGAGGTAGTCGGTTGTGATGACGGGTTTGCCTGTGAAGAACCATGCGATGTAAAGAATGAGGAGTATTATCATCGCGGCGAGGGCCTGGAATGTTCTTGCAACGGCGGTTCGCCAGAGGGGCCGGCAGCGTTTTTTTGCGCGGCGCATAAGGATGGCGAGGATTTTAGGGTTGCCGAATTCTGATATCAACCGTTGTACTTTTTGCTCTTTTTCCTCATTAGTGGCACAATCTTTCAGATAAACTTCGAAATGGTCAATAAGCTCTTCGCGAACCTCATCGCGTGCTTTTTTGCGGTATCGCATATTTTTGATGACGAGGTTGATGTATTCGACGGCGCTATTGGGCAGGTTTTCAAATGCTTTATCATCTTTAGCCATAACGTTGCTCCTAAGTTATTGATGCTCGGTTAACGGCTTATTCGTTTACGCGGGTTTAATCGCGCCGCCGAAGACGAAATCGAGGCCTGTTCGCAATTTTCGCAACTGCTCGGTCTGGCCTGAGAGATATTCTTTGCCTTTGCCGGTGATTGAGTAGTAGCGTCTTTTACGGCCTGATTTGGTGATTTCGACGCGTGCTTTGACGAGGCGTTTGGCTTCGAGGTTGTAGAGCAGGGGGTATAGGGTGCCTTTGCCCAGCGTGAGGATTTCGTCGCTGCGGTTTTCGATTGCCTGTGTCAATTCATAGCCATACATTTCGCCGCGTGAGAGAATCTGAAGCACAACGACGGGGGCGATACCTTTGAGCAACTGACTTTCAAATTTCATACCAATCTCCTTTTCATAAAACATCGTATTTAGTCATACCATATTGTTATGCTTATTATGTATTACATACTATGCGATGTCAAGTAAAATATTGAAAAAATAAAAAATATTTTTGTTGGCCACCCTATTTCATTGAGATGTTGTCTAGGGAGAAGCATAAGGCAGGGAAATATCCAATATCCAATTTTCAATATAGAATGTTAAAGTTAACGGATAAGATTGTTTCAGGCGTTTTTTGGGGTGATTCGGCGGGTGGCGGAAAAGCCGGAGCTAATTGTGGCCGTGAGCATAGCCAGGAATGTAACGGCGGTAAACCAACTGGCCCAGGTTGCGGCTGGGAAGTGGGCGGATTTGATAAGGACGATTCCGACGGTTAAGGACTGGAGGAACATTTTTATTTTGCCGGAAGCGACGGCGCGAAAATCGATACCTTTGGCTTCGGCGGCGTGGCGAAGAATGGTTACATAGCCCTCTCTGCCGATAAGGATAACGGCGATACCCCAGCGAATGACGTTCATATAAGTTTCGGAAATGGTGAAGAAGGCAGGTTCGCGGATGATGGCGAAGCAGATGAATGAGCCGCAGACGAGGATTTTGTCGGCGAGCGGGTCAAGCATACGGCCTAATTTGCTGGCGACGTTGAGTTTTCGGGCGATGGGGCCGTCGATGATGTCTGTGAGGGCGGCGATTAAGAAGACGGCAAGGGCGTTGTCGAAAACGAAGATTCTGTCTTTGGCCTGGGGGATATAGAGAAGCATACCGAGAAAGAGTATGGTCAGGACAAGCCGGCCAAAGGTCAATATGTTAGGAACCTGTTTTAGCATAGGCAAAGTTTACATATTGATTTGGGTAATTCAACATTAAATTTTTTTGCAGAGGAGGTCGTAGTTTTTTGAGCCGGTTATTTTGGCGTTAATGAAAGAGCCGGGCGGGACGCGGCAATCGCGGATAATGCAGACGGGGTCGATATCGGGGGCCTGGCCGAAGAAGCGGGCTTTGGCGGTGTGATTTTTGTCAATGCTGTCAACGAGGCAGGTCAGTGTGTCGCCTATTCGGGATTTATTTTTGTCGAATACGATTTTTTGCTGGGCGAGCATAAGTTTTTCGATGCGAAGTTTTTTGACGTTATCGGGAATCTGATGGGGGAGGTTGGCAGCGGGGGTTCCCTGTTCGGGGTAGAAGGGGAAACAGCCGAGGTTGTCGAAATGTGCCCATTTGAGAAAAGCGAGAAGTTCGTTGAAGCGAGCGTCTGTTTCGCCTGGGAAGCCGATGATGAAGGTGGTGCGGAGAACGCAGCCGGGGATTTTTGTTCGGAGGGTTTCGATGAGTCGGCAGATTTTGTCTTTGGAATGCGGGCGGCGCATTGCCTTGAGGATTTGGGGGTTGATGTGCTGGAGGGGGATGTCGAAATACGGGAGGATTTTGTCGCAGGTGCCGACGGTTTCGATGAGGCGTTCGGTAATTCCCGTGGGGTAGAGGTATAAGAGTCGAATCCAGCGGAGTCGCGGGATTTTGGCGAGGTCGGAGAGCAATTTTGGAAGGGCGTCTTTAATCCCAAGGTCGCGGCCATAGGCGGTGATGTCCTGAGCGATGATATTAAGCTCGACTGCGTCTGAGGCAACGAGCTCCCGTGCTTCGGCGAGGATTAGCTGTTTTGGTTTGCTGCGTGCTTTGCCCCTGATAGCGGGGATGGTGCAGAAGGAGCATTTTTTGTTGCAGCCCTCGCTTATTCGCAGATATGCCCAGTG
>Ga0187873_1002442_pt1 | contig 14132 bp, 9 predicted proteins | sample June2016WEW_16_1_2_FD_133012 | JGI IMG/M metagenome (GOLD analysis project Ga0187873, IMG submission 133012) | Peatland microbial communities from SPRUCE experiment site at the Marcell Experimental Forest, Minnesota, USA - June2016WEW_16_100 | ecosystem: Environmental > Terrestrial > Soil >... | reverse complement strand
CTATCTCACCGCGGTGGGTCAGATCCTGAAACAGACCGTTCCCACCAACGTGCCCAGCGGCAGTTATGTTTACCAGCTCACCGGTGTCTATGGAAGTTCAAGTCAATACCGCACCGGTGTTGTGGGGATGATAACCACCGAGGCCGGTACCAGCGGCGGTACCGTTACGGGCGGCGAATATGACGTCAACGTGGAGGGTGTCATCAACGATGGTAACGGTCTCTCCACACCCTACTCAGGCAATACCGGCACCTACACCGCCCCCGACCCGACGACCGGCCGGTTTACCGTCGCGACAACGCTGAACAGCACAACCTCCAACCACGTGGGCTACCTGGTGTCCGGTTCGCAATTCCTGCAATTGTCGACGGATGCCCTAGCCAGCGACACTGCGGTTCTGGTCGGCATGACGCAACTCCAGAGCGGATCCTTATCCTTAACCACTGGCAGCAATCTAGTCTATTATGCGACGGGGACGGAGACCGCCGAGCTTGGACTCATCAACGTCACTGGATTCACCAGCTATACGGCCAACTATTACGAGGATGTAGGTGGCTCGCCGGAAACTCCTCAAAACCCGCAATGTTCCTACGCAATCGACGGCAATGGGCGGTTGGTAACCAGCGGCGCCACTTGCACAATGTATCTAACTACATATAAAACAATGTACCCTCCGGTTTTCTACCTTACCGGCCCTAACACGGGTGTCATGCTCGGAACGGGCGCCGGTGTTTATGTTGGCCAGGTCGAACCGCAGGTGGCCCCGAGCGGCGGCTTCTCCTCTACCTCTCTCTCAGGCACTTTTTATGATGGCGATAGTGAGGTGGTCAACGAGAGCGTAAGCGCCGAAATGATAGACGTAGAGGTGTTAACGCTCAACGGTAGCGGCGGCGTCGATATAATCGGTGACTATATTGGTGGCTATATCGGAACCTCAGTCAACCAGGAGGCCGATCAGACCACTGACACCTCGCTCGGAACGGTGAATTCCAATGGCACCTTCAGCACCAATTCTACCTACGGGCAGATCAATGCCATCATGATTTCCACTACCAAGGTCGTGGACATCGACAATTCCACACAGGTTTACCCCATCATTACGTTGGTCAAGCAATAGCATTTAACTTCGCGGAAAAGGGCCTTGCCCGTCAGCCGACGGGCAAGGCCCTTCCGGCAACGGTGGCCAGATGAGATTGAACTTGCGTCGAGAATCGGCTGACTGTATGTTGGCAGCCGAATCGCGCAGACAAAGTATAGATTGGTATTCAGGTTTCACATTCTCTGAAAAACATACTTACCAGGAGGCATGCAATGAGTAGACTTATACGGCTAAGAATTCGGAAAGAAGGTAGCGACATGTTCAGGTGGATGACCCTGTTCATTTTCGTGGTTGCCCTGGGGCTTGTACCGGCGCGCGCACAAGAGAAACCGGCACTCGTGGTTCATGCGTTCACCGTCGCTTCCGGCGTGAACTTCCCTTACGATATGAAGGACTTGCAAGCCCAAGCGATCGGGGAAATCAAGGCTAAAGATGCGGAACAATTCGACGTAGTTAGTGACGCTCCCCCAAATCAGGCCCGTGTCTATGTTCTCGACGGCGAAGTCCAGGAGTGGCACAAAGGCAACACGGCAGAACGGTTGCTAATTGCTGGGGGTTCGGTGGCGGGACGTGAAAACGCGAAGATTCACTTCTGGCTGACGGACAAAGATGGAAAAAAGGTTTTCGAGCAAACGGACACGGTCCGGCAACTCTTCATGCGCAACAAACACGAAAAATCATCCGGGATGCTGGCGCGACCATTCCGGGAGAAAGTCGCTGAGCGCTTGAAAGAGGCGAAGCTGGTACCCGAGGGTGTCGCAGTACAATAGTTGGGGGCGAGGTTGAAACAGAGAAGCATGCTGACTTGGGCCGACCAAGCGTCCCCATAGCTGCAGGAGTGAAAGCCGCCAGCCATATCTGCGCCTTCGGGTCGCTACGGAGGGCTGGGTTGACCGCGGAGATTTCCCCCCACGAGGCGGAGGGTACTCTGTGTTCGAGCATCGGATGGGTGGCGTACACATCCCGACGCATTTCGGGACGTGCGCCCGTGCCTTAGGCTCGCGCGGGATCGCAGTGTAAGAATCTGTCATTCGGCGATTACCCGCGATCAACGGCGCAGGGTTTACCGATTCGCCGTCACTTGGACGTATAGTTAAAATTAACCGATCCAAATCTGCTTGCACCGAAATTTCAGCGTAAGCGATTTATAATCAAGCAGTTTGGCCGGTTAATTTCGACATAACTGGTCCAATCTGTGCACGCGCTTGCAATCTCAATATTCTGATCGAGTTAGATCCAAGCGGGCATCATGACTGGCCAGTTATGTCGGCAAACCGTAGATGTGGTCTGCCTTGTCACCTACGGCGATTGGGCCTGGATCACGCCCTTATTTCTAGACACTGAGCCAGTGTCCAGAGTTGTGAGAGGGGTGTGGGTTCCGAAACCGCACTAGCGTTGGATGCGGCCTGCTCCGCTGCCGCCAATCAAGGCAAGTACTTCTTCCTTAGAGACGTGGTTGAAATCGCCGTGGATAGAGTGCTTCAGGCACGAAGCGGCTGCGGCGAACTCCACGGCTTGCTGGCCGTTCATCCCGCTCAGCAAAGCGTAAATGAGGCCGCCCGAAAACGAATCGCCGCTGCCAACACGGTCCACAATCCAAATCCGGTACTTGCGGCTGAGGTAACACTGGTTGCCGTCGGATAGGAGACACGACCAACCGTTTTCCGACGCTGAAATACTCTCTCGCAAAGTCATGGCAACGTATTTAAATCCGAAGCGTTCGTGCAACTCGCGAGCTACCTCCTTGTATCGCTCCGCGTCCAAAGATCCCTGAGCCACGTGGACATCCTTGGCCTCCACGCCCAAAACGAGTGCAGAGTCCTCCTCGTTTCCAATCAGCACATCGACATATTCCATCAGGCCGGTCATCACCGCGCGCGCCTTCTCGGGCGGCCAGAGCTTACGGCGGTAGTTCAGATCGCAACAGACGATGAGGCCGTGTTTTCGAGCCGCCTGGCATGCTTCGCGGGTCGTCGCCGCCATACTGTCGCTCAGCGCCGGGGCAGTGCCTGACCAGTGGAAACATTGCTTGCCCGCGAAGACCGCGTGCCAGTCCACCCTTCCGGGGCCCAATTCAGTAATCGAGCTACCCGCCCGATCATAGATTACCTTCGAGGGACGTTGCGACGCGCCCGTTTCGAGGTAGAAGGTTCCCAAGCGCTTGCCGCCACGCAGAACGAAATCGGTGTTAACCCCAAACTGGCGGACGAAGTTGATGCAAGCGTCACCGATCTCCGTGTCCGGCACGACGGATAGGAGATATGCGTCCAACCCGAAGTGAGCGAGTGAAACTGCGGCATTCGCTTCGGCGCCGGTGTAGCCCACCTCGAACTCGTGAGCCTGGACGAACCGCTCGCATCGCTTCGTCGCTAACCGCATCAGCAGTTCTCCGAAGAACACCGCCCCTATCGATTTCTTCGTCCCGGTCCCGATCATTGTTATTTCCTCTTTGCCTCCTGCACGATGGCCATAAAGTCGAGCGCATTCTCGGTGATTGCCGCAAAGTCCTTGGCGGCGATGAGCGGCTTGCCGACGAGTTCGCCGCCGACCCCGACCGCGCAAGCGCCCGCCTTGATGAATTCCGGCGCGGTGGCCCGGTTCACCGCCCCGGTCGGCATGATCTTGATGTGCGGAAACGGCCCTCTGAGGTCTTTGAAGAACTGAGGCCCGCCGACGCCTGCGGGGAAAATCTTGACCACGTCGGCCCCCGCCTCCCACGCATTGAGAACCTCCGTGGGTGTCATCGCGCCGGGCATCACCGGCACCGCGTAGCGTTTGCAAACGCTGACGACGTCCGGACGGAAAACAGGTGAAACAATGAAATTCGCTCCCGCCAGTATCCCCAGCCGCGCCGTCTCCGCGTCCAGCACCGTTCCGGCACCTATGTACACATCGTCCGTACTGAGGGCCGCTGTGGCTTCTTCGATTACTGCCAGCGCCCCCGGCACCGTCATGGTGATTTCTATGAACTTGACCCCGCCCTGCCTTAGCGCGCGGCCGACGTTCACCAAATCTTCGGCTTTGTCCGCGCGGATGACCGCGATCACTCCCGTTTCTGTAAGTGCCTGCAACGTCCGTTCTTTACTTGTCATGGGACTCCTATCCTTCACGTCTGTTGCTCATGGCCGCTTTGAGTGTTGCGTTCAGGTAACCGATGGAGTAGGCCAGACCGGGGCTGGGCCGGAACTGACCCGCATTGTCGTGCTCGCCGCCCTCCGTTCCTCCCAGCCGATTCCCCAATACTGGGACATGATCCGGGATCACGAGCCCGTCGAAGTTAATCTCAACCAGGGCTTCCATCACCTTGTACATGTCGTAGTAACCGTCGTCCATCAAAGTTTCCGTGAAGTGGGGCAGAGGTGATGTGACGTTCCGGAAATGAATTTTGAACAATTTCTTCTGGGTACCGAAGAACTTGATGACCTCGACGGGGTCCTTGCTCATCCTCGACCCGCCCTCGAGCCAGCTCCCCACGCATAGGCAGACGCCCACGTTGGGACTATTGGCGATCTCCATAGCTCTCTTGTAGCCCTCAAAGGTGCTGAAAATGCGGGGAATGCCCGCGAGCACCGGCTGCGGTGGGTCATCAGGGTGGATCCCGATGCGGACACCTGACTCCTCGGCAACCGGGACAACCTTCTTGATGAAGTAGGCGAAGTGATCCCAGATTTCCTCACTCGAGAACACGCGGCCATGCGAAAGCGGTTCCTTATACGTCGTTCCGTTCCAGCCCCCATGGAAGTTGGGACTTGATAGATCGCAGTCGGACGCAGAATACCCACGGCGCACAGTCGCCTGGCCGCTCCGCCAATTGCCGTTGCCCTCGAAGCCGTAGGTCATGTAAGGGATGCCGGCTTTGCCCAGGTAGCGGATGTAATTCATGAATTCTTCGATTTTCGCGTCGCGCCCGGGGAGATTCAGCACGATCTCCGGAACGTTAATGACGGCGCCAGTCGGGCCGATTCTACCGGACTCGTTGTAGACCTTGAAGCCACCCGCTTCCCATTGCTCCCGCATTCTGGTGAAGCCCTCGATGGTGGCGGTCTCCGGCGTGATATCCGCACTGCTGATCCATGTCACCCCAAGCTGCTTGAGGTACAACATGTTCTCCTCGGTGGGATTCCGCGCGCCCGTCCCTATCTTGATCCCAGAGGGAAGCAGGGGGAGCTTCGCAGAACCTCTGCCGGCGCAAGCCAACAGCGCCGCGCCTCCCAGGGTCATCTTGGCGAAATGTCTTCTATTGATATTGAACTTCGCGTCCCGTGCCTGTTGCGATTCTCTGGAAATGCTCATGCCGAACCTCCTTAGCCGGAATTTCCATTATCGACCTCCGGTACGACCGATAGCATCCAGAATCTCCATTTTGGCATTTTTGACCTCCGTACTATAGACTCTCTCGGCCCGCTGTCAACCACAATTGCGTGGCGCAGAAGCCAGCGCGCCATTCGGTACCTGCGGCTGCGTCCCCAGGACGCTGTCGCCCGCGTTAACCTTGCCAACAGCTTGTTGAAAACGCGAAAATTTGACGCTGCTATCCGCGAGTACGAGGAAGCCCTCCGCCCACAGCCGAGTGAGCCCATTGCCCATTACAATTTCGCCGTCGCCCTCGAAGTCGCCGGCGAGAAGGCGCGCGCCCGGCAAGAGTATGAAGCCTACTTGCAGCTCTCTCCCACGGCGCCTGACGCAGGCGAGGTCCACAAACACCTGCGCGAGTTGCCGTCTTCGAAGAGGTGATGTGCCGGAATGCCGCGAAGACTAACGCGCCACCTGTTGGTGTCACATCTTGAGCGTAGCGCCGACCTTCAGGAGGGCAAGTCCTGGCCTGAAGGCTAGCTCTACGAGTCAAGTTAGGACACTACCCGCCACCTGGGGATCTGGCGTTTGCTTGGAAGCTTGCCCGCGCTCTTTGGCCTTTCCTACCTTTCAACCGCTCTAAGATAAGCCGCTGGTGTTATACTCCTGCGGCATCAATACTTCGCCGCGAAAGGAAACAAGCCATGAGAAAACTCATGCTGATGATTGCTTGCCTGCTGGGCGCGGGAAGCCTCTGTTTGGCTGAAGCGGGAAAGCCCCCGCTCTTGCGGCAGCCCTCGGTCAGCCGCAGCCAAATCGTCTTCAGCTACGCGGGGAGCCTCTGGATTGCAGGCCGGGATGGTGGTGAGGCGCGGCGGCTGACCACGGGCGGCCACGAAAGTCATCCTATGTTTTCTCCTGACGGCACCGAGATCGCCTTCACGGGCGAATACGATGGAACCCCGGATGTTTACGTGGTGCCGGCGACCGGCGGGGTGCCGCGACGTTTGACCTATCACCCCGCTGCGGATGTAGTCGTAGGCTGGACACCGGACGGCAAGCAAGTGCTGTTTCGCTCGGAGAGGAACGCGTTTGCCAGCGGCGTGGTGCAACTCTTCACCATCTCCGTTGAAGGCGGATTTCCGACGCCGGTGCCGCTGGTAAGGGCCGCCGAAGGCTCCTATTCGCCCGACGGGTCGCGCTTGGCCTACGTACCAATTGTGCAATGGCAACGTGCCTGGAAACGCTATCGCGGCGGTCAGACGAGGCCCATTTGGATCGCCCACCTCGCCGACTCGCGCATCGAGGCAAAGGTCCCTCGCGACAACTCGAACGACTTCAACCCAATGTGGGTGGGCGATACGGTCTATTTCCTGTCCGACCGCAACGGCCCCGTGACGCTCTTCGCCTACGACACCCGCAACAACAAAGTGACGCAGGTGGTGAAAAACGACGGGTTGGATGTCAAGTCAGCTTCGGCCGGCCCGGACGCGATCGCCTACGAGCAGTTCGGCTCGTTGCACCTGCTTGATCTCAAGTCTCACCAGGTTCGCAAGGTTGAAATCAGCATTGCCGGCGACCTGGCGGAGGTGCGCCCGCACTTCCAGAAGATCGAACCCCAGCGCATCCGGTTCGCCCGCATCTCCCCGACCGGGGCGCGCGCTGTCTTCGGGGTGCGTGGAGAAATCCTGACCGTTCCTCCCGAGAAGGGCGACATCCGCAACCTGACGAATACCACCGACGTGGTGGAGCGCGACCCGGCATGGTCGCCTGACGGAAACTCCATCGCCTATCTCTCCGACGAATCGGGTGAGTACGCTCTTCACATTCGCAACCAAAATGGCATGGGCGAGGTGCGCAAAATCGACTTGGGCAAGCCGTCCACGTTTCGCTATTCCCCCACTTGGTCGCCCGACTCGAAGAAGATCGCTTACGTAGACAAGCGGCTGAGCGTGTGGTACGTGGACCTAGAGAAAAAGACGCCCGTCCGCGTCGACACGGACACCTACGCAGGCCCCTTCTACGCGCTCAATCCGGCTTGGTCGCCCGACAGCCGGTGGCTCGCCTACACCAAGCAGCTACGCAACTACCTGCACGCTGTTTTCGCCTATTCGCTGGAACAAGGCAAGAGCTACCAGTTGACGGACGGCATGAGCGATGCGCTCTACGCGGCCTTCGATAAAGAGGGCAAATATCTTTACTTTACCGCCAGCACCAACACCGCTCTGAGCATCGGCTGGCTCGATATGACCAGCTTACAGCACCCGGTCTCTCGCAGTGTTTACGTTATGGTGCTCAAGAAGGACTTGCCCTCGCCGCTGGCCCCGGAGAGCGACGAAGAGAAGCCCAAGGAAGCCGAGAAGAACGACAAGGACAAGCAGGCCGAGAAGGGCGATAAAGACAAGGCGGAAAAACCCGTCACAGTCGAGATTGACCTCGAGAACATCAGCCAGCGCATCCTCGCCCTACCTATCCCCGCCCGCAATTACGAACAGCTCGACGCGGGCAAGCCGGGCGTGCTTTACTTGGTCGAAGGCCCTCCGGTCGATCCTCTCGAGTTTGAAGATGGGCCCCCAACCGTCACCGTACACAAATTCGATCTCAAAACGCGCAAAACGGAGAAAATCCTCGAGGGCGTCACTTCCTTCCATCTCTCCTTCAATGGCGAGAAGATGCTTTATGCGCGGCAGAATCAGTGGACCATCGGCCCGGCGGAGAAAGCTCCGCAGGGCCCGCCTCCACCCGAACCGAAACCCGGCCAGGGCGGCCCCCTCAAGCTCGACCAAATGGAGGTCTACGTCGACCCGCGCGCCGAATGGAAGCACATGTACTATCAGGTCTGGCGCGACGAGCGCGATTTCCTCTACGATCCGGGACTGCATGGCTTGAACCTCGAGGCCGCCAAGAAGAAATACGAACCTTACCTCGATAGCATCTCCAGTCGCGATGACCTCAACTACCTGTTCGAAGAGATGTTGGGTGAAATCACGATCGGGCACATGTTTGTCGGCGGCGGCGATATACCGGAGCCGAAGCGGTTGAAGACCGGACTGCTCGGCGCCGACTACCGGATCGAAAATGGCCGTTACCGCTTCGCGCGCATTTACAGTGGAGAAAACTGGAATCCCAGGTTACGCGCGCCGCTCACGCAGCCCGGCGTCAACGTCAAAGCCGGTGAGTATCTCCTCGCCATAAACGGCCGCGACGCGCGCGCGCCCGCCAACCCCTATAGCTTCTTCGAGGAAACGGCGGGCAAGCAGGTAGTGCTCAAGGTGGGTCCGAACCCCGACGGGACCGGAGCGCGCGAGGTCACCGTAGTTCCCGTGGATAATGAGGACGCCCTGCGCAATTATGCCTGGATTGAAGACAATCGCCGTCGGGTGGACGAGCTGACCGGTGGCCGGGTGGCTTACGTCTACCTGCCCGATACCTATGCGGGCGGCTACACCAATTTCAATCGCTATTACTTCGCCCAGGTGGGCAAGGAAGCGGCCATCGTCGACGAGCGCTACAACGGGGGCGGTGACATTGCCGACTACATCATTGACTATCTCCGCCGGTCGCTCTTGGACTACTTTACCATGCGCGAGGGCACGGACATCACCACTCCCATCGAGGCCATCTTCGGTCCCAAGGTGATGATCATTAACGAAATGGCGGGCTCCGGTGGCGATGCCTTGCCCTGGATGTTTCGCAAAACCGCCATCGGCCCGCTGATCGGCAAGCGAACTTGGGGCGGCTTGGTGGGGCACTATACCAACCCAGCCGACCTCCTCGACGGCGGCTTTACCGGGACGCCGAATCTAGCTTTCTATAATCCCAACGGCACCTGGGACGTCGAGAACCACGGCGTCCCCCCGGACTTCGAGGTGGAATTGGATCCCCAGGCGGTGCGCCAGGGACACGACCCGCAGCTTGAGAAGGCCGTCGAGGTGGTGATGGATTTACTCAAGAAGAATCCGCCGCCCCCCGCGCCTCACCATCCGCCCTATCCTGATTATCACAAGGCGGAGCACACAGCTGTCAGTCAGTAATCAGTGTTCGGTTGTGAGGTGGTGATTCGATCGAATTCATGGCCCCGGGTGCAGGATCAGCTTCTGCACCCGCCAGTTCAGCAGCTCGCTAACATAGAGAAGGTTTTCAGAAGGACAGGCTATTTCATGAACCCAGCGGAACTCGTCGAGTTGCTTGCCGGGCTTTCCGAAGGCTCCCAGAATGTTTTCACTCAAGTCGAGCTTGTAGATTCGGCCCGCCAGCGAGTCTGAGCTGCAGAGAACTTGGTGGGGGCTGGGGGTGATGCAGAGCGCCCAGGGAGCGCCGACGTTCGTCCATTGCTTCAATAAGTTGCCATCCGCATCGAAGATCTGAATTCGTCTGTTTTCGCGGTCCCCGACAAACACATTCCCCTGGGCATCAGCCACAATCGAGTGCGGCGTATGGAACTCGCCGGGAGCCGTTCCGCGCTTACCCCAGGCCTTCACCCAATTGCCGTCTTTGTCATATTTCACCACTCTGGAGTTGCCGTAGCCATCGCTGACGAAGATGTCTCTCGCTGCAAGACGTGGACGCCGTGATTGCTTACGTGCGTACTCCGAAACGATAGTTTGACCTTAGATTGGAGACATCGTGTGGTGTGCTCTCTGACGTCGAGCGGGTAGCCACGGTCAGTGGTTTGCTGACTGTGGGATTTTCTCATGCCCGATACTGTTACGGTAACCACACGTCGTCAATCTGGTTGGGTACGCAACCACGGATGCTGTTTTGAACGGCGGTCGTCTAAGAACCAGGACGCCGGCCCCTGTGATCGGAAATGCAGGTTCATACCCTGCCCGCCGGACCAATCGAAACGATCAAGCCAAGCCGAAGCTCCAAACTCGAACCCTTCCAAGAACACTTGGTAGTGCTCAGCTTCCGTGAAGCCGACTTCTCAGGCCCAATCCGCTCCCGGCGATGTCGATCACCTGAAAATCACTGGTGGGATGGGGATTTCATGACAGTTATTGGCGTTATTACTTCTCGAGGGCGGAGCTGCTCCGATCAGGCGAACTCCGATCTTACGAGCATGAGTTGGAACACCTCACCCGATTGATGGTTCACGCCCAACTGTAGCCTCATTGTCGGCAGGATTTCCGCGCCAAGTAAAATGTGCGACAACCGGGGTGTATTTTAGGATCGCCAGTAAAGAAGGGCGTCGCATCAAATGCTCTGATCCGGTCGAAGTCAGCCTTACGCAATGTGCGGCGGATCTCGGAGGAACTCCAGCACACCTCCTCCACCCGTTCGTGGTGCCTTCGCCAACAGCCTGCGTCCCGGATGAACCATTCAATGTCGCTCCATGCTCGGTCGGCCTGGCGGCTATGCCCATTGCGCATCACCACCGCCACGCCCGGTTTCTCGAACCAGACGGTGCCCGACCAGTATCGCTCAAACCCAAGGGAGTTGTTCACATCGAAATAGAAGTAGCCGCCGGGGCGCAAGGCGCGTGAAACAGCACGTCCGACCAGTGCCAAGTCGCCCTTTCGCTCCAAATGATTGAGCGCATCGAATTCGCACAATATCAGGCCGACCGGCTCCGGCAATCGGAAATGCCGCATGTCAGCGCGGACGATGCGAAGTGGCAGGCCGAGATGTCGAGACTTCTCACGGGCCAGCCGACACATAGTTGGGGAGAGATCCACGCCGTACATCTTGATGCCCTTGCCCGCCAGCACAAGGGCCGTTGTTCCGGTCCCACATGCCAGGTCACATGCGGATTCAAGGTGGAGCAGAATCCCGCCAAGCACGCGCTGTCGGGCCGCCTCGTACCAGGACAGGTGAAATGTGAAGAGCTGGTCGTAATACTTTGCCAGCAGTCCATACGGCCGATTGGCCATGATCCGAGGCATACTGGTGCCACCTTGTCCCCGAATTATAGGACAATATGCAGATATTGCCACGCCCGTACAGGACAGACAGGTTTTTGAGAACTTCCCCAAGAGTCCAGTTCTATGAAGTCGCGCCAACCGCCGTCGGTCTGAATTTCGTCACTCGCCGTACGGCTCACCAGAGAAGCGACCGAAGCCTGAAGCTTGGCATTGGAGCGAAATCCTAGACTGCCCGCCCATACTGGCACCGGGGTTTACGATAGCTGGCGATAACAGCCCTTCCCACCACTTAAGACGGATTGGGAACGAAAAGCGCCCCTTTCGTCAATTGTGAGTGGCTTGTGGCGGGGCACCCTTGAGGTACCGGCTCACAAACTTCAGAAACGTCGGCCAGTTCGGGACGGGGCTGTGCCCATCCTCGTGTTGGCGGAAGGCAAGATCACCGTCAATCATAGCCGTCCCAATCGGCGGAAACTCGGTGGTCCCCAGGTCTTTCTTGCCTAAAAGTCGATAGACCGGCCCCGCGGCTTCGGCCGCCAGAAACATGCCCTTGGCATCCAACCAACCGTCGCCTTGTGTCGCGCCGCCGCCGATGAACACGGGGCGTGGGGCGCACAAAGCGATCAGTTCGTGGGAATCCACGGGCAAATCATTGGGTGTGAGGGGGCCGGCGTACTTGAGAAAGTTACCGGCCATCCAGTGATACTCCCCCGTAGCCGCCACGTTTTCCAGCCGTTCGCCGAAGTTGCGACGGTAGAGCGCGGCACCCCCCATTCCGGAAGAACTGATGTAGGCGATGGCGAAGCGAGGGTCGTAAGCCATGGCGACCAGCGCCGCCTTGCCATAGCGCGAGTGACCTTCAACGCCGACTTGTTTGGCGTCCACGGATTTATCAGTCTCAAAGTAATCGAGCGCGCGGCTGGCGGCCCAGGCCCAGGCGCGCAAAGCGCCCCAATCATCCGGGGCGCGCGGCTGTCCCTTGTTGCAGAGGCCGATGATTCCTTCCGTCAGGCCGTCCCCGTTATCGGCCTGAGCACTCGTCGGAATGAGTAGAGCGTACCCCCAGCCTTGGGCGAGAACTTGCTGCCGCCAGCTTGGTCCCGGGGGAGGGGGCGGAGGCTTGACCCCGCGAGCCGCGAGCTGCTCGAGGAACTTGCGCATCAGCACAGGATCAAACCCAAATTCCGTGATCACCGGCACCGGGTCCCGCGTGTTCGCCGGCGTGGTGAGCGTCAGATCGACATTCACCGTGATAAGCGGATAGGAGGAATTATCCACGTGGCCCACCACACGCTTCGTTATCACCGGCACATCGCCGTTCATCTCCCGCGACATGCCGGTAACCTCCCAGTTCACTTTTGGCGTGTTCTTGGGGACTCGTCCATAGACCTCCCGGTCGAATTCCTCCATGATTTCCGGTCGGCGCTTATTCCACCAAGACGCGGCGCTGGTGACCATGCTGCCGGAGTTCAGGAGCAGCGGGTCCGGCAGATTCGAATAGGGATTGGCCTTGGCTTCTTCGTAGTTGACCGCATTCGACGCCTGGGGGTGATCGGGATCCGCTCCCGGTCGGAGCGAGGTAATGTGGAGCAGGTCCATCATCCTTTGGTGGGCTTGTTCCGCGGTGAGATGCAGCGGTGGAGTCAAGGCAGCGCCGGCAGGCCGCGGCGCCTGGCCGGTCGCAAGGCCGGCAGGGAGCACCGCTAGTCCAAGACACAACCGTATCAGTCTCATTCCAGGCAAGCGAGGCCCCCGGGGAGCTAAACTCCCGTTCGCGCCTGAACCTCACAATTTGAAGCTTGAGGGCTCTGGCGCAACTGTCCGAAATCGAGCTGTACTGAATATAGCAAAAGGGGAGCTGTCGAGTCATTTGAACATGTTACCGCGCGCGCCGGTAGAGGCATAACCCCAGCTCGAGGGCTTCGAGGAGGGTTACATGAGCCGCAGGTCCTCATGGGAGTGCCTCAAGGCTATTTACGTGCGTCTCGTGGAGCGCCATGCGGGGCAAAGCAGACGATTCGAAGAATGCGAAGGTCTCGGACGTGAACGAACAACGTTGGGGAAAACTTGCAACCTTCGTCTCCCCCGGCGGCGGAATAATAGGCGTTTACCAACCAAAACATCCGAGTCCGTTGTAGCTCAAGCCCTGAGCAGCTGCACTATCAACACGAACCTGCTGCCCGGAAAGCGATAACTGTTGGTAACAGTCCAACCCACCACTTAAACCGGATTGGGAATGAAAAACGCCCTTCCACCCCGGAACCTAGCCCAACCGGTGGGCCGGCTGATGGGTATCCCATGAATCGCTCTCCTCGATAGATCTGGCAAGTTTCCCTCCGCTTCAATCCCACCACTCCGAAGTGTGCCAAAGGACTCTCATGAATTCCTTTAAGAAGTGGCTTCAAGATCACCTTGGGTTGATCCGGCTTGTTCTTTTGCTGTTTGTCGGTCTCAATCTCTTTTCCGCCCATCGGATGTTTTCTGTGTCCCTACTACTGGCTCTCGCCCACATCATCGTGGCCGTCGTCCTCTTGCTGGGAGTGATTCTTATTCACTAGGGTCGGCCCCACGTGTGACTTAAAGCAAAACTTTGCCCGATTTAAACCATAACCTTGCCGCCGAGGCAGATATAAGTCCTTTGTTTCAGCAAACAGTAGATGCCACGGGCGGCAGCGATTTAAACCATAAGCTTGCCGAGAGTCTGGTTTTTAACCATAAAGTTGCCTGTCCCTTGAAGGATAATATTGCCAATCGGGAAGCATAACTTTGCCAAAGGAACAGTCCCTTAAAGCATACATTGGTCGCAGATGCTTTTTCGCATCGGTTCGTTAGGACTACGGCTGTGCAGAGTGGGATCTTATTCGCTGCGGGTCTGG
>Ga0187873_1002437_pt1 | contig 14147 bp, 14 predicted proteins | sample June2016WEW_16_1_2_FD_133012 | JGI IMG/M metagenome (GOLD analysis project Ga0187873, IMG submission 133012) | Peatland microbial communities from SPRUCE experiment site at the Marcell Experimental Forest, Minnesota, USA - June2016WEW_16_100 | ecosystem: Environmental > Terrestrial > Soil >... | reverse complement strand
CCTCGGAGACGCTGGTGGGGTACGTCTGCGAGATGCTGCGCATGGCCGAAGTGCAACTGCCGAAGCTGGGCGCCATCATCGCGGTCAACGGCCCCGGCGGATTTACCGGCGTGCGCGTGGGATTGGCCGCAGTGAAGGGCCTGGCCGAATCGGCACAGATTCCGGTGATGGCGGTTTCGCGGCTGGAGGTGCTGGCGGCGAAGGCGAGTGTGGAGTCGGCGGCGCTGGATGCGCATCGTCACGAAATCTTCTTGCGCGTCGAAGGGCCGGATAAGCAGGCCAGAGAATTGCTGGCTGGAGCAGCGGAGCTGGCGGCGATTGTTCTGCCGCCTGCGCGAATTGCCGTTTGCGACGATGCCGCTGAGGAAATGCTGCATGAGGCATGGCCAGCTGCGGAGCTGGTTCGCGTGACTGCTCCCACCGCGGCGGATGCGCTCCGGCTTTGCGCGGCACGTGCGGCAGCAGGGGAGTTTGTGGACCTGGCGCTGCTGGACGGCAACTACCTGCGCCGCTCGGATGCGGAGATTTTTGGCGAGGCTGATGAGGCGGCCGAAAAGCCTGCCGTATCGGCCAGGGAGCGCGTGCCGCCCGATGATGTGGCGCTGCGGGTGTGGCCCATGCGCGAGGCGGACCTGGATGAGGTGGTGAAGATCGCCAAGAGTCTGAAGGAAGCACCTCAATGGCCACGAGAGGCCTACGCGGCCGCGTTGAACCTGGATTCAAACCGGGATGCCGCACCGCGGCGGATTGCGCTGGTTACGGATGGAGGGCGGGCGGGCAACGTGACGGGCCTTCTGGTAGCCAGACTGCTGCCTCCGCAGGCCGAGCTGGAGATGATCGCGGTCGACGCTCGATTCCATAGGCGGGGCCTGGCGCGGAGGCTCTTTGTCGAGCTGGCCGGCAGGCTGCGACTGGCCGGGGTTACGGAGGTTGTTCTGGAGGTGCGCGCCTCCAACCAGGCGGCGCTGGGGCTTTACCGGCGGCTGGGCTTTGTAGAAACCGGACGCCGGCCGGGCTATTATGTGGATCCGCCTGAGCCAGCAGAAGATGCGGTTCTGATGCGCCTGGGGCTGGAGGGCTTGTAATCCCGCATCTCCAGGCAATAAACGCTTGTAGTTATGGGGCACCCGCCTTAGGCTGCTGTGACGGCCAAACGAACAGAGCGTGACTACGGTTACGCAAGGGGGCTTTCCGGGACGAAATTCCACAGGCGAGGTTACTTCCGGTCCTTTTTCGACTTGCGGCTTGCGCTCCGGGGGCGATATATGTAAGTGTTCCTTAATACACGGAGGTGACGGATGGATGAAGTACAGAATTCCACGCTGAGCGCAGAAATTGAACGCCTGCATGCAGAACATCGACGCTACGCTCAGCGGTTAGAAGAGTTGGTTCAGAAGCCTTACCTCTCCACAGAGGAGCAGATCGAGGAAATCAAGCTGAAAAAGCTCAAACTGCACGCCAAGGATTTGATTTACGCCCTGGAACGCAGACTGCCGGTCACTGCTTAGCTTTTTGAATCAACAGGGAATGCAGGCGAATTGTCAGGGCACACGCCCCGTTCGGTCTCCGGCGGGGCGTGTGCCTGTGAGTCCCCCAGCCTGCCTGTTTCAATCATCCATCGAGCAGAATCACCGTATAATCGTCTAGGACAATGGTTCGTGACGGTTATATCTACGGTTTGAGCCTTCTGGCAGTAGCGGTTGTGCTGGCATGGGCCACGGGCAACTGGGCGTGGAGCATTGCGCCAGTGCTTCTGGCGGCCTTTTTTCTCTGGTTTTTCCGCGATCCGGAGCGGACAATTCCCATAGATCCCGGCCTGATTGTCTCTCCCGGAGACGGGTTGGTCACCGAAACGGCCTCCATCAACACTCCTGAAGGTCCGCGGCAGCGGATCAGCATCTTCCTCAGTGTCTTTGATGTGCACGTGAACCGTTCGCCGATCGGCGGCATTCTGACCGGTGTGCGCTATCAGAAGGGCCGGTACATGAACGCCATGAACCCGGATTCCGCCGACCGGAACGAGCAGAACATCGCAACAGTCCAGGGCGAGGGGCGCGACGAGGGCATGGAGATAACCTTCAAGCAGATTGCCGGGCTACTGGCCCGGCGCATCGTCTTCAACCGCAGCGAGGGCGACACGGTCGAGCGTGGCCAGCGCGTAGGGCTGATTAAGTTCGGCTCCCGCGTCAACGTGATCGTGCCTGCCGAGGCGACACTGCGCGTGAAGGTGGGCCAGCGCGTCAAAGGCGGCGCGAGCGTGCTGGCGTCCATGGCCGAGTTGGAGACGGCGTCCGTTCGATCAACCGTAAAGAGGTCCACGAGCGTCAGTGTGTTGCCTAACGAATTCGACGGAGGCCGCCGATGATGCATCCCAATGCAACACAGGTCAAGGCCAGGGCGCGGGCGCAATTGCGCCGCGGAATGTTCCTGCTGCCTTCGCTGTTTACGGTGGGCAACATCGCCGCCGGATTCTTTTCCATCATCCAGACCATGACGGCCCTCACGGATGCCGGCAACGCGCATACCCACCTGGACTGGGCGGCCATCGCTATCCTCTTCGCCTTTCCCTTCGACGGGCTCGACGGCCGCATTGCGCGCATGACCAACACGTGCAGCGAATTCGGCAAGGAACTGGATTCGCTGGCCGACGCCATCACCTTCGGCGTTGCGCCCAGCCTGCTGGCGCTCATCTGGGGATTCCATTTTCTGCCCGATTCCATGAATACGGAGATGCACGAGAACCTGCTCCACGCCGGGGCTTTCATCTGTTTTCTGTATCTCATTGGCGGTGTCTCGCGGCTGGCGCGCTTTAACATCAGCCACGACCCCCAGCCGCGCAATCCGGGGCGTCCGGACCGCAAGTATTTTGTGGGCATGCCGATTCCGGCCGCGGCCGGCCTGCTGGCCGCTACGGTGCATTTTTGCGGCGGCTACCCGGTGGAGTACTGGTGGGTAGCCCTCATCTGGCTGGGAATCGTGGGCGTTAGCGGCTTTCTCATGGTCAGCACCTGGCGCTTCTGGTCCGCCAAGGAGATCAGCTTCTCCCGCCGCCATTCCTTCCGCACCCTGTTTTTTATCGCGATTGCGCTGTTTGTCATCATCAAGTTCTCCCAGGCGGTGCTGTTTTTATGGGCGCTGTTGTATATGTTCAGCGGCATCTGGGCGCGGGCGGCTTACTCGTGGTCGCGACGGCGCCGCTGGCGGTTGAAGCGCGCGCCCGCAGTTGTTTCAGAACCGGGGCCGCTGGAGCGCTGATTTTCGAACAGCTTTTAGCTGTTAGCCCTTAGCTTTTTGCTTTTGTTCAAGCATCGATTCAGCACGAACAGCTAGAAGCTAATAGCTAATGGCTAATAGCTGCTTTTACAAACCCAAGGACGCCTGTGTACAAGATCGCCATTGCCGGAGCTTCAACCCTGGTGGGCCGGGAGTTGAAGGACGCGCTGTCGGAATCGCCTTTGGCGGCGGCTAACTATGTGCTGCTGGATGAGGAGGAGGCGGAGGGCAAGCTGGACCAGGTGGGCGACGAGATCACCTTTGTCCAGGCCATTGCACCGGACGCCTTCGAGCGCATCGATTTCACGTTTTTCTGCGGCTCAGAGGACCTGACCCGCATGCACTGGCGCAACGCGCTGCGCGCAGGCTCGACGGTGCTTGACCTGAGCGGTGCTCTGGACCAGGAGGCGGGCGTCGTGGTGCGCGCGCCGCTGCTGGGTTCCGAAGCGGCTACCGTGGATTTATTTACCCCCGCCGTGGTTCCCGCGCACCCCGCGGCCCTGGCCCTGGCCCTGGTGATGGAACGGCTGCAACGGGCCGCTCCGGTGCGCATCGCCTTTGCCACGCTCTTGCAGCCGGCCAGCGAGTTTGGCCGCGCCGCACTGGACGAACTGCACCAGCAGACCGTGAACCTGCTCAGCTTTCAGGGGCTGCCGCGCAACCTCTACGACGCGCAGGCGGCTTATAACCTGCTGGCTGGCCTGGGCGAAGCCGCCAAAGCCAGCCTGAGCGCGGTCGATGCCCGAGTGCGCCGCCACTACGCCGCGCTCTCCGCCGGCCGCTGGCCCGCGCTTGCTCTGCAAGTGGTTCATGCGCCTGTCTTCCACGGTCACGCCTTCTCCATCGCCATTGAGCTGGAGCGGCCGGTGGAACTCGCCGCCCTGGAAGAGGCTATGAGCGGAGGCCGCGTGGACCTGGTGCTGGAAGATACCGATTCACCCTCCAACCTGGCCGCTACAGGGCAGGACGACGTGCTGGTCCGGCTGCGTCCCGAACAGGGCGCGCGCAACTCCAGCCAGGTCTCGCGCCTGTGGCTGTGGGCCGCCTCCGATAACCTGCGCTTGCAGGCGCAGAACGCCGTGGCCTGCGCCATGGATCTGCGCCGGTTGCGGCCGCAGGGGACGGTGCAGTAAGTCTTCGCGAGCCAAGTTCGTTGCGGAGGGAGTGATGGTCTGCGCCAAATGCGGTGAAGAGATGCGGATGACGGAGAAGGACACCTCCAGTGGCCGCGATATTCGCGAATATGCGTGCGATGGCTGCGGCCACACGGATTGCGAGATTCGCGGCCCGGCGCTGTGGCAGATTCTCCACGACGATCGGGAAGAGATGCGAGCCGCCAAAGCGGAAGACCAAATTAGCTCCAAAGATAAAGATCAGAGCAAATAATGCCGATTGTTAACGCATGAGGACTATCTCAGCATCGAAGGCCCGAACTCACTTCTACAGCATTCTCGATGATGTGGAGCGGGGAGAGTGTGTGCTCATCACTCGAAACGGAAAAGTCATCGCCCGTATTGAGCCTATGCCCGAAGAGAACGGATTACATCTTACGGCTTCCCCGCCAGCATCGGCGGATCAATCACGTACTCATCCCCGATGCGCGCCAGCAACAGGGCGCGGCGGTCGGTGAGCAGCTTCAGGCGATTGGTCAGGTCGATGAACTCCTTTTTCTGTTCGGCCGTCAGCGGCTTTGTTGACGAGCTGAGCTTGGTCAACTCATCGAGCCGTGCCTGCAAGGGCGGCATCTCGCGGTCGATCAGAATGGGGTGAATCACCGGCGTTTTAGTCTGACGCCGGGCCATCTCATTGTGATTGTTCTCGCCCCAGACAGGGAGCACGCCCACGTGGCCCAGCTCGACGCGGATGCCGGCCGGCCCGTAGTCCTTGCGCACGGCGGAGAAGAGCCCGATCACCGAGTCGCGCGGCTCGCCGGCTTTATCCGGCATCAGGCCGTCTACATAATTGCGCGACTGGTTCGACAAAAAATTGCCCAGCGAATAGAAGATGACCGTGTCACGGCCGGCGCTACCGTCAGGCCCATCAGGAGTCCGATAGGTCTCCACCGGCTGCAGTACATGCGGATGATGGCCGACGATTACCGAGGCTCCGACATCGAGCATCTTGTGCGCCATTTCCACATCCTCGGGCCGGGGCGCGGTCGCGTATTCCGTTCCCCAGTGAATGGAGACCACCAGGAAGTCACACTGGCCGCGAGCTTTTTTGATGGAGTCCAGCACACCGTCCTCATCCATTCCCGGAGCGCCTTTCGATTCGTTCGGATAAGGGAAGAAGTTCACGTGCGGTTGGTCGGCCTTGTCGGGATTGCGATTGCCGTTGAGCCAGCGCGTCATTCCCAGCCAGCCCACGCGGATGCCGTTGGCCTCGGTGATGACCGGCTGCCAGCTCTGCTCGACTGTGTCGCCGGTGCCGGCAAAGAGCATCCCGCGCTCGCGCAGATGCTCGCGCGTTTCGGCGAATCCCGCCCAGCCTTGGTCCATCATGTGGTTGTTGGCGGAGGAGACGATTTTGATGCCACTGGCCTTGAGCGCGTCGATCAAGTCAATGGGCGCGTCAAATAAAAACTCTCTGGTCCCGTGCGAGTGCTGCGGCGCCACCGGAGTTTCCAAGTTCACAAAGCCGAAGTTGGCGTGCTCAAAGACGTCGGCCACATCCGCGAAGAGCGCGCTCCAGCCAGCGGCGCCGTCTCCGGCAGCGGTAGCGGCGGCGCGCACTGCTCCGTGGGGAATCACGTCGCCGGCCACGGCAAAGCTCACCTGGGCCAGCTCGTGCGGATAGGGAGTGATGGCCGCCGCCGAGCGGTTGCCGTGCGAGCTGATCAGCCAGGTCGCGCCGATGGCCGCTACGGCAAGCAGCAAGGCTCCGGCAGCAGTCAGACGCCCATGCCTGCGCAGGCTGAAAATGAGCCTTGTGCCGAATCCGGTTCCCAGCCGATCACTTCGCGTTGCAAAATCCAGTGTCCGCACCAATTCAGGCCTCTTTCCAGCCACAAGATGGAACTTAATCAGAATACAGGTTTGGCGTGACCTGAAATGCATGGCCATCCTGCTCCGAGCGCCGATTCCCCCTTTTACGTCTATCCGTTACGAGCAGAACGGGTGGGAACTGATACCCTTAATCCTGAGAAGAAACCCTGGGAAAACCGGCCAGTCTGGTCTGGCTCACCTGGGGCTCGACCGGCGGCGAGAGGCATGGCGGAATTCATCATCAAGGTGGCCGACGAGCGCGGCCGCGTGCAGGAGCAGGTGCAGACGGCGGCCACGGCCGAGGAGCTGCGCTCCCGCTTTGTCCATGCAGGCTACCATGTCTTTTTCGTGCATCCTCGCGGTGGCTTTGGCGGCCTGCGGCGCGCCAAGGTCAAGCTGGAAACCTTTCTCATCTTCAACCAGCAGTTTTTGACGCTGATTCGCGCCGGGTTGCCGATTCTGGGCTCCATCCAGATGCTGGCCAAGAACCAGAAGAACGCGCATTTCGCCGCGCAACTGGAGGATGTGGCCGGGCGGGTGAAGACCGGCGACGCGCTTTCGGCGGCCTTCGAGGCGCAGAGCGGCTTTCCGGTGATGTACACCACGACGCTGCTGGCCGGCGAGCGCAGCGGCAACCTGCAGGAGGTTCTGGAGCGCTACATCAGCTTCCAGCGCACCGCGCTCACCTTCCGCAAGAAGTTGGTGACCTCGCTGATCTATCCCTGCGTGCTGATGACGCTGGTCTTTCTCATCATGACGTTCATGTTTGTCTTTGTGATTCCGCAGTTTGCCACGCTTTATGACGAGATGGGCTCCAAGCTGCCGGCCATGACCATGGACCTGCTGGCCTTAGGCAAGTTTCTGCGCCGCAATATACTCTGGATTCTGCTCATTGTCACGGGCGCGGGCATCGGCGTTTACCGCTTCTCCATCACCGAGCGGGGACGCGACTTCATGGACGGGGTTCGCATCCGTCTGCCCATCTTCGGCAAGATCTGGCTCAAGTACCAGGTGGCGCTGTTTGCGCGCACGCTGGCCACGCTGCTGACCGGCGGGTTGCCGCTGGTGCCATCGCTGGAGACCGCGGCCCGCTCCATCAACTCGCGCCGCGTCTCAAAGGCGGTCACCAACTCCATCACCACGGTGCGCGAGGGACGCAGCCTGGCCGATGCGCTGAGCCAGACCAAAGTTTTTCCCGATCTGGCCGCCGAGATGATCTCCGTGGGCGAGCAGACCGGCGCTTTGCCGCAGATGCTCAACTCGGTATCGGAATTTTTCGAAGAGGATGTGCAAACAGCTCTGACCGCGGCCCTGGCGCTGATTGAGCCGGCTATTCTCATCGTCATGGGCGTTGTGGTGATCTTCATTCTCATCTCGCTTTACCTGCCCATCTTTTCGCTAGGGCAGACGACCGGAGGTCCGGGGTAAACCATGGCTGAGGCTAAGACGCTTGCTGTTCCACAATCCGCCGAGCCGCTCTCCGGAAGTCCTGAGGAGCGCGCCCAGGCCGAAACCCTGGCCCGCCGCTATCGCGCCGAGTTCGTGGACCTGAAGAACTTCAAGATTCAGCACGAACTGCTGCGCACGGTTCCGGTGGAGCTGATGTTCCGCTACAACTTTGTGCCCATCGAGCAGCAGGGCGACGCGCTGGTGATTGCGGTCAGCGACCCTTCGCGGCTGATGATCTTGGATGAGATCGCCGGGCTGCTGGGGCATCGCATCATTCCCCGCGTGGCGACGCTCTCGCAGATTACCGACCTGCTAAAAAAGACCGAGCAGTCGCAGCGCGTGCTGGACGAGGCAAGCGAGGGGCTGACCTTCGACGTGCTCAGCGGCGACGACAGCAGCGACGAAAACATTTCCATAGAAAAATTAACCAGCGAAGAGGACATCAGCCCCATTATCCGGCTGGTGGATACGACAATTTTTACTGCGCTGGAGCGGCGCGCCTCCGACATTCACATCGAGACCTATGACGATTCGGTACACGTGAAGTACCGCATTGACGGCGTCTTGCAAGAGGCCATGGCGCCCATCGCACGCGAGCATCACACCACCATCCTGAGCCGCATCAAGATCATGAGCGAGCTGGACATTGCCGAGAGGCGCGTGCCCCAGGACGGGCGATTCAGAGTCAGATATAAGAACCGGCTGATCGACTTTCGCGTCTCCATCATGCCGACGATTCACGGAGAGAATGCGGTGCTGCGCGTGCTGGACAAGGAATCGATGAGCGAGAAGTTCCACCATCTCACCCTCGACGTGGTGGGTTTTAACGATGCGGACCTGAAACGCTTTCGCGGCTACATTCGCGAGCCATACGGCATGGTGCTGGTGACCGGGCCCACCGGTTCGGGCAAAACGACGACGCTGTATGCCGCGCTGAACGAGATCAAAAGCGACGAGGACAAGATCATCACCATCGAGGACCCGGTGGAGTACCAGATTCGCGGCATCACGCAGATTCCGGTGAACGAGAAAAAGGGTCTGACCTTTGCTCGCGGGTTGCGCTCGATTCTGCGCCACGACCCGGACAAAATCCTGGTGGGTGAAATCCGCGACCAGGAGACGGCGCAGATTGCCATCAACTCGGCGTTGACCGGCCACCTGGTGTTTACCACGGTGCACGCCAACAACGTGGTGGACGTGCTGGGCCGCTTCCTGAACATGGGCGTGGAGGCTTACAACTTTGTCTCCGCGCTCAACTGCATCCTGGCGCAAAGGCTGGTGCGCACCATCTGCGAGTACTGTGTTCGCACGGTCAGCTACGATGATGAGATCCTGCTGGCCAGCGGAATGAATCCGAAGGAGTGGAAAGGCTTTCAATTCCGCGAGGGCACCGGCTGCATGGAGTGCGCCGGCACCGGCTACCGCGGCCGCACGGCGATTCATGAGCTGCTGGACTTGACCGACCCCATTCGTGAAATCATCCTGGCAAAGAAGCCCACCTCCGAAATACGCAAGTTGGCGCAGAAGGAGGGCATGACCTTTCTGCGCGAATCGGCGCTGGATCGAGTGCGCCGCGGGATCACCACGCTCAGGGAAATTAACAAAGTGACGTTCATTGAGGCATCAAGATAGTGAGATCGATTCTCAGCAAGGTCAAATTCGGCTCACAGCCCAGCGCGCGTCCGCCGGCGGCGGTGGAGCTGTCGCCGCAGGGCGTGCTGGCAGCCGCTACGCCGGGGCCGGGCCAACTGCCCGTCTATGCCTTTGAACCGTTGCCGGCTGGGGCGCTGGCGCCTAGCATCAGCGAGCAGAATCTGCGCGCGCCGGAGCAGGTGGCCAACGCGATGCGCGCCGCGCTCGGGCAAGTTTCGCCGCGCACCCGCGCCGTTACGCTGATTCTGCCCGACACCGTGGTTCGCGTCTTCGTTCTGGACTTCGATGCGCTGCCCGCCAAGGCCGCCGAAGCTCTTCCCGTTCTCCGTTTCCGGTTGCGCAAGATGATTCCCTTCGAGGTGGAGCACGCCGGAGTGGGCTACCAGGTGCTGGTGGAGAAGGAGGGCGAATGCAAGGTGCTGGCCGCCGTAATTCCCGGTCCCGTTCTGGCGGAGTATGAGGCCGCGGTGCGCGAGGCAGGGCACGAGCCCGGAGCCGTGTTGCCGGCGAGCCTGGCGGCTATTGGAGCCATCGATTCGCAGGAGCCGGTTTTGGTCGCCAACCTTAGCGCCGTGGCGCTCACCACTTTCATTACCATGGGCGAAGACCTGCTGCTCTATCGCACGCTTGACCTGCCCGAAGAGCCCGGCTTGCGCGTGCAGGAGGTGCAGCGCGGCGTCAGCGTGGCCGCCGCCTACTTTGAAGACAAACTGGGCGCGCGTCCCCGGTTCTTGTACTATGCGGGCATCGGCGCAGGCGGCAACAGCGCCGCGAAACACTTTGCCGGCTGGATTAACGATCCGGAACTGACCGTCGTCGATCTGGCGCCGCGACCTGAAACTGGAGCCACTACTCCGCTTGGCCACATGGTGTGCCTGGCGGGCGTGGACGGCGCGTTGGCGGGGTCAAACTAACGATGCGGATTACAGTCAATCTCGCCACCCGCCCTTACGCCGACATCGGACCGGCGCTCAAGCGCCTGCGCATCGCCATGGCGGTGCTGGTGGTTGCCGGCATCGGCCTCGGCCTGGGGTTGCACGCAGTCCACCAGCAGGCCGAAGAGGCGCGCGCCACGGAACAACAGGTGCAAAGCAAAATTGACGCCATCAACCTGGAACAGCAGGGCTACCGTGAGATGATGCGGCAGCCGGCCAACGACGCGCTGCTGAAGCAGGTTAAGGCGCTCAACCAACTCATCGAGGAAAAAACCTTTTCCTGGACGCTGGCTATGGAAGACCTGGAAACCGTTCTGCCCGGCGGCGTCCAGGCGACCACCCTGCAGCCGGTGCGCGACCCCAAGACCGGCATCATCACCCTGAAGCTGCGCGTGGTTGGACCCCGCGACCGCGCCGTCGATCTGGTGGAGAACCTGGAACACTCCAAACATTTCCTGCTGCCCAGCATCGTGGGCGAAAGCATGGAGTCCACCGGCGGGCCGGGCGAGCGGGTGGAGCCGCCCAGCGCCTCCAGCCGCGTCAACTTTGAGCTGCAAGCGCAGTACAACCCGGCCGCGGCTCCGGATCACAAGGCGCAAAACAAGGCGGAGAAATCCATAGGCGCAAGGGAGCACGCCGGCCACAACGCGCCGTTACCTCACGTGTCCAAAGCCCCGATGACGCCGGGGCAAAAGCTCATGCGGCCGCCCACTACCGGCCCTGTGCGGAACAAGCCAGGAGGCCGGCGATGAGCAACAGCCGCACCCCATCCCTGTGGCGCGAGCGCCTGGCCTCCCCGCTTACCTGGCACTACGCCGCCTTTGCCGTGCTGCTGGCGGCGGTCATCGTTCTTTCCATCCGCTTTGGCTTGGACTGGTCTGCCACCAGCGGCAGCTCCAGTGGAGCATTGGCCGTAAAACAGATGCAGTTGAAGGCTCTTGATCGTGAAACCGCGCCCTTGCGAGGCCTGGACAAGCGCGTCGAGGACTCTCGCGCCCAGATGCGCGCCTTCCACTCCAAACGCATTCCGCCCAATTACTCCTCCATCGCCACCCGCATCGGCCAACTGGCGCTGAAAGGGCCGGTCCGGCTCACCCGCGTGCAGTACACGCAGGGCTCTCCCGGCTCCGATCTGACGGAGATTACCATGGACGCGGGCATTACTGGCGACTATCAGCAGATCATGCGCTTTGTGAACAGCCTGGAGCGCGACCAGACCTTCTTTGTCATTCGCGGTTTGACGCTGACCGGCCAGCAGGGCGGCCTGGTGAATCTACAACTGAAGGTCTCCACCTGGCTGCGGCCGGCCGATGCGGCAGCCAGCGGATTGGCGACGACTCCGCAGGCAGGCGATGCGGCTGCCACCTCAAAGGGAAAGGAGGGCGAATAGCCATGGCCATCCCGCTGGGAACAGAAAACAAGCGCCAGGTTTACATCTTCATCGCCCTCGTTGTGGTGCTCGTCTGCGTGGCCGGCTATGAGATTAAAGATAACTTTTTTACCAGCGCCCCAACGCCCGTGAGTCCTGTGCCGGCGGCGGCAGCCCGGCCCGCCGGCCCCCAGCCTGCCACGGCGAGCGGGCGCGCAACCGCGGCAAACCCATCCGCGTCTCTCGGACCAGAGGCCCAAAAGCTCTCCAACGCCGACATTGACCCCGCCCTGCACCTCAACAAGCTGGCACTGAGCGAAGAGGTGGAATACATGGGCACGGGCAGGAATATCTTCTCCGCCCAGTCAGCGCCCGCGCGCATTGAAACTCCGGTAGCCGGCGCGCGGCCCGGAGGGCCAGTCGTGAATGCGGCTCCGCCAGTGCCGGAAAGACCCCGGCCACCGGCTATCGATCTGAAGTATTTCGGCTACACCCAAGCCAGGGACAAATCCTTGCAGGCGTTTTTCAGCCGCGGGGACGACATTTTTATCGCCCGTTCCGGCGAGATCGTGGACCATCGCTACAAGGTGGGCGCCATCATGCCGGGCAGCGTGCAGGTCACCGACCTGAGTTACAACAACACAGAACTTGTGTATTTCAAGCCGAACTGAAAAAGCAGCTTCTAGCCTCTAGCTTCTAGCTGCTAGCTTTTGGATTTGATCATGAAAGTGATTTTAGTTGGCCGTAAACGTTGATTTCTGCGAGGGATTAGCTGAAAGCTAGAAGCTGGCAGCTAGAAGCTGAATGAAGAAGCCCGCCCCAATCCGCCGCTCCCGCCCCTCCGAGCAGGGCTACACCCTGGTTGCGGTCATTTTTTTACTTGCGCTGCTCACCATTGCGCTGGCCGTCGCACTGCCCAGGATAGCCAAGGAGATTCAGCGCGACCGCGAGCTGGAAACCATGCAACGCGGCAAGCAGTACATCCGCGGGGTCAGGATGTACTACAAGAAATTCAACGCCTATCCGCCCAACGTCGATGCCCTGGTCAAGCCCACCAACAACATCCGCTTCCTGCGCAAGAGGTATGCGGACCCGACCACCGGCAAGGAGGATTGGAAGCCGGTCCGCTTTGGCCAGAACAAGGCTCCCACGGCCATGGGCTTCTTCGGACAGCCGATAGGACGCACGTCGATTGCCGGCGTCGGGCCCGGTGCCGGCGGGCTGACGGGGGGCAGCAGCATCAGCCAGCAGACGCCCCCGACAGATCCCAACGCTCCGCCGGCGGACCAGAACAATCCCTCGGCTGCCAGTTCGGCCACCGGACCAACTTCAGGGGCAACCCCCGGTTCAACCACCGGCTTGAGCGGCCAAACCTTCGGCGGAGCCGGCATCATCGGCTTTTCTCCCAACAGCCCCAAGCAGTCGATCATGGTCTACAAGAAGAAAAATCATTACAACGAGTGGGAGTTTGTCTACGACCCGATTGCCGAGCAGATGATGCAGGGAGGCAACATCGCGAATAAAGCCGGGCTACAGCAAAATCCGACGCAGAATCCAGTGCAGAATCCGGGACAGACGCCATCCCCGATACAGCAGTCCGCGCCGCCGCAATAGTTCAAGCGAAAACCCAAATGCAACAAGGCCCGCCCCCGCGAGAGGAGCGAGCCTTGTGCATCAACGAACCAAACGAAAACGTGGGGCCGTTACGCGCTGAAGGAGGAGCCGCAGCCGCAGGTGTTCTTCACGTTAGGATTGTCGAATTTGAAGCCGGAAGCTTCCAGGGTTTCAACGTAGTCCACGGTGCAGCCGTTCAGGTACATCAGCGAGGTGGCGTCTACAAAGACCTTGAGGTCTTCGAAGTTGAAGACCTTGTCCATCATGCCGGCCTGATTTTCAAAGGCCATGGAGTACTGGAATCCGGAGCAGCCGCCGCCCTGGACGCCGATACGCAGCCCGGCGGGCAGGGGGTCCTGGGTGGCCATGATCTCACGCACCTTGGCAATAGCTGGGGGGGTCAGGGTTAGAGGCGCTTTTTTGACGGCTTCCTGTGCGGGTGCGGGGGTAGCTGTGGCCATGGAATCTCCCAATAAAATGAATTGCATACCGTTTACGTAACTGTACTGCTCCGCCAGCCGGGATACAAGGCCTTTGAGCGGTTCCATCCCATTGGATGCAACGGTAGAGGAGAAAGTTGCACAAGCGGCGGCTGGTCAGGGGCTGGTCCGAGCCGGAAAAGTCCATGTTTTCCAGAAAAACCCTCGATTTTGTTGGCACAACCCCACCCAATCAGAGGTATGATGGTCACCGGGACGATTCCTCTGCTCGACGGGACTGGTGCTTCTATTTTCGGTCCGCCGGTCTCCTGAGCTGAAGGGTTTTTCTGAGTCCGAGGTGGTGCAGAATGCAATTTGCTACTGTAATGATGATTTGCTGGGGAGCGCTGGTGGTGATCACCGGAGCTCTTATGTTGTATTGTGCCAAGCT
>Ga0187873_1002430_pt1 | contig 14170 bp, 12 predicted proteins | sample June2016WEW_16_1_2_FD_133012 | JGI IMG/M metagenome (GOLD analysis project Ga0187873, IMG submission 133012) | Peatland microbial communities from SPRUCE experiment site at the Marcell Experimental Forest, Minnesota, USA - June2016WEW_16_100 | ecosystem: Environmental > Terrestrial > Soil >... | reverse complement strand
TACACGCCGTTGTCTTCGATGATGTAGATCATCGGCAGATTGCGGCGCATCAGGTGGACGAATTGCCCGATGCCGATGGAGGCAGTGTCGCCGTCGCCGCTAACGCCCAGGGCGATGATCTTCGAGTTCGCCAGCACTGCGCCGGTGGTGACCGACGGCATGCGGCCATGCACCGAGTTGAAGCTGTGCGAGCGGCCCATGAAATACGCCGGGCTCTTCGACGAACAGCCGATGCCGGACATCTTGATGACGCGCTCGGGCGCGATGCCCATCTCGTAGAAGGCGTCGATGATGCGCTCGGAGATGGCATTGTGGCCGCAGCCGGCGCAGAGCGTAGTCTTGCCTCCGCGATAGTCGAGCACGGTGAGGCCGATGCGATTTGTCTTTGCTGGGGGCGGCGGTGTAGCTGTGGCTGCCATTTACTTGCCCTCCTGGGAGATGATTTCGTCGGTGACGGAGCGGGCATCAATCGGCAGCCCGTTGTAGTGGCGAACGCTGCGCAGCTTGGCGATGTCCGGTATGGCGATATCGAGCTTCAGCAGTTCCAGCATCTGCGCGTCGCGGTTCTGGTCGACGATGTAGACGCGCTTGTGCGCGGCGATGAACTCGTGGGTCTCGCGCGTGAAGGGATAGGCGCGCAGCCTCAGGTAGTCGGCTTTCATGCCGTACTCCGCGTGCAGCTGATCGAGGGTCTCCACCAGCGCGTGATGCGAAGTGCCGTAGGCGATGATGCCAACCTCGTTGCCGTCGTTACGCACGATCTGAGGCCTGGGCACGAGCGTGCGCGCGGTCTCGAACTTCTTCGCCAGGCGATCCATGTTGTTGGCGTAGTCGTCGGGACGCTCGCTGTACTGCGACTTGTCGTTGTGACCGCTGCCGCGCGCGAACCACGCCGCGCCCGGATGGTTGGTTCCCGGCAATGTGCGATAGCCGATAGCGTCGCCGTCGACGTCCTTGTAGCGCGCGAAGCCGCCCAGCCGATCGAGGTCTTCCGCCGTAAGCACTTTGCCGCGATTCTGCGGTTTCTCAGGATACTGAAATGGCTCCGACATCCAGTTGTTCATGCCGAGATCGAGGTCCGACATGACAAACACTGGGGTCTGGAGTTGTTCGGCGAGATCGAAGGCCTCGCTGGCCATGCTGAAACACTCACTCGGATCACTGGGAATCAGCATGGGATGTTGGGTGTCGCCGTGCGAGAGTCTGGCGACGAAGGAGATGTCGCCCTGGGAGGTGCGAGTCGGCAGCCCGGTTGACGGACCAACGCGCTGGATGTCCCAGATGACGCCGGGAATCTCAACGTAATAGCCCAGTCCGGCAAACTCGGCCATCAGCGAAATGCCAGGGCCGGCAGTGGCAGTCATAGAGCGAGCTCCGGCCCATCCTGCGCCCAGAACCATGCCGACAGCGGCGAGCTCGTCCTCGGCCTGAACGATGGCAAAAGTAGCTTTGCCATCAGCGCCAATGCGGTATTCTTTCATGTACTCAATGAGGGTTTCGACGAGCGACGACGAAGGCGTAATCGGGTACCACGTCACCACCGTCACTCCGGCAAACATCGAACCAATGGCGGCCGCCGAGTTGCCGTCGATGATGATCATGCCGCTGGTTTTGTTCATGCGCTCGATGGTGAATGGGTCAGCCTTGGTCAACGATGTGGCAGCATAGTCGTAGCCGGCCTTGGCTGCGCCCCAGTTGAGTTCGGCTGCCTTGACCTTCTTGGCGAACTGCTTGCGCAGCGCCTTCTCCACTTCGGTCATGTCGAGGTTGAGCAGCCGCGCCACCACGCCGACGTACACCATGTTCTTGACCAGTTTGCGCAGCTTCGACTCGGGACACGCGGCAGCGGTGATTTTGTCGTAGGGCACGGGATAGAAGATGAGATCGGAGCGCAGCTCATTGAGCTTGAGCGGCTCGTCGTAGAGCGCGACCGCGCCGGGCGCCAGCGACATCACGTCTTCGCGCGCGGTTTCCGAGTTCATCGCCACCAGGAAGTCGATCTCCTTCTTGCGCGCGATGTAACCCTTCTTACTGGCGCGAATGGTGTACCAGGTCGGCAGTCCGGCAATGTTCGACGGGAACATGTTCTTGCCGGAGACGGGCACGCCCATCTGGAAGATGGTGCGCAGCAGAACGGTGTTGGCGCTCTGCGAGCCCGAACCGTTCACGGTTGCAACCTGGATGCTAAAGTCGTTAACGACAGGTTCACGCACGGCGCCTTGATCGGCGCTGTGTACGGCAAGCTCAGTTGTGGCCATCAATACCCCTTACTAACTGGATGAGGACGGAGAGGAGAACGTTTCATTATAGGGCAGCTGGCAAGGGCGCAGGAAGCTTGTAGTCGGGTGTGTCCCAAAGTTGCAACATTGGGACATGGCCTTAGCGGTTCGGCTTGATGAATCCGTTACAATCTAGGGTAAAATCAGGCACGGTCTTTCGCACTGTCTCAGACCCCTTTGGTCTGCGAGGGCCGTTTCGGCTTTGGGGAGAGGGACATGGGGATCTTCAGGACAACGGGTCAGCGTTTCAGCACGGCTGGACAATTGTTTTCTTTCTTCTGGAGCAATAAACGCTGGTGGCTGACGCCCATCCTCATTACTCTGGCGGTTTTCGCGGTGTTGCTGATTTTGGCTCAGAGCTCCGCCATCGCACCGTTTATCTACTCGTTCTTCTAGGGGAAAACGCAGGATGTTGCTTCATTTCATAAAGCTGCACTGGCGGACCGTCCTGGCCGTCATCGTTTTCGCTGTCGCGATCTGGTTTTGCTTGCCTGCTGGGTTGAGGGCGAAGATATCAGGACGCTGGAAGAAGATTGGTCATGCGATCGGCAACTTCCAGGCTCGTATCCTGCTGACGGTGATTTATTCCACGGTGATGGCTCTCTTTGGATTGCCGGTGCGATTCTTTGCGGACCTGTTCCATACCAAGAAGCGCCCTGAGAAGTGGTTTAACCATCCCCCCATCCCTAATACCCTTGAAGAGGCGCGGCGCCAAGGCTGACATGAATATCCTGGGAATCTCCTGTTATTACCACGACGCCGCAGCTGCGCTTCTGCAGGACGGCAAGGTGATTGCCGCCTCCGAAGAAGAGCGCTTCAGCCGCATCAAGCATGACTTCGGCTTCCCGCATCATGCCATCAAGTTCTGCCTGGAAAGCGCGGGAATTCAGGCCGGAGACCTGGACTATGTGGTTTTCTACGAGAAGCCATTCCGCAAGTTCGATCGCATCCTGATGAGCGTGCTGCAAACTTACCCGCAGTCGTACAAAGTATTTCGCGAGTCGATGATTACCTGGATGATCGACAAGCTGTGGGTAGGCTCGAAGATCTCGGCTGAGCTGGGCATTCCGACGGAGAAGATCCTGTACAGCGAGCATCACATGTCGCATGCGGCGAGCGCATTTCTGTGTTCGCCATTCGAGGAGGCGGCAATCCTCACGGTCGATGGTGTGGGCGAATGGGTGACGGGAACGTGGGGCGTGGGGCGCGGCAATCAGATCGAAATTCGCAAGCAGATGATGTTTCCGCACTCGCTGGGACTGCTGTACAGCGCGTTCACGGCGTTTCTCGGCTTCGAGGTGAATGAAGGCGAGTACAAGGTGATGGGCATGGCGCCTTACGGCCAGCCACGCTATGTCGAAAAGGTGTGGAAGCTGATCCGGCAAGAGTCGGACGGATCGTTCTCGCTCGACATGGATTACTTCTGCTACCAGCACTCGACCGAGCGCACGTTCAACCGGAAATTTGAGCAGTTGTTTGGCGACCCACGTCCGCCTAAGACCCTGTTTTTCACTGCCGATTCAGGTTTTCCAACCTACTTCGGCGATCCGCCGTCGAACTTCAACGAACTTTGCAAGCAGAACCAGCACTATGCCGATATCGCCGCCAGCATTCAGCAGGTGACGGAGGAAGTCCTGATCTGCATGGCGCGGCAACTGCAAAAAGAGACGGGCCTGACCAAGCTCTGCATTGCCGGCGGTGTCGGGCTGAATAGCGTGGCCAATCATCGTATTCTGCGCGAGACGCCGTTCGACGACATCTTTATCCAGCCGGCCGCCGGAGACGGCGGCGGTGCGCTGGGCGCAGCGCTATGGGCCGACAACATGCTGCTGGGCAACAAGCGGCGATTTCGCATGGACCATGCTTATTGGGGCAAGGGATACTCCGACGCCGAGGTGCAGCAGTTTCTGACGGAGAACGGGATTCCGTATGAGCGAGTGGACGATGACGACAAGCTGCTCGACTTGGCGGTTGACCGCTTGCAGCAGGGCAACGTGATTGGCTGGTTCCAGGGACGATTCGAGTGGGGACCGCGCGCCTTGGGCAATCGCAGCATTCTGGCCGATGCCCGCAATCCGCAGATGAAGGACATCGTCAATACCAAGATTAAGTTTCGCGAGCCATACCGGCCGTTCGCGCCGTCGGTGCTGGCCGAACGCACGGAAGAATTCTTCGAGCTGCCCAATGCGATGGAGCATTATCCGGCGCGCTACATGCTGTACGTGGTGCCGGTGCGGCCGTCGAAACATAGTGCGCTGCCTGCCATCACCCACGTCGACGGCACCGGAAGGCTGCAGACAGTTTTTGAGGACGCCAGTCCTCGCTACCACGGGCTGATCAAGCGCTTCTCACAGGCCACAGGAATTCCGGCGGTGCTCAACACGTCCTTCAACCTGAAGGGCGAGCCCATTGTGAACACTCCCGCCAATGCCTTCAGCACCTTCTCGCGCAGTGAGATGGACATGCTGTTTCTAGGGAATTTTGTGGTGGAGAAAGAGCGGCTGCAACAGAACCGGCAGCTCGTCGAGGCCGAACCGGTCGGGGTGAAATAGGCAACACAGCTCGAATAACCACAAAGGCACAGAGATTTTAGATCTGTGTTTGTATCGCGCTGAACCTGCAAACGGTTCTTGCTTCTCTGTGCCTCTGTGTCTCTGTGGTGGATCAGGGTTCTACTTCAGCGACGCCATATCAATGACGAAACGGTACTTCACATCGCTGCGCAGCATCCGCTCGTAGGCCTCATCGATCTTCTGGATTGGAATGATCTCGATATCCGACGTGATGCCATGTTTGCCGCAGAAATCCAGCATCGCCTGAGTTTCGGGAATGCCCCCGATCCCCGATCCGCTTAACGAGCGCCGCGCCATGATGAGATTGAAAGCAGCGACCGGCGCCGGCTTCTCGGGCGCGCCCACCAACACCATCGAACCATCGCGCTTCAGCAGATTCAGGTAAGCGTTGAGGTCGTGCTCGGCAGAGACGGTGTCGAGGATAAAGTCGAAGCTGCGGACATGCTTTTCCATTTCCGCCTGGTCCTTCGAAATGATTACGTGTTGCGCCCCCAGCCGCTTGGCGTCATCTTTCTTGTTGGGCGAGGTGGTGAACAGCGTGACGTCAGCGCCAAGAGCATGCGCCAGTTTCACGCCCATGTGCCCCAAACCGCCAAGTCCGACAATGCCGACCTTGTGACCTTTGCCGACCTTCCAGTGGCGTAGCGGTGAATACGTCGTGATACCGGCGCAGAGCAGCGGCGCCACACCGGCCAAATCAAGGTTGGTCGGGACCTTCAACACGTAGTTTTCGTCCACCACGATTTGCTTCGAATAGCCGCCGTAGGTCACGCCGCCGAGGTGCGGGTCGGGACTGTTGTATGTGAATGTGGCCCCGACCTCGCAGTAATTCTCCAGCCCGGCTTTACAGCTGTCGCACTTGCGGCAGGAATCGAGCATGCAGCCGACGGCGGCCAGATCGCCGTCCTTGAATTTGCGAACGTCGGATCCCACCTTGCTCACGCGGCCGACGATCTCATGGCCGGGAACAGCCGGATACGTGGTTGGCATGAAATCGGCCCACTCATCGCGCGCGGTGTGCAGGTCGGAGTGGCAGACACCGCAAAACAGGATGTCGATCTGAACATCGTTCGGCCCGGGTTCGCGGCGCTCGAAAGAAAATGGCTGGAGAGGCGAAGTGGAGGAATGGGCTACTTAACCGATAGTCTTTGTGCGTCTTTGCTTCTCTACCGGCCGTTCGGAGTAAGAACATCAACTGTACTTGCCATAGATAAGTTTCCTCGGATGATAGAAAGAATTTTCGTCGGTTGAAGAAAGCGCAATTGCATGCGCGGGTAGGAAAGTCAGAGATCACTCATTTTATTGGATTCCCCTATAGCTCTCACGGTCGCATCCTCGACGTGAATTTCCATAGATCACGATGCTGGTACTTCCCAGATTGCTGCGCCTCACGCCGGATATGGCTCGTTTCACCGGGCTGGGGTAAGATTCCTGCATGGCTAAGTCGTCGCCCCAATTCGAAGTTGCCTGCCCGTGCTGCGGCGCAACCCTGAAGATCGATCCTGAAGTCAAAGCCGTGATTGCGCACACGGCGAAGGCCATCCCCAAGACGTTCGAAGACCTGGAAGCCGCCGCGCGCGCGATGAAGGACCAGGACAGCCGCAAAGAGTCTATCTTCCGGCAATCAGTAGAGGCCCAGAAGCACCAGGGGGATCTGCTGGAGAAGAAGTTCCAGGAGGCGCTCAAGCGCGCGAAGGAAACGCCGGACACGGGCAAGCCGCTGCGGGACTTCGATCTGGATTGAAAAGAGGCAACTAGCAGTTCGCAATTAGCAACTAGCTTGAAGCTGAGGCCACGCAGGTCACTCCTGAATGCTAAGAGCTAGAGGCTAAGAGCTAAAGGCCAAGAGCTAAGAGCGAGAGCGGCTTTCCCCATGCCAACCACAGGTGAACGTTTTGAGCGGGCGGTGTCGATTATGGCGCGGCTGCGCGCTCCAGGCGGATGCCCATGGGACCGCGAACAGACCTTCGACACCATCAAGCCCTACACGCTGGAAGAAGCCTACGAGGTGGTGGAAGCCATCGACGCGCGCGACTGGGATGAGCTGACCGGCGAGTTGGGCGATCTGCTGCTGCAAGTGCTCTTCTATTCGGAGATGGCCGCGGAGGAGGAGCGCTTCTCGATCGACGACGTCCTTGACCGGCTCTCCAACAAGCTGGTTGATCGTCACCCTCACGTTTTTGGCGATGTTAAGGCCGACACGCCCGGCGAGGTCTTGCGGAATTGGCAAGCGCTCAAGGCCGAAGAGAAGAAGAAGCGCCAGCCGGAGACGGGAGATGACGGCGCGAAGAAGGAAGATCATCCTGAGTCGGTGCTCGCCGGCGTGTCTTCGGCGATGCCGTCGCTGATGGAAGCTTACAAGATCAGCTCTCGTGTGGCGCACGTCGGTTTTGACTGGCCGAACATTGAAGGTCTTTTTGACAAGTTGAACGAGGAGACGGAAGAGCTGCGTCAGAATCTGGCAGATTATCCGGCGCCTGGCCCGCAGCCGGAATCGGCCGCTGGTGTAGCGGGCGCGCGCGGGGTGAAGATTTCCGCTGAATTGCGTTCGCGGCTGGAAGATGAAGTTGGCGATCTTCTCTTTGTGCTGGTGAACATCGCGCGCTATCTCTCGCTCGATCCGGAGTCGGCGCTACGCAAAACCAACCGCAAATTCCGCCGCCGGTTTCAGTATCTGGAGGATCGACTTCGCGAGCAGGGCCGCAAGCCGGCGGAAGCCTCGCTCGACGAGATGGAGTTGCTGTGGCAGGAATCCAAACGGCAGGAAAAGCCGTGAGCGACGACAGGATCCAGCTGCGGAATTCGACCGACGTGGAAGAGTTTCGCGCCTGCGTAGCGTTGCAGAAAGAAGTGTGGGGATTTGCCGACAACGAGCTTGTGCCGCTGCGGATTTTTTCGCTGGCGCCCAAGATCGGTGGACAAGTGATTTGCGCGTGGGACGGGACGGCGCTGGTCGGCTTCGCTTTCTCCATTCCCGGCATTCGCAATCGGCAAACTTATCTGCACTCCCACATGCTGGCTGTGAAGGCCGACTACCGCAACAGCGGCCTGGGGCGGAAGCTGAAGTTGTTTCAGCGAGAGGACGCGATCGCACACGGCTACGAGTTGATCGAGTGGACCTTCGATCCGCTGGAGATCAAAAACGCCTACTTCAACCTGGAACGGCTGGGCGCGATTGCGCGACGCTACAACATCAATCAGTACGGCATCACATCGTCGCCGTTGCAGGGATTTCTGCCCACCGATCGCCTGGTGGCGGAATGGTGGCTGACATCGAAGAGGGTTCAATCTCTGCTCTCAACGGGGGAACACCAGGTCTTCAACGAGGAGATGCGAATCGAGATTCCCGCCGAAATCTATGTCTGGAAGGCGCAGCCCGAAACGCGACAGAGAGCAGCGGATGTGCAGTTGCGCAATCGGGAGCAGTTTCTGACGGCGTTCTCACAGGGGTTGGCCTGCTTGCGCTACGGGCGCGACGAGAACGGCAGCGGCGTGTTTGTTTTAGGCCGCTGGGACGAGAGCTGGTCGTACGCCGGCGATTAGTGGCTTGCGGCTGGCTGTGTCTGCAGCAATCGCACATCTGCCGCGATCTTCTCCAGCTTGGCGCGATTCTCCTTCTTCATGGGTACGATCGGTAGACGATAGACCTCTTCTATGCGGCCCATCATCGCCAGTACGGCCTTCGCCGGGCCCGGATTCGATTCGATGAAGTTCGCCTGCATCAGCGGCAGGTATTTGCGGAAGAGCAGGCGCGCCGTGTCCCACTTGCCGGCGAGTGCTGCGCCGGTCATGCGCGACATCTCCGCGGGAATTTCGTTGGACACGACCGAGATAATCCCAACCCCGCCAAGTCCGATCACCGCCAGCGTTATCGCATCGTCACCGGAAAAGACGAGAAAATCTTCCGGCACGGTAGCGCAAACTTCGGCGATCTGACTAATGTTGCCGCTGGCTTCTTTGACGGCGATGATGTTAGGGATCTCGGCCAGGCGCAGCAATGTGGGCGTTTCGATGTTCGTACCCGTGCGTCCCGCGATGTTGTACAGCACCAGCGGCTTGGTGGAGGCTTCGGCGATGGCCTTGAAATGCTGATAAATGCCTTCCTGCGTGGGCTTGTTGTAGTAGGGGGTCGCGGTGAGGACGTAGTCGACGCCGGGGCGCGACGAAATTTCCTTTGCCTTCGCGACGGCCTCACGAGTGTTGTTGGAAGTTGCGCCCGCCATGATGGGGACGCGCCCGCCGGCGGTCTCAATGGTCAGGTCGACGACGCGTAGCCATTCATCGTGCGAAAGAGTTGGCGTCTCACCCGTCGTGCCGCAGGGAACGAGAAAGTCGATGCCCGACTCGATCTGCCAGCGCACCAGTTCGCGCAACGCTGTTTCATCGACACTTCCATCTTGTTTGAACGGAGTGACAAGAGCGGTACCACAACCACGCAATTTCATACGAAAAGCATAATCCTTAGAGCCGGGAATCTCAAAAGCACGAATTGACCACAGAGACACAGAGGCACAGAGGAAACTCAGAAACGATTCTGTTTTTGTGCGTTTTGAATCATGTGGGCAGATTGTTTCAGGACAAGTAGAAGACTTTTTCTGAATCAGCACTCTAAGAACAAGAACTTCTCTGTGCCTCTGTGGTGAAAAATAAATTACAGGTGGCCGAAGATGTCCTTGAAGTCGTAGAAGCCTGTTTTGCCAATAATCCACTCGGCGGCGAGCACTGCGCCTTCAGCGAACGTGAGGCGAGACTTGGCCTCGTGCGTCAGCACGATGCAGTCGCCCGCCGCATCCAGTTCCAGCGTATGCGTACCCGTCACTTCGCCCTCGCGCTCGGAGGTGATATCGACACTGACGCCGGCTGCCTGTTCCAAGAGGCGTTGCATTGCGGCGGCCGTCCCTGATGGCGCATCTTTCTTGTGGATGTGATGGATCTCCGTGATGTGACCGCTGTAGCCATGCGTCAAGGCAGGCGCTGCGGTCTTCATGATCTGAAAGAACAGATTCACCCCGTAGGAGAAGTTTGCAGCAAATACAAATCCCGTTCCTGCCTGCTCGACTGCGGTGCGCACGCGCGTCATCTCGCTGTACCAGCCGGTAGTTCCGACAACCATCGCTTTCTTCGCGCGCAGGCAGGCATCGATGTTGGCCAGCACCGCTTCAGGCGATGTGAAATCGATTACCGCATCGAAGTCGCGCAGATGTTCACTCGTCAGCCACGCGCCATCGCGATTAACATCGACATCGATGATCAGCGCCTGATGTGCGCGCTCACGCGCGACTTCGGCAACCAGCGAGCCGGTCTTGCCCGGCCCCAGCAACAGCAATCTCAGCGATGGCTTGCTCAATCGAACACCTCGGGATCGACGTCGGAAAAAAACCGTGCATGCAGCCGCCGCACGGCTTCGGGCACGTCGGCTTCATCGATAACAAACGTCAGGTTGATTTCTGATGCGCCTTGCGAAATCATGCGCACGTTGATGTCGCGGATGGCGTCGAAGATCTGCGCCGCCACTCCGGGCGTATCGCGCAAATTCTCGCCCACCAGGCAGACAATCGCCTTGCGTCCCGAATATTTCACGAAGGCAAGTTTTTCCAGGTCGGCGGCGATCTGCGGAATCGCCTCGTTGGAATCGACGGTAAGCGAGATGCTGACCTCCGAGGTCGATACGACATCGACCGCACAGTGATGCCGGGCGAAGACCTCGAAAACCTGGGCGAGAAATCCGTGCGCCATCAACATGCGCGCCGCGACGATGTCGATCACCGTAATGCGGCTCTTGGCGGCGATGGCCTTGAACAGCGAGCGCGAGCGCGGCGTGCGCGCCAGAATACGAGTGCCTTCATTCGACGGATTGCGCGAATTCAACACCAGCACCGGAATGTTCTTCTCGACTGCGGGCAATACAGTGGCTGGATGCAAAACCTTCGCGCCGAAGTAGGCCAACTCGGCGGCCTCTTCAAAGCTGATCACCTTGATGCGTCGCGCGTCGGCACAGATCCGAGGGTCGGTCGTCTTCATGCCGTCCACATCGGTCCAGATCTCGATGCGCTCGGCGTTCAATCCCGCGCCGACCAGGGCTGCCGAGAAATCGGAACCGCCGCGGCCAATGGTAGTGGTGACGCCTTCGCGCGTCGCGCCCACAAAACCGCCCATGATGGGCAGGCGTTGTTGCTCGATCAGCGGCTGGATGCGGTCGTGCAGTCGATTGTCGATCTCTTCCACTTGCGGCACCGCGCGGCTGTGCTGCGCGTCGGTAACGATGACTTGCCGAGGATCGACCAGCGTCGCAGGAATATCGCGCACCAGAAATGCGGCGGTAGCGATCATGCTCGAGAGCCGCTCGCCAAACGACACAACGTAATCGGATGTGCGGGGCGTCAGCTCGCCCACGGCCGAGATACCACGCAGCAATTCATCCAGCGAGTCGAACTCGGAGCCGAGCTCGCGGTGCAATTCAGTATGCAGGCCGGTGTCCAGGAGTTCGCCCACGGTGAGGTAATGGCGCTCGCGAAGAGCGCGGCAGATCTCCAGTGCCTGATCGCGCTCGCCGCGTCCGGCAGCGGCGGCCATGGCCAGCAGCTGATCGGTGACTTTGGCCATGGCGCTGACGACGACGAATGGGCGCTCGGCCAGGCGCGACTTCACGATGCTGGCAACGCGATCGATGGCCTTGGCGTCCTCGACCGAGGTGCCACCGAACTTCATCACGATCACGGTCGCACCGCCAGCAGGAACATGGGCGTCACGGCAGCAGACCTTGCACTTTCAGCAGCTCGGCGTTGAGCAGCGCCGCGCCGGCCGCTCCGCGAATGGTGTTGTGCGACAGCACGGTGAACTTGTAGTCGAGCACGCCGCAGGGACGCAGACGACCGACGCTGACCGTCATGCCATTGCCGCGGTCCACATCGAAGCGGGGCTGCGGACGATCGGGCGTGGCGTCGTAAAACACCGGCTGCGCCGGCGCCAACGGCAGCTTCAGCTCCTGTGGAGTAGAGCGAAAGTCGTTGAACGCAGCGATGATTTCGTCTGGAGACGCCTTTCCTGTCAGCTTCACCGATACCGATTCGGTGTGGCCGTCTTCAACCGGGACGCGATTGCAGTGCGCCGTCATGGTGAATCCGGCTTGCTCCACGTGATCGCCGTCGAGACGTCCGAGAAGCTTGCGCGTCTCCTCTTCCATCTTTTCTTCTTCCTTGGCGATGTAGGGGATCACGTTGCCTAGAATGTCGAGCGAGGCGACGCCGGGATATCCCGCGCCGCTGACCGCCTGCATCGTGGTTACGAAGAGCGATTCGATGCCGAACTTGCGATGCAGCGGCGCCAGAGCCAGTACCAGTCCCATGGCAGAGCAGTTGGAATTGGTGACGATGTAGCCGCCGGATTGCTTGCGCCAGCACTGCTGTTCGATGAGCGCGAGGTGATCGGCATTGACTTCGGGAATGATGAGCGGGACGCTACGCTCCATGCGAAAGGCGCTGGAGTTGCTGACCACGGCGCAGCCGGCGGCGGCGAATTGCGGCTCCAACGCTCGCGCGATGCCGGCGTCGAGCGCGGCGAAGATTACACGCGGCGCGCCGTCGGGGGCGGCGTTTGAAACCGTCATCGCCCGCACGCGATTAGGAACGGGCGCCTTCAGGCGCCACCGCACGGCGTCGCCGTAACTCTGTCCGGCGGAGCGGTCGGAAGCAGCCAACCATGCCACCTCAAACCAGGGATGGTTTTCGAGCAACTGGATGAAGCGCTGTCCAACAACTCCGGTAGCGCCAAGAATTCCGACTGGGATTTTATGCTGCGACATTTTCGTGTGGAAAATTCAAGTTATATCACGTCCGAGCAGGGGCAGGAGATAGCGCCGAAGCTACCAACTGTTCTGTTCGTGAGCAGCCAAATCCAGTGCCGCCATAATCTCCTGCGCAACCTGCTCCGCCGTTTTTCCCTCGGTGTTTACGATTAGCTTCGCCTGGCGATAGTGAGGCAGCCGCCGGGCGTAGAGAGCGCAAAACGCTTCGACATCGGCTGCTAAGGGCCGCGGGTTTTGCGCCGATCGTTCACTCGCCGCCCGGCAGCGCCGTAACAGTTCCTCGACGGCGAGGTCCAGAAAAACGACATGTGCGCCGTGGCTGTGCAAAAGGTCGGCATTTTGCGACTCGATAAAGGTCCCGCCGCCGAGCGCAATGATCGTTGGAGCGGAGGCCTGCTCCAGGGCCGACCGCAAAGCGTCAGCCTCAATCCGGCGGAAGTGCGGCTCTCCATGGGTCGCAAACAGTTCGTGGATGTGCAGCTTCGTGCGGCACTCGATTTCGCAGTCGAGGTCGAGGAAGCGCCAGCGGAGAGTCGACGCGAGCACGCGACCGACGGTACTCTTGCCGGCAGCCATGAAGCCGGTAAGGGCGACGATCGAGCGGGAAGAGACTGGTTCGCCGGATTTGGACTTTTTTCGCATGGCGTCAGCAGCTGATCTCATAAATCGTTCTGGTTTGTATCAGGGCAAGAGCTTTGGTCGTGCCGAAAAGCAACCGAGTAAAGATTAGGGCTTTTAGCCCCTGCAAGACCAGAATTCCTCAGGGGCTGAAGCCCAAGTCGTTGCTGCCCCGGTTGCGGCACGTCTAAAGCCGTGCCCTGATACAAAACGATTTATGCTATGGATTCGAGAAGAATCCTAACATCCGGACAACATGGGCGATGGCTCTGCGACGGAGTTGCCGAGCAACACGCGACCGCGAGAACCAAACTCCTGTCGTTCGTTTGCAAAATCGTACAATCGTGCGATAGAGGCCGCCTTTTACCGCCGGCCTCCTTCGTTTCCTGATGAGGAACACCTTGCCAACGAATGAAGCCATTGTGAACGAGGACCGACCGGCACCGGCGCAACTGCCGCTGTACGTCGGCACCTCCGGCTGGGCCTATACCATCTGGAAGCCCGACTTCTATCCCAAGGAAGTTGCTTCCAAAAACTTCCTGAAGTACTACGCGACGCAGCTCACCGCGGTGGAAGTGAACTATACCTTCCGCAGAAGCCTGTCGGAAAAAGCCGCCACCGGATGGATGGCAGACGTCGGGCCTAACTTCCGTTTCGCGCTGAAGGCGAACCAATACATCACCCACATTCGCCGCCTGCAGAACGTGGAAGAAGCTATGCAGCGATTCTTACCCACGCTGCAACCGCTGGCGTCGCAATTGGGGCCGGTATTGTTCCAGTTGCCACCAACCGCCAAAGCCGACGTTGCCGTTTTGCGTGACTTTCTGGCGCTGCTGCCGCGAAACTTCAAAGCGGCGTTCGAGTTTCGCCACGAATCGTGGTTCACCGACCAGATC
>Ga0187873_1002426_pt1 | contig 14182 bp, 11 predicted proteins | sample June2016WEW_16_1_2_FD_133012 | JGI IMG/M metagenome (GOLD analysis project Ga0187873, IMG submission 133012) | Peatland microbial communities from SPRUCE experiment site at the Marcell Experimental Forest, Minnesota, USA - June2016WEW_16_100 | ecosystem: Environmental > Terrestrial > Soil >... | reverse complement strand
TTTTGGGGGGATGTCAAAAGGACGGTCCGGGATGGGGAAGGGGGCTGTCTAATTAACTGTCCCTCCGAGAAACCTGTTAAAACGTTGGGCTATTATCATTCGTCCCTCCGGGACGAGCATGAAACCCTAGTGGCATTGCCCCCTCTGCCGCCACTCCATTCACCAATTTTAACCAAATATAACCTCTCGCCCCGCCAGCCAGGAGGGCGCCGCCGTCCCCCGCCCGGCAACGTCAACCGCAATTGTTCAGGCGGGGCGCATATTGTTCTTGGCGCTTTTGGTCTGAAAAAGGGCCGCCATGTTCCCCCTCACCCCTGCCCTCTCCCCAGGGAGAGGGGGAATCTCCGCCAGTCAGTCGACGAAACCAACCGCTCCGGGATCGACGACTGTCGGCCCCCGCTGTTCCCTCTCCCTGGGGAGAGGGTCAGGGTGAGGGGGGCATGACTACTGATGACTGCCGCTAACAACGCTCCCGCCTTTTCCGGTCCGCCGGCCCCGCCGCGCGGCAAGATCAATCGCTACCCGCCCCAGATCAAATACATCATCGGCAACGAGGCCTGCGAGCGGTTCACTTATTACGGCCTCATGGGCATCCTCGAGCTCTACCTCGTCAACCGGATGGCTATGGGCGAGGCCGAAGCGACTCAGACCCTCCACCTTTTCGGAACCGCAGTCTATTTCCTGCCCTTGCTCGGCGGTTGGCTGGCCGACCGCTGGTTCGGGCGTTACTGGACGATCCTGACAATCTCGCTCGTCTATTGCTTGGGCTGCGGGAGCCTCGCCCTCTTCGAAGGCAGTCCAACGGCCCTGTTCCTCGGCCTGGCACTCATCGCCATCGGCGCCGGCGGCATCAAACCCTGCGTCTCTGCCTTCGTCGGCGATCAATTCGGCCCGGAGCAGCAGCATCTGCTGCCCCGCATATATGGCTGGTTCTACTGGGCCATCAATCTCGGCTCCGCCGGGGGGTTCTTCATCATCCCCTGGGTCCACACCCGCGCCAGTTACCGTTGGGCCTTTGCCCTGCCCGGCGCCGCCATGGCACTGGCCACCCTGTTTTTCTGGCTCGGCACCAAGTACTACGTCCGCCGGCCCGCGGCGCCGCCAAGGGAGCGGCTCCACCTGGTCCCGGTCATCCTATACGCCCTGACTCGCTGCCTCAGACGCAAGCCGGGCGAAAGATTCCTCGACCCCGCCCTCCGGCACTTCCCGCCCCAGGACGTCGAGGGCGCCCGCACCGTCCTGGGCATCCTCGGGATATTCGCCTCGATTCCAATGTTTTGGACCCTCTACAACCAGGTCAACTCGACCTGGGTCCTCCAAGGCAAGAACATGGCTCCCTTTTATTGGCTCAACGGCGAGACCATGCAAGGGGCCGGAGCGGTGCTGGTGATGATCTGGGTGCCCATTCTGACGCTCTGGATTTATCCCCTGGCGGAGCGGCTCGGGTTGCGCCCCACCCCGTTGCGGCGGATGTCCGCCGGCATGGTGCTTGGGGCGGCGGCCTTTTTCATCAGCGGCCTTATCCAGGCCCGGATGGACCGCCACGCCGCTCTGAGCATCCTCTGGCAATTGGCCCCATATATCGTCCTCGAGGCGGGTGAAGTGATGGTCTCCGCCACCGCCCTCGAATTCGCCTTCGCCCAGGCGCCCGCGCAGTTGAAGAGCGTTATCATGAGTTTTTGGCTGATGACGATCGCCGCCGGACATTTCCTGATTGCGGTGTTCACTGGCCTGAACCAGCGCTTCGTCAAAGCCAAAGGCGCCTCCGAGTTCTGGTTTTACGCAACACTGATGCTGGCCGTCGCCGTCCTCTTCATCGCCCTTGCCCGCCGCTATCGCGAAAGGCCGAGCCTGCCTGACTTTCCTTCATGACAGAGGAGCCCGCAGGATAGAACACAATCCGGTTTTTAACCGCAAAGAACGCAAAGAGCACAAAGAGGGAAATACCTGATCCTCTCTGCGTTCCTTACGTTCTTTGCGGTTAAATAAGTGTTGCTGAAAATGTTCGGTTCTCAGGATTTGCACTGCGAAGCACGCGCAGAAGGGGTTGATCTGTTCAAAACTCCCAGTGCAACCTCGCGCCGAGAATCGAGACCGGGCCGCGATCGCGGTTGTAGGCGGGGTCGGTAACGAACTGGTAATCGAGCGCGCAGTGAACTGTTTTCCAGATCTGAAAATCATAATAGGTCTCCAAGACCTTCTCCCACCCGTAATTGAGCGCTCCATCGCCGGCCAGGATGCCTACGCCGCCGGCTCCGAAGAACTCCTGATGAACGTGTGAGATGCCGTCGAGCACCCCCGCCAGGCCGAAGGTGTCGTTTGGGCGCTTCCAGAACTCGCCTTTGACGCTGACACCCAGTGTGGCTGTGCGATCCACGTCGGCGTAAACCCAGGCCTCGGTATGCCCGTCGCCCCAGCCCAAACGCGTGAACACCCCAACGCCCTTGGTCAGTTCCTGTTCCGCATTCAATCCGAAGCCGTATTTGAGCCGATACTCCCGCGTCGCCCAAATGTCGGCGGGCCGGACGGGGCTATCGAGGGCGGCCTGGAAGCTGCCCATGTCGGCCCGGTTGAGAAAGGCCAGGAACCGGACGGCGCCGGGGTGCCCGCCCAGGGCGTAGCGGCGCTCGAGTTCTGTTACCATCCCCCACGCCTCCAGGTAGTGCGGATCCTGGGCCATGCCGTTGGCGGTTTGCGGCATTTGAAAGAAACCATAGCGGACCGCCCATCCGGGCTGGTTCAGCTCGGCGGCAAACCCGGTCATATAACCGAGGCTGTCGGCGGGGTAATCCCAGGCCTCGTTGGCGACCAACCCCCAGTTCATGAACTGGGTGCGCGGGTCGCTGGAGTAGGCATTGTTGTCGAAAATGTCCTTGGCGCTCATTTTCCCAAGGGTGAGTGTGACCCGCGACACATCCTGCTTGCCGGCAAGGTGAAGCAGGTCGTCCTCCACCCTTTCCTGTTCTCCGCCCAATCCAAACGTTTGGCGGATAAACACCCTCGCAAAGGTCAGGTTGGGGACTTTCGTGCCCAACCGGTAGGCCTCCGCGTTGGGAAACCCTTCCACGCCCAGGGTTGTGCTCAGTCCGTAGCCTTGCCACATCAAGCCATCAACATGGGCTTCGGCGCCCGGCCACAACCGCACGCCCGCGAACAGATCCAACGAGATCGTGTCCTGGATCTCTCCGTGGCTGTCCAGGCTGTTCGTGCCCGAGTATTTGGCGGGGAAGCCAGTGTCTCCCTGGAGAATCTCAGTGTTCTGGACATGCCAGTTCCAGGATTGTTCCGGGGCTTGATCGAGATTTTTAACCACGGCCTCGGGAGCGGGCTTGTCGGCCGGGGCACTCGGGGCACTTGCCGCCGAATCTGTCAAATTCGTTGCCGCGATCAAGGCCGTTGCGCCACAGCCGAGCGCGGCCATTGTGGCAATGGAGGTGAGCTTGCGGTGCGGTTTTATTCGGCGCGCTTTCATTTGAGGTTGCGGTTTTGTCACTCGCACGACCACGGCGAGCGACCAAGTGGAATCTAGCTGACTTTCCCAGCCGGGCGTTACTTAAGACTCTCTGAAGATTTGTTAAGAGGCCGCCGCGCCGGGTTTGCGGCTACTCGCCCCTGCCCACGGGCAGCAATTGCCAGTTCAAACCGACCACGTTTCTCTCCAGGCTCAAGCGGCTGGCAAGCTGCTCGACTTGGGTGTCCATCCGCTCCGGGCTTGAGAGGATGGCCTTGAGGACCGCGTGAGTCTGGGTCCGGCCAACGACGCTTTCCAGCTCGTGCAGCACCAAAGGCGACACGGTGGTGAGCTGGACCAGCAGCGCCCGAAGCTGCGCCTCCTCGCGGCCCACGCAAGTGACCTGCAGGGCGTACTTGAACTCCTGCTCGCTCGGGTCGACCGGTTGGCGGTTGATGAGCGCGACGACCGGCCGCAAAAGGGTGTTGATGGCCAGCACCAGAGCGGCCCCGGCAAGCGCCGCCCAATAATAGCCGGACCCAGCCAACGTGCCGACCGCTGAGGAGCACCAGATGGTGCCGGCCGTATTGAGACCGCGCACCGTCAACCCGCTGCGCATGATTACTCCGGCGCCCAGGAAGCCGATGCCAGTGACGATCTGTCCGGCGATGCGCGTGGGGCTGGAATCCCCGGGGGTGAGCGTGGCCAGCATGACGAAGAGCGCCGAACCGACCGCCACCAGCGTGTAGGTGCGCAGCCCGGCAGTGCGCTGGCGCCATTGACGTTCCACCCCGATGACCATGCCGCAGAGCAACGCGGCGCCTAAACGCAAAGCGAATGCAATAGGACCCATTATGTTGCCGAGGGGCTGACTTTGGCGAGCAGGCTGGCCTGCCAGGGTTTGAGCATCTGTTGCGCTCGCGCGAGGGGAACCCAGGCGTTGCGCAGGATCTCGCGCCGGAGCAGAGACCGGCGCCTGTCATGCTGTGAGCAGAGGTGATGCGCCTCGGATTTCCAGAGATAAAAGCGAACGTGTTTGCGGCTGTTAACCCCCCAGCCGACAAACCGCAGCGCCTGGGCTTCCTGACCGGTTTCTTCCCGGCACTCGCGCAGGCCGGTTTGCTTGATGGATTCCCCGTTCTTGCGTTTGCCTTTGGGCAGGCTCCAGCGTCCGTTGGCTTGTTGGACGAGCAGCACTTCCGTTCCCTGCCCGGTTTTTTGGAGCAGGGCGATGCCGGCCTTGTGTTTTACCTTGAGCCCCCCAACGGCATGCGACCGTGCTTCAGGAGTGAGCACTCCTTGCCTCTCGCTAGTGATCGTTGCCATCTCCATGTTTATCGGCCAATCTTGGCTTCGCTGGATTTCTTTCACGCAACAGGCTGCAACTCAGCCTGCAAGGACAGTGTAGGCGGAGGCCCAGGCATAGTGTTACTGAAGATCGCCTGAAGAATTCTTAAGACTTTCGTTCCTGGGAAGTGAGGCCAGCGCTGAAAGGGCGCCAGCATATCAGTCCAGGGTAACACCCTGGGAGAGCCGGCCCCTCACTACACTCCGGCGCCCTGAAAGGGCGCAGGCCACGGAAGCTACTCCCGCCCTTGCAGGGCGGGCTGGGCCGTTGGAGGCTGGTTTCCCAGGGCGTTGCCCTGGGCTGATATGCCCGCACGCCGTTGGCGTGCAGAATGTCCAAACTCCAGGGAACCCTGCTTACTGCCTGGTCTGGACTGGTTGGGCGCCGAGGGTTGAGCCATCCTGCCTTTGCGAACCGGAGAAGACTCGCGCGAACTTCAGGCCGATCAAGGAGAGGAGAACCAGCAGGTAAATTCGCAGTGCCCACAGGGCTATCCGGACCATGGGTGTCGTCTTAATGCGCGGCATAACTTAATGGGGAAGTTCGATTTTGGCGCCTTTCATCATGTCCTTGTAGCGCACGACACCCAGGAGGTGATCGTGCGCGTCCACCACCGGCAACATGCGGAACTGGTATTTGGCCAGCAGCGCTACCAGGTCTCCCCGCAGACAATCGTGCTCGGCGGTAACGACGGGCGACGCCATCAGTTCGCCGAGGCTGGCTTCCTCGGGCGCGATGACCAGGTCGCGCAGGTCCACCACCCCGAGCAGCAGTTTCTCCTGGCCCGCGACGATGTAAAGGTAGGAGAGGCTCCTGCGCTCGCGGAGGGGAGTCCGAAGCGTCCGCAGAACCTCGCCAACCTTGGCCTCTTTGGGAAAGGCCAGGAACCGGCCGCTCATCAAGGTGGAGGCCAGCACGTCGGCATTGGAGAGCACGGCCTGCACGCGGGCGGCGCGCGGGGCCGCCAGGCATTTCATCAGCTCGGTCACCTTTTGGTGGGGCAGATCGGAAAAGAGGTCGGCCACCTGAGGCACAGACATTCTGGCGAGCACTAGCCGGGCCTTTTCCTCGCGCAGAAAAGCAATGAGCTGACGCTTGGCGCGGGGTTCGGCCTCGACCAGCACCTCGGCGGCTTTGTCCGGATCCAGTGCCGAGAACATGGCTTGTTGCTCGTCGCCGGAGAGGACCTCGAGGGCATCGGCCAGGTCCTCGCCGGGCAATTCCATCGCCTGCTCGCGGGTGACTGAGAGGGTGACGATGTCCTTGCTGTGGTCTTCAACCGAAAGCGGCTGAACGTAGCGCCAGGAAATCAATTGGTCTTTGCCGGAAATGAATCGCTCGAGGCCCCATTTGCGTAGAAAACCGTTAAACGAAATATCCACATGCACCAGGATCATGCGCCCTTTGGAGTAGAGCACGTGGACATCGTTGACCACCTCCGTGCGCCGGCCATCGATGTCCAGAATCGTCTGGCCCATCAAGTGTTCATTGAGCAGAATCCAGCCCTGCTCATCGACAAATGGAGCATAAGAAGCGGCGCCTTCGTTGGGCGCGACGAAGATGGCCTCGTCTTCGATGCGCACCACCTTTTCCCAGGGGATGAGCTCCGAAGGGTAGCCCTTGCCGTGCTCGATGTAGATCCCGACCGCCTCGGGATACGGCTCCGAAAGGCGAAAGACCAGGTCGGTCAGGCGCCCGTTCTTCTTGTTCGTCTGGTCGATGCGAACCCGGCGGCTGAGCAGCTTGGAGAAGCACAGGAGCTTGTAATCCTCGAAAGCCGCGCCGGGCGCTGCCGGCCGGGTGGCCGGAGCGTTGCTATCTTTGGCGTGATTCATTGGATGTTCCTCCTATTTGCCTGAACCGAACCATTCCGGAAACAATACCGAAACACCGTAAGCTGTCGAGATGATGATGACAAACACGGTGATGCTCCAGTTGGCGAGGTTCTGCCAGCGCGTGTTGACGTGCTCGCCCATCAGCGGTTTGTCGTTGAGCAGCAGGATCAGGAACATCAACGCCGCCGGCAGCAGCGTCACCGCCACCACCTGGACGAAGATGGTGATAATGTTCTGCAAATCCACGGAGGCGATCAGCGAAACCACGCCGGCCGACATGAGCATCAGCACGTATGCCACATAAAACCAGGGCGCCTCGCGCACGGTCTTGTTCAGGGAGTGGGCCCAGCCGAAGACCTCGCCCAGGGCCCAGCTTGTGGATAGCGAAATGCAGAGCGCGCCCAGCAACCCCGCGTCGAAGAGGCCGATGGCGAAGAGCACCTTGGCCCACTGCCCCCATTGCCCGTGCAGCACCTGCGGCATGACGGCCGCCGTTTTGGCGGCGGAATCGATTTCCCGGTAGCCCTGGCCCTGGTCCGGGTTGAAATAGAACACGCCGGCCGTGGCTATGATGATAAAGGCCGCCACCGCACAGGTCATGAATGAACCGAAGAAGGTGTCGAACTTCCCATAATTGATGTCCTTGATGTCCATGCCTTTATCGACCACGGCAGATTGCTGGAAGAAGATTTGCCACGGCGTAATGGTCGTGCCGATATTGGCCATGATGAGCGTCAACAGGGCCACACCCGACATGCCGAAATTGAAGTCCGGGTGAAAAAAACCGCGCCCGACCGCGCTCCAGCCTTCCTTGACGTTGCCGGTGTGCATCGCCCAGATGGCCGCGGGAATATAAACCAAATTGAAGAGGCAAAAGAAGAGCGTGATCTTTTCGAACGTCCAATACCGGCCGCTGATGACAATGCCCAGCATCAGGAAGGTCACCCCGAAGAACGTGATCCATGGGGGGATGTTGAATAGGCTCATGGCCTGGGTCATGCCGATGTATTCAGTGACGAGCGTGAGCCAATTGATGACCGCCAAATCGAAAATAGAGAAGCAGCCCCAAAACTTCCCGAAGCCGTCGAAGATTGCCTCCGCGTGACCGCGTTTGGTGACCGCGCCAAGCCGCACGGTCATTTCCTGGACGTAATACGCCATCGGCAAAAGGATGATCAAAACCCAGAGCAGTTTGAAACCCGTCTTGGCGCCGGTCTGCGCGTAGGTGGAGATGCCCCCGGCGTCGTTGTCGGCAATCATGGTGATGATGCCGGGGCCCAGTGCCGCCAGGAACAAAATGGTTCGGCGGTTGAGCCGGCGGACCTGGTGAATGCTCTTGCTAATCCAATACATAGTGGTTTTCCAGCGATGCTGCCAATATCCGGATAGTAACCACCCGGCCCAAAAGAGCGTTACTGAAGAATTGTTAAGGTTTCCAACCTGCTGTATCGCCGACTTCCAGTCGGCATGGTGTTTCCGGTTCGTCGCGTCTGCGGATTGGAAATCCGCGACACGGCAGACTGGAAGTCTGCGCTACATCAAAAGAGCCGGAGCAAAAGCGTCAACGTTCCTACCGCGCCGAAACCGAGGCCAAAGTTGGCGAGCACGAGGCCCTTCTGATGCTTGAAAAGCTCGCCCAGCACCGCGTGTGCCGCCAGGAACACGAATCCGCCCCCGACGTGTGCGACCACTGCGTCCAGCCAGAACCCGCTAACCTCCTGCAAAAAGAGCCAGCCCAGGACGCCGCCCAGCAGCGTCGTGGCCTCCACTGCGGCCACGCGCAGCACGGTCTGGGCGCGCTTGAATCCCGCCCCAAGCAAAAGTGCGCCCAGCGCCAGGCCCTCGGGAACCTTGTGCACGCACACGGCCAGCACCAGCGAGAGGTCCAGCACCCGGGCCCCGGGCGCGTGCGCTGCCTCCGCCTCGTGGCCCGCCGCCAGCGCCAGGCCGTCGGCGGTGCAATGGATGGCCAGCGCCACCATCATCGCGCTGGCAATCTCGCTGAACCGATGGGCGGTCGCCTCGTCGAAATGGCTGGCCGCACACGCCGGGCAGACGTGATAGACGTATTTGGTGACCAGAGCGAAGACACCGTAGCCCGAACCCAGGGCGAGCAAGAGGCCCCACCAGCGCAATGCCTGGAAGCATTCCGGCAGAATTGCGAAGACGGTTACCCCCAGCAGCGTCCCCGCCCCAAGGCTGATCAGCGCACAGAGCCGCCGGTGCGAAGTCCCCAACGATGCTCCGAGCGCCCCGCCGCCAACCGCCAGCGCAAACGCCAGGAAAACATATCCGATGGACAGATTTTCAGTCCCGCTCACGCCTTGCTGTTGTCCAAAGCTTCACGCCACGCTATAGGAAACACCGCCGCCGCCTTATTGCAAGCAAGATTTCTTCTCTTCACGGGCTGACTGGGCGCAGCCGCAGGCGGAAGGCACTGCCGCAGCCCACTTCGCTCTTGAGCTCGACCGTGCCGCCCATGCGCTCGACTGACCATTTCACAATCGCCAAGCCCAAACCCGCCCCACCCTCGGCGCGCGACCGGGCCTTGTCCACCCGGTAAAACCGCTCGAAAATCTTCTGCCGGTGCTCCGGCGCGATGCCGGGGCCCTGGTCGGCGACTTCGATGACCACCGCATCTTCCCTCCGAAAGGCGCGCAGAGTAATCGGCTTGGCCGGCGGACTGTAGCGAATGGCGTTCTGGATAAGATTCAGCAAGGCCAGCCGCAGCAGCCCCGGATCGAAAACCGCCAGGAGGTGGTCGGGGCAGTCCAACTCCAGCCGCTGCTGCTTGTCTTGGGCCACCAGCGCCAGAGCGTCGCTGACCTCGAGCAAGGCGCTGCGCACCAACCAGGCCTCCAGCCTCACCGGCACGTTGTCATCATCGGCCCGGGCCAGCAGCAGCAACCTATCAATGAGCTGGTTCATCCGCCGGACCTCCTCCAGGATGCTGCCCAGAGCGTCGTAAAGGATAGCGGGATTGCGCTCCCGGCAAGCCACTTCCCCCACTGCGCGGATGGCCGTCAGGGGCGTGCGTAGTTCATGCGACACGTCGGCCGTGAAACGCTTGAGTTCGGCAAACGAGTTCTCGAGCTGTTGGAGGGTCTGGTTGAACACCGTGGCCAGTTCGCCCAGTTCGTCGTGGGGGTTAACTACCGGCAACCGCTCATTGAGAGATCTGGCCGAAAGCCTGCGGGTTTGCTCCACCATCTCCTTGACGGGCGCCAGGGCGTGTCCGGCGATGAAATAGCCCGCCAGGCCAAAGAGCAGCAGGGCGGCGGCTCCGCCAACCGCCAAGGCCAGCCACAAATGCGAGCGGTCCCCGGGCCTCCAGACGCCCTCCAGCAGCGCGGCAGTGAAACCGGCTGCGCAGATAGCCGTACCGGCAACCGCATACCAGGCGGCCAACCGCGCGCGCAACGAGCGCCGCTGCCACCATTGGCTCACCCGCAGGCCTCCTCCCGGAGCACAAAGCCCACGCCCCGAACCGTGTGAATCAGTTTGGCGGCTTGGCCCTCATCGACCTTGCGCCGCAAGTGCGCGATGTGGACATCGATTACATTATCCAGCGGCGTGATGCGGTTGGCTTCGCCCCAGACCTCGCGGGCCAGCATTTCGCGCGTGACCACCTGGCCCGGCTGGCGCAGCAGGTAGGCCAGCAGGTCAAACTCCCGGGGCGTCAGGTCAATGGGCCTTCCGGCGCGTGAAACCCGCCGCGCCTCGAGGTCCACCATCAAATCGGCAACCGTTTTCTTGAGCGCTTCGGCGGGCGAAGCCCGGCGCAGCAGCGACCGAATGCGCGCCAGCAATTCGGCAAAGGCAAAGGGCTTGACCAGGTAATCATCGGCCCCGCTTTCCAGCCCAAGCACCCGGTCTTCAACCGCATCGCGAGCGGTCAGCAGCAGCACGGGGGTTCTGGAGCCGCGGGCGCGCAGGGTCCTGAGGATTTCAATGCCATCCCGTCCCGGCAACATCCAGTCCAGCACGACCAGGTCGAACGGCTCCGCATTCAGGAGGAAAAACCCCTCCTCCCCGGTATGGGCCACGGCGGCAGAGAAGCCGCCGGCCTCCAGCCCCGAGGCAATCGCGCGGGCGGTCTTCTCGTCGTCTTCGATTATCAATACGCGCATAAGGCGATTCCCGAATTCAGACAATGCCAGAAGCCTTCGCGGAGGGCGAGCGCCAACCCATCTCATCTCCGCTCTTCCCCCTTGTCTGCCCTGCCGCATTGGGACATCCTTAGCCCGGATTGTTCATAGCCTAAGAGCGGTCCCGGGCTCCGGAGGCTACGTAGCGCAGGTTTCCAACCTGCTGTATCGCCGACTTCCAGTCGGCAGGCCGTGCCTGCCTGGTCGCATCTGCGGATTGGAAGTCCGCGATACAGCAGACTGGAAGTCTGCGCTAGGCCTTCCAGTTGGCGAAACCCTATGAAGCATCCGGGTTAGTGGTCATGAACACAAATACGGTGACGTTCGTCGCGCCCCATTTGGCCTGTGGCGGAGCGCGAGGCAGGCGCATATCCGAGGGGTCTGTAACGAGCGAACCGCGAAGCCGGCGGCCAAAAGAACCAGCCAGAGTTGCTCAAGTGGTTTGTTCGCGGCGCCTCAGTGTCCTCATCGTCCCCGATAAGTTTAAAGGCACGCTGAGCGCCGGCCGGGCGGCAGAAGCCATCGCGCGGGGTTGGCGGAAGGCGCGTCCCGAGGACTGTCTCGTACTGCTCCCAATGAGCGACGGCGGCGACGGCTTCGGCGAGGTCATCAGCGGCTTGCTCAACGCCAGACTTCAAACTATCTCCGCCATCGATGCCGCCCATCGCCCCTGCGCCGCCCACTGGTGGTGGCAGCCCGAGACCCGCACCGCCATCGTCGAATCGGCGAAGATCATCGGCCTGGCGATGCTGCCGCCCAAACAGTTCCATCCTTATGCCCTCGATACCGCGGGCCTGGGCGCGATCTTCCCTGCACTGGCGGCTGCGGGGGCAAAACGCTGCCTGGCCGGCATTGGCGGCAGCGCGACGAATGACGGCGGTTTTGGCCTCGCGCGCGCCTTGGGCTGGGAGTTCCTCGACCGCCGCGGCCGTCCTCTCGAGCAATGGACCGCCCTGGACAAGCTGGCGCGCCTCCGCGCCCCGCGCCGCCGGCGGTGGTTCAAGGAACTGCGGGTGGCCGTGGACGTCCAGAACCGCCTGCTGGGTCCCCGAGGGGCCACTCGAGTTTACGGGCCGCAAAAGGGGTTGCAACCGGAGGATTTTGACCGGGCCGAACATTGCCTGGGCTGCCTGGCGCGAGTGGTCCGCCGGCAGTTCGGACACGATTTCGCGCGGGAGCCCGGCGCCGGGGCCGCCGGCGGGCTCGGATTCGGTTTGCTGGCTTTCCTGGGCGCTGGCCTTGAGCCGGGATTCGAGTTGTTTGCCCGCCAAGCCGGGCTGGAGCGCCACCTGCGCCGAGCCGATGTCGTCATCACCGGCGAAGGCAGCATCGACCCGTCAACACTCATGGGCAAAGGCGTCGGCCAAATCGCCCGGCGATGCCGCAAGCTGAACCTCCCGTGCATTGGCCTGGCTGGCGTCGTCCACGACCGGGCCAGCGCCGTAGCCCCGCGCGCCTTCACGCAAATGCGGGCGCTGACCGAGTTGACCTCGCTCGAGAAGGCCAGAGCCCAACCCGTCCGCTGGCTCGAGCGCCTGGCCCAACGCGTCGCCGGCGAAATCCGCCCTTCCTAGACCGCCGTTCAAAAGTATCCAGACGCACGTGTCGAGTGTCGAGTGTCGAGGGAACGAAGAGCCGCCCCTCGACCCTCGACCCTCGACCCTCGACACCCGCCCCTCGCCATTGAGCATTGGCATTTTCCTCGCCACGCGATTAAGTTCCTCCTTATGAATCTTGAAGACCACGTGGGCGACATTATCCGCAAAGCGCGCGCGATGTCGAGAGTGCCCGCCGCAGCCGCGGCGCAGGCGGCCGGCTTGACTTCAGCCGAACTGGCGGACCTGGAGGAGTCCGCTCAGAGCCCGCCGGCCCGAACGCCGGATTTCGAGGCCCTGGCGAAATTGTTGGACCTGCATCCGGTCAAATTGGAAGCCATCGCCAAGGGCTGGACACCCTCGGCCAAGGACTTGGGCCGGTGGCGCGAACTGCGTTGCCTCAGCACCACCGCCGGCAACATGGCGGTCAATTGTTACCTGATCTGGGATGAGGTCTCGCGCGAGGCGGCCCTGTTCGACACGGGGTGGGAAGGGGAGCCCATCTTCGGCCTGATTGCCGAAAACCAGCTCCAGCTTCGCCACATCTTCATCACGCACTGGCATCAGGATCACATCGCCGCCCTCAACGCGGTGCGCGAGCGATTCCCCAAAGCCCGCCTTCACTCCAGCGCCCCCTCGGCCCCGGTGGACCAACGCAACCGCCCCAACGATTTCATCCACCTCGGCAGCCTCCGCATCACCCACCGCGACACCCCCGGCCATGCCGAGGAGGGCACCACCTACATCGTCGGCACCTGGCCCGAGGACGCCCCGCACGTCGCCATCGTGGGCGACGCCATCTTTGCCGGCTCGATCGGCCGCGGCAACCAATCCTGGGACCTTGCCCGCCGCAAAATCCGCGAGCAAATCTTCACTCTCCCCCCGGAAACCCTGCTCTGCCCCGGACACGGACCGCTAACCACCGTGGCCGAGGAAAAAGAGCACAACCCGTTTTTTCCATAAACCGACTGCGCTTCGCGGCTTCTGTACGCGGCGCCATAATTTTTGCGCATCCGCCCGACCCTGGTGATGAACAGGAGGAAACGGAGGAAACGGAGCTCCGACATCTCCGTTCTCTCTGTTTCCTCCTGTTCAAATTCACGCCTTGAGGTACTGTTTGGGGAATTTCCATGGGCCGCGGTAGTTGGGCACGGCGAGGCGGGCGGCTTCAGGGTCGCCGAGGATCTGTTCTGTTGCCGGATCGAAGCGGATGGAGCGGCCGAGCTTGAGGGAGAGCAGGCTCAATTGGACGGGCACGTCCACTCTGACATGGTAGTTTGGATTGCAGCTTGGCTGGTTGCGGGATTTCACGCAGTCCAGCCATTCGCGTTCGTGGCCGGGCGAGGAAGGGATGGATTTGGGCGGTTCGGGGAGGCCCTTCATTTTGTCGCCTTCAGGCACGAGCTTGAACATGTCGTAGTTGGCGTAAAGGGTGCCGTTGGCGCCGTGGAAGTAGAGGCCCAGCCGCCGTTGCGGTTTGGGTTCGCCGTGGAAGTCGAAGCCGTAGCTGTTGGTCAGGGAGGACATCCAGGTAAGGGTCAGATGCGGGTATTGCCAGAGGACCTCGTGATGGTCGTAGGCATCTCCGTCGTCCTTGAGGAAGAAGCGGCCGCCGGAGGCGCTGGTGTTGGTGGGGAACCCGAGGTCCAGCGCCCAGATGGGGAGGTCGATGATGTGCGGGGCCATGCCGGGGGTCCATCCGCCGCTGTAATCCATCCAGGAGCAGTGGTTGTAAGCGTCGCGCACCAGCAGGAGGTTGAAGCGGCCCAACGGGGCGGGGCCGCACCAGAGGTCCCAGTCCAGGC
>Ga0187873_1002424_pt1 | contig 14188 bp, 9 predicted proteins | sample June2016WEW_16_1_2_FD_133012 | JGI IMG/M metagenome (GOLD analysis project Ga0187873, IMG submission 133012) | Peatland microbial communities from SPRUCE experiment site at the Marcell Experimental Forest, Minnesota, USA - June2016WEW_16_100 | ecosystem: Environmental > Terrestrial > Soil >... | reverse complement strand
GCGCGAGTGAACAACATGTGCCAGGCGGTGAGAAAAACCAGCGGCACTGCGGCAGCCTCATCAAAACTCAGGTCACCAGGGATGGGTATAACATTGACCTCCGGTGACTTTACATACTCCGCATAGCCGCCGTCCACGAAAACTCCGAAAACCGTATAGCTTCGGCAGGCGCTATCCAATCCTTTGAAACACATCTCGCACTGCCCGCAACTGATCCCCGGGCTAAGCAGGACGCGCTCACCGGACTTCACCCGCTTGACCTGCAAGCCCACTTCCGCCACTTCTCCGGAAATGTCGCTCCCCACAATATGAGGGAGTGGTAGCTGCCAATCGCCGACCCCCCGCCGGAGCCAAAGGTCCAGATGATTCAAAGCGCAAGCCTTCACCTTCACAAGCACTTCGTTGGCCTGGATTTTTGGCTCCGGCGCTTCTTCGTATTTCAGCACATCAATGTCGCCGTGCTCATGGAATCGGACTGCATGCATGGGTCAACCTCCGCTTACAAAAGTACCATTCTTTAACCCCACAAAGAAGGTAAGATACGCTAGTGTAATTGGTCTGGAGTGCGGCACGTCGTGCCTCTGACCACTATGAGTCTCAATACGTCACTCCAAGCCCACGCCAAGGTTGACCCAGCCTCGGACCCCTCTGTGAAAGTTGGGGAGCCGCTTGACCGCGTCGATTTGGCGTTGGCGGCCATCCTCGCGCTCGGCTCGCTGGCCCTGTTTTGGAAGGTGATCTTCACTCCTTCCATGCTTTTCATCCGTGACGTTTACAATTACACCTACCCCTCGACCCGCTTCATCCAGGAAATGTGCCGCCATGGTGCCTTGCCCTATTGGAACCCCTATTTGAATTATGGGCAGCCCTTACTGGAGAACCCCAACCTCCTGTTTTTCTATCCCTACACACTTTTCATTATCCTTCTTCCTATCGATTTCGCTTACCCGCTGTTTTACGTCGTACACTTTGCGCTGGCCGGTATCGGCACATTCCTCCTGGCGCGGCGCTGGGGACAGAGCCGCCAAGCAGCTTTCTTTGCCGGCTTCGTCTTTGCCTTCAGCGGCCCGCTGCTATCGCTGGGCAATCTTTACAATCATGCGGCTTGCGCGGCTTGGATGCCTTGGGCGCTGCTCGCCACCGACCGGGCTGTTCAGGGTCGAACGGCTCGCCCCTGGATTCTTCTAACGCTGGTTTTTTCATTGCAGTTCCTCGCTGCCGAGCCTTTTACTCTCCTCGCCACTTTTGGCCTCTGTCTCGCCTACGCGTTGTACTTGAGAGGGACACAGCGCCCTTTCATGTCTGCTTGCAACTTGCGGATCTTAACCGGATTCGCGCTGGTCGGATGCCTGATGATGGCCTTGTGCGCGGTCCAATTCCTGCCCTCTGCGGAACTCTTGAGCCATTCGCGGCGAGGAGTGCAAGGCCTGCGGTACGGCGAGACTTCGAACTGGTCTTTCCACCCACTCCTGCTGATGGAAATGTTGGTGCCGGATTTCTACGGACCTGCCCTGAATTCGCCCACCAAATGGAATGCCTTGCTGGGAGACGCGAACAGTCCTTATTTCCTTTCGGTTTTCACAGGATTCGTTCCGCTCTTCTTTGCGCTAGCTGGTTGGGCATTAGGCCAGGATCGGCGCCGGAATTTCCTCGCGGGCTCGGCACTCCTTCTCCTCGTGCTTTCTTTTGGGCACTTCACCCCGGTCTTTTCCCTCGCCTACTTGCTCGTTCCCTTGCTCACCCTCGTGCGCTACCCTGTAAAGTTGCTGGTTCCGGTGGTTATGCTCGTCGCGATTCTGGCCGGCTGGGGCCTGGACGCGCTTCGCCGGGAACCGAACCATTGGAAGGGTCAGCGCAACCGCGCCCTTTTCCCACTGGCGATTTTGCTTGCTTGTTCTTTGGCGACATGGGCAGCCGCATGGATGTCGCCGAAGCTCATTACTCTACCCACCCAGTGGGCGCTGATCAGGCAGGGACGTGCAAGCGCGGAAGCCGGCCCGATGGCGGGATTTCTCGCGTCCATGCTGCGGCTTTATTTCCCCGGGGTTGCTGGTTTTGTTCTCTTTGGATTCCTGCTTCTACTCGGCCTTAGCCAGAAAAAGGTCCGGGCGCGCAAAGGTGTGCCGATTTTCGCTCTGCTCGGGCTGGCCCAGCTTGTCCAGGTGAATTACGGAGCCAATCCCACCGTGCCCAGCAACTTCGTCACATATGAGCCACCCGTCATTTCCCATTTTGAAGGTTTAGAGGGCAGCTACCGTATTGCTCCCATGCTCGGCCTCACCCATGGGCCATCCCCGGGAGAGGCCATTCAGGGATTCGTCAATTTTGAGTCGATCCCTGAAATAGCCCAACTGTCAGCGGTGGCGCAAGGAGCATTTCAGCAGAAGTTGTTGTTGGGGATGGGATCGATGGTCGAGCGCATGGAGGGAAGCTTGAACCTTGACATGGAGCGCTCCATGCCACCCTTTCTCTATGACGTATGGATCTATGTGCTACGGCAAGCTCCCGACGCTCTCCACGTGGATTGTTTGTTGGGTCGCACTAATGTGAAATACGTCATTCGCCCCACCCGGCGTGATTCCAGGGCGGTAAGAGCTGTGGACGAAATCTTCAATGGTTCCCCCAGGCCGAGTTATCTTTACGAGGACCTCTGCTTCGTGCCGCGCGCCTACGTGGCGGGCACGACGATTTTCACAACCAGCCCGCTCGAAACCTTGCGTCAGATGGCCTCGCCAGACTTCGATGCTCTGGGGAACGTCATCTTGGCCGCAAACTCCGGCGCCTCTCCTGCCGTCCACGGCTCCGGCCCAGCAGGTCAAGTTGAAATCACCAAACGCCAGCCTAATACGGTGACGCTGAAAGCGGACCTTTCCCGTCCGGGGTACGTCGTCCTGCTCGATCGCTACGATTCGAATTGGCACGCGGAGTTGGATGGCCGGGAAGTACCAGTGCTGCGCGCCAATCAGCTCTTCCGGGCCGTGTATGCTGAGCCGGGCCAACACGTAATGCTCTATTACTACCGGCAGCAGGGTCTGTTGATCGGGATATTGATCTCCGCTCTTACTCTGGCGGGGCTTTTGTGGATGTACCTGAGGGCGTAGCATGTTCTTCTTCCTCGAGTATTGCCTGGTGGCCATCCTGATCTTGGCCGTGTATCTCCTCCCCCGATTCCCCTGCGGGTGGTTTAAGGCTGCGGAACAACACCTGAGCCGCTTGGCGCGCAGGCGCGCTCTCTCAGTCCTCGTGGTTTTTGGTTTGGCTTTAGGAATACGTGCGGCCCTGCTGCCCAACCTACCGGTTCCTAAGCCGGGTATTCATGACGATTTCGGTTACCTGCTGGCAGCAGACACCTTCGTGCACGGCCGCCTTGCGAACCCAACTCATCCCATGTGGATTCACTTTGAGAGTATTCACATCAATCAGAAACCCACCTACATGCCGATGTATTATGCCGCCCAGGGCCTGGTCATGGCTTTGGGGCAGGTCGTCACAGGGAATCCATGGATCGGTGTGTGGCTCAGCGCTGCCGCCATGTGCGCGGCGATCTGTTGGATGCTTCAGGGTTGGTTGCCTCCGGGTTGGGCTCTGTTGGGTGGATTGCTGGCCGTGATGCGGTTGGCGACTTACACGTATTGGGTTAACAGCTATTGTGGAGGAGCGCTGGCCGCAATCGGTGGAGCGCTCGTCCTGGGAGCACTGATTAGACTTAGGCGACGGGCGCGCCTGCCGGAGGCCCTGCTGATGGGCCTGGGTTTGGCACTGCTCGCCAACACCCGGCCCTACGAAAGCTTGTTCTTCGGGATTCCGATCAGCGTGGCGGCTTTGGTGTGGATTCTGGGGAAAAAGCGCCCACCCTGGGGGCAAGTGGTTTCACGCATCGCTCTGCCCCTGGGCCTGCTCCTCGCGGCTACGATGGCGGGCATGGCCTACTTTTTTTGGAGGGTCACGGGTAGCCCCTTCCACATTCCTTACCAGGTCAACCTCGACACCTATATTGCCGTACCGTATTTTCCTTGGCAACCTCTCAACCTCAAGCACTTGTATCATCACGCGGTGCTTGCGAAATTCTATCTGCATGACTGGCAAATGTACTTTTACTATCATGACCGCTTGCACCCCTTCGAGGTGTTAACTGAGAAGGCCTCAGATACCTACCGTTTCTTCCTGGGGCCGCTGCTCGCACTACCCCTGGTGGTGATGCTAGCCATCAATCCGGTGCAGTTTTTCCGGAAGTCGATTAAGGGGAAGACCGGCTTCCTCGTGGCAGTGAGCGGCGCGACGTTCATCGGAGTCGCGCTGCCCATCTACTATATCGCGACTTACGCAGCGCCGATAACGGCTGCGATCTATGGGCTGGTTTTGCAAGCCATGCGTAACCTGCGGCTGTGGCGTTGGCGCGGAAAACACACCGGGCTGGGATTGGTGCGCGCCATTCCGGCTATGTGTGTACTGCTGTTTGTGCTGCGCGCCTTTGCGCCCCAATTGCACATTCCCACGCCTGTCGAATGGAAGCACACTTGGGAATCCGAACATTATCAGAACCTGGACCGTGCCCAGGCTCTGGCCCAATTAAAGAGCGCGGCGGGAGATCATCTCGTCTTCGTACGCTACAATCAGTATCATAATTCAGGTAATGAATGGGTGTATAATAGGGCGGATATCGACAAGGCCAAAGTGGTATGGGCGCGTGACATGAACGATTCCGAAAATGCCGAGTTGATTCGGTACTTCCCGCGCCGCCGCGTGTGGCTTGCGGAGCCGGACCTTGCGCCTCCCAGGTTGTCGCCTTATCTTGTTCCGCCGGACCCACTGACGCCGTCTTCATCGCGAGGCACTGGAAGAGCGAGGCGTGAACTATGCCATTCCGAGCCGGCCAACTCGGTGGGAAATGTGGTTCGACAATGAGCGAGGAACAACCGACGAATAGAATCATGCCCAGGCTCGTGATGGTCCCGCTGATCGCCGGGGTCTGGGGCATTGCGGAGATTATCATGGCGCTTGGGGACCTTAGGTTAATGGCCGGTTTTGAGGGTACAATCGCGTAAATATTATGGTTGACTCCGGCGGACCGTCAATCGCAGAGCAAAGCGGCCGATCAAGGGCAGCACGCCCCGCAGCCGTCGAGGTATCGGTGGTGATCCCCTGCCTGAATGAGGCGCAAACGATTGCCATTTGCGTGGACCAGGCCTTCGCAGGGTTACGGGCGGCGAAAGTCCGGGGAGAGGTCTTGGTGGTTGACAACGGTTCCACCGACGTTTCGGCCGAGGTCGCCAAGGAACATGGCGCGCGGGTGGTGCATGCCTCAGTCAAGGGTGTCGGGAGTGCATCACGAGTGGGAATTAAGTCGGCGCAAGGTGAGTTCATCATTCTTGGTGACGCCGACGGCAGCCATGATTTCTCGGAACTACCGCGATTTGTTGCCAAGTGGCGTGAGGGTTATGAGTTTGTCGTGGGCAATCGATTTCGAGGTGAGATTAAGAACGGGGCCATGCGCTGGCATCACCGGCACATTGGCACGCCCGTGCTCTCCGCGCTTCTAAACCTTTTTTTCCGTTCCGGGGTCGGGGACATCAACTGTGGGATGCGAGGCCTCACCAAAGACGTTTTTGGCCGTCTCGACCTTCGGACCATAGGCTTTGAATTCTGCTCTGAATCTCTGATCAAAGCGGCAAAGCTTGGCGCCCGAATAACCGAGGTCCCGATCACGGTGTGGCCTGACCGTCGAGGGCGTCCGCCCCACCTGCGGACCTTCCATGACGGGTGGCGGCACTTGCGCTTCATCTTGCTTTACGCCCCAAACTGGCTGTTCCTGCTCCCGGGCTGCTTACTGCTGGTCCTCAGCATTGGCCTGATCTTGTGGTTGCTGCCTGGCCCGCGGACCGCAGCCGGGGTCGGGCTGGATATCCACACCATGTCCTTGGCCATGATGCTCGCGCTGCTGGGAGCGCACATCATCTCCGTCGGCATGTTCGTCAAGGTCTTCTGTTATACGGAAAGGTTTTCCCATCACCAACCCACACTAGTGAAATGGTTGAAAACTGTCAAGCTGGAGCACGGCTTATTGGCGGGCGCCGCGATGGCGCTGGCTGGCTTCGCGGGCGATGCAGTCGCATTTTCGCAGTGGGCGCACAGCGGCTTCGGCAGGCTGCAGGCCGTTCGGACCGTGTTTTTCTGCTCGCTCTCTCTTTTCCTTGGCATCGAGGTGCTGTTCTCTTCGGTGTTTCTCAGCATGTTGGGCATAAACCGGGATACGTACATGGGGGAGTAGACAAACCAGGAGGTAGCGATGCCCCCGCCTCTCATGGGTCCGCGGCGTGCGGCTTATCACCTCCCCTTTTCGAGCAAGCAAACGTAGAAGTTCGTCCGTCCGAGTGCTTCCCATCGAATGTCCGGCGCCCCATGGGACGGCTTGTCCTGCGTCAGAAATGCCTTTGCGCCATGTGCTGCAAGTGCCTGCAAGACCTGAGACTGGGCAGAAGGGGACGCTGCAAAAAAGTGATCCGGCCGATTCACCTGCGCAACGATCTGGGCCTTTGCCAGCCGTGCCACAAAGGGAACACTTTCCCCCAAGGGCCACGTCGCAACGACCGCAACCCTATCCCCTGACCGAATTCCCAATTGTTTGAGGGCCACGGCAGCCTGCCAATACACCGGGGCAGCGCACCGCGCGGAGATCGGGTTTCGAACCACGTACAAACCCGCTGAAACGACGTTTATTGCGGCAATGCTGACGCTTATTACGGCGATCAACATCCTCGACCATCGAGACCCCGGAATCCGGACCCCTGAGAACGCGGCCAGGCACAGCAGCAGCACGAATGGGGCGATGTAGCGATTTTGTACGAGCATAAGCGCATATAAGCCCAAACCGGATAATCCGGGAACCACAAGCGGCCAGTTTGCGGCTGAACGTTTGATACACAACGAACGTTTCCGAGCGAAAAGGTAAAGGATACATAAGCCAACAGTAACGTGGCCAAGGGCATGCAAGCACATTGAGCGGTACCAGCGTATTCCGCGCATTACAGCCCGTGCTTGAGCCCTGAGATCGAAATGAGGTTCGATACCTTCCTGCCAATAAGACGGATCGTACCAAAATGGATATGTCCCGCGGACGGGCCCTTCAAATTGGTAGGTCGCGGGAGCGTCGAAGATTCTGCTAACCGGATGCAGGAGCTTCTTGCTACTTGTGGATTCAATTTCGTCAACGCCCTCGACCCACATGAACTCCAGGCAACTCAGTTTACCGCTATCCCCGGGAAACAAGAAATCTACACCATTGACGCATCCCGCATAGTTCAGTCGTCCGGCGTCCCCGAACGTCAGGCGCCCCTTTGCCCGAGAAATCGCAGTCATGAATGGAGCGGCTATGACGAGGAAAACGATAGCCGGCATGACCATGCGTGGCGCACCTTTCCGCAGGCTGCCCAAGGAGAACACTGCCACTGCGAGAAAGACAAAGGACAAGGGCAACATCACTGCCTTCGCCAAATAAGCGAATCCCAGGACCAAGCCCAGAAGCACAACGGTGCGCCGGGGGGCGGCTCCGGCGCGGACTTGCATTGTCAGACCGCAGGCCAGATAAACAAAGCCAGCAACGCACATATCAGGAGCCACGAGTCCGATAGTAATCAAGACTAAAGACGTCCAGGTAAAGAGGCTGTACCCCAGCGCCCACCACGCCCATTCCGGCAGGGTCTCTTCGCCTGACTCGCCGAGGTCTTTCCCTGACTCTCGGCGACCGCGGATGAAGTTGCTCAGAAAGAATTCAAAGCATGCCAGCGCCGCCACGTAAATGAAGAAGTTCACGAGGTGGACAAGCGGGTACTCCCAGTACGCGGAGGGCTTCAGGCCCTTTAGAAACAGGCCGAGAATCCAGGAGTACAGGGGGCTCCATAAAGCGTTGATGGCCATGTGCCAGTCGCCCCGCCAGTAGGCGTCCCCCATATCTATATAGGATATGCCGTCGGCGTTCATGGTGAAGCGAGCGGCCCATGCATCCGCAGCCCCCAGAGCAATAGCCACACACCAGAATGAAATCCTCAGCCATTTGCACCCGTACGTATTCCGGGACAGCATTATCGGATCACCTCGCCTATTCCCAACCGTTTCAATGAACCGGGTCGCTTTCGTCGAGGAAAACCTTTGTTTACCGCGTCGGAAGGTTGTTGGCGACCTTCTCTCCCCTAGAGTCTGACAGCCTGGGCGGCTTCTCATCCGCCTCGAGCAGGAACACCTGACGGTCTTTGAAATAACGGATGAGGTACTGGTTCCGGGCCAGCCCCATATCGCGCGCCCAAACGACCTTGGCAGCGTCGATGTCGGCGGCATTGTAGACCCATTCATAAAAGGGCTCGTGGTCTCGGGTGTAGTGCACGATGACGAGCTGGCGCCCTGGAAGTCGTTCGAGCGCCGCCTGCACATCAGCACGCCCGAAATTTCCGAAATCCCGTTGGTACCACGCCGCCACATAGGAGCTAGGAAGAGTTATATGCAGAGGCCGGGCAGAAAGGCGCATCACGAACGTCAGGACGCAGATGACGGGTATGGCCCGTGCTAGGAAAAGTCCCACGCGTTTCCTACCCCAACGCCACAGTTGCAGGCGGCGCATCGCCAGCAGGACCAGCGCCAAGATCAAGCCGGTGATGGGGGAGGCGTAGTGGGGCTCACAGAACGTTTCCAGAGCGAGAGCTACTAGGAACACCGCACCGGCCATCAGCAGGAAGCGGGTTCGCCTGCTGATATCGTGCCAGGTGCGGCGCAACTTCAGCAGTCCCAGGCACAGAATCAGTTCCGTGAGTGGACCTGCGTAACAGGGCACCCAGAACGATTCCAGCGCGACAGCTACCAAGAAGGCCGCACCAGCAATCAGCAGGAAGCGCGTTCGCTTGCTGATCTGGCGCCAAGATAAACCTCTGGGGAACAGGAAGATCAGCATCAGGAAAGGCAGGGTTAAGGCCGGCCCCAGGAAAAAATGCCATAGCCGATCTGCCTTGAACATAAGCCCTGCGAATGACCGCGCCCGATAGTACGCAGGGGGCGTTTGTAGGGCGAACATTTTCCTTATGACGTCATGGTGGTACGTGGGCTCAGGCCTGAGTTTTTGCCAGATCGTGTAGGGCACTACCACGTTGGCTTCCAGATCGGCCTGATAGGGCAGGCGCAAAGGGTTGCCGGTCACGCGCCAGTTGTAATAGGCCAGGGCACTGCCGGTGAGAACCAGTATGAGCACCAGCGGCGCCACAACGCGCCGGGCGACAACTGGCAGCGGGGGCCGATCTTTCTTTAGTAGCCAGGTCAGGAGCGCGCCGGCGATGGGCAGGCTGAAGGCAACGCCTTCGTAGGGACGGCTACTGGCCAGAATCGCAAGGCCAACGCCCATGACCAGCGCATGCCTGACCTGCAGCGAGCGCTGGATGCGCGGCAGGGCTCCAAGGACCAACGCACCCCCAATGGCCCCCGCCGCCCCTCCCCAATAGCTATTAGCCCAGTAGCTGGTTGCCCCGTAACGCAGAATGGCGAGCAACCCTCCCAGCATCGCCCAGCCCGCCGGCAACCAGCCTTGCAACATCCAGCAGATGGCGGCACACATCAGGCCAACGCTGAACCATACCCCCCAGAAAGGGTGCCCGGCGATCACCTTACCGGCCGCCAGGATCATTCCCTGCGCGGGTTGAGCAAAACACTGGTAGGTGGGCTGTTGGATAGTACTGAAAGATTCGAAATGCACCCCCATGGGATGAGGGGGATTAGTGAGGCGCCCGTGGGCATAGGTGTCCGCGGCGAGCAGGTAGCCGAATTCGTCATGGACAATGGGCTCGGGGATCGGCAAAAGGGGAAGGAGGGCAGCGCGCAGGCCCAAGGCGGTCAGTCCCACGACGAGTACGGCCCAACCTCGCCGACGAGCCAGCCTCAGGAAGTGGTGCTCTACGGCAGTAAAGAAGTTGCACGCGAGGGCGGGATAAGCGAACGCTACGATAACGGCCGCGAGGATGAAGCAACATTCGACGTCAAGCATCTCTAATGCTCCGGGAACGGCGAGCCCAGACTTTATACCAGTCTTTAACCCCTTTCACTAGCACCAAAGTACGCAGGAATTAAGAAAGAAAGTCGTGCTAAACTGCCTTCAACTCGATCGGACCTGTCGCAGGGTTCACCGAGCTGGGAGGTTACGCATTTCGCAGTGCCTACCCCCGGGAGGTGGCAACATCCTGGGGTCGCGATGGACGACTTCAAGCACCCTGCGCTGGAAATCATGATTTGTCCGGCAAAGGACTACTTAGATCATTACTTAGATGCAGGAGTTGAGTTCGCACTAAAGGGAGCACGGCAGTGCTTGACGGCAAGAAAATCTTTGTCGTGATGCCCGCGTATAACGCGGCCAGAACCCTCGGCCAAACGGTTCGCGAGCTGCCCCACGCCATCGTGGACGGCGTGCTGCTGGTTGACGATCACAGCTCCGATAGCACCGTCGAATTGGCGCGCCAGATGGGGCTGACCACCTTTGTTCACGAATCCAACCTGGGATATGGCCGCAATCAGAAAACCTGCTACCGGGAAGCGCTGAAAAGAGGCGCGGACATCGTCGTCACGCTGCACCCCGACTACCAATATTCGCCCAAGCTGGTCACCGCTATGGCGAGCCTGATCGCATTCGGAGAATACGACGTGGTTTTGGCCTCTCGGATTCTGGGCCGAGGAGCGCTGAGCGGAGGAATGCCCGTCTATAAGTATATTTCCAACCGATTCTTGACCTTCTTCCAGAACGCCCTGCTCAACTTCAAGCTCTCGGAGTACCACTCCGGCTATCGGGCTTTTGCCCGCGAAGTCTTAAGAAGCCTGCCGCTCGAGGAGAATTCGGATGACTTCGTGTTCGACAACCAGATTCTGGCCCAAGCCATCTACATGCACTACCGCATTGGGGAGATATCCTGCCCTACCAAGTACTTCCCCGCGGCCTCCTCGATTAACTTCGCTCGCAGCGTTAAGTATGGGTTGGGCGTGCTGGCTACCTCGCTGAAGTTCCGGCTCCAGAAAATGGGGCTGGCCAAATTTCGGATATTCAATCCCCAGGGGCAAAAACTGTTTGAGGATTACTACCACGAGGTCACGGAATCGGCTCCCGAAAAAGACCCGGTACACCTTCCACCGACGGGTTGAAGGGACAAACGCAGTGTTACCTCCATGCCGCGAAGGCGTTAGCCAGGGCTTCTTTCTTGAAATCCTGGGTGAGCCCCACAGCCCCCTTGCGGGATATTTGAAGTGTGCACATTCCCGCGGTAAACGACGAAAGTGTCGAAGTCAGCCACCGGACTGTAGCCACTGGTAATGAAGGTTTCGAGTTGCGGAAAGGTCTTGAGATACTTCTCAGAATCCAGCTTCACATACGTGATGGCAGGCAGCGCGTCGCCGCGCGTCACGACGATAAAACGCGGCTGAGCATCTCTCAGGTCCCGCATCAACTCTTCCCGCCACGAGGGCTGGGCCCATAGAGAGACTATGCCCAGGTTCGAAACGAACCGGGTCGGCGGCTGATGGCCCGAGAGGTAATAAATCGCACAGTTAGCAGCCCAAACATACACGCCATCGTTGGGTCTTGCGTTTTTCTCGAGAAAATCTATGACTTCGAGTTCCCCACGAAGGTGCTCAAATGGCAACTGTTGCGGGTAGTTCGAGTAAAAGCCCTCAGGGTCAGTTCGCCATTCGCGCAGTTCTTCATACCGCATCGTCAGTTTGTTAAATTCGTCGGGAAGTGGCCAGAAAACGGCCTGGGCAAAAACAATCCAGAGCAGCCCAGCCGCGAGCCTCCAGCCCCGTTGCTTGAAATTCCTTGCTAAAGCGCGAGAGCCTTCATAGATGCTGACCACGAGGTACGCCGATATGGCGGCAAGAAAAGGGTAGCAGGTCTGAAAGTAGTAATCGTGAAAACGAATCTGCATCACCACGGCGGCATAGGAGGTAAGGGCAGCAAGGAAGAGCGGCGCGAAGCGCTTCAAATCCCGGCGCATCCACGCCACCAGAAGTCCCACCAGAGTGGCCCATAAGTTCCACACGCCCAAATTAAGGTTTGTTCGAATAAAGGCCGAGAGCAAGTAGTGTGGATTGCGCTCGATGCCCATGGCCGCGTAACGGGGCAAGACTTCGAATTGCATCTCCCTCATGGCTGGCCACGCGCTCTTGAAGACGATCCAAGCCAGCACAATGCCAATTGCGGCAGCGAGCCCAGCCAGAAGGAGAGCGGCCTTCGCGAGCCAGTTCCGCCAGGGGATTGTAAGAGATACCTTGGGTGGCTCCCGGTCAAGACCACTAGTGTCGAGATAAGGCAGAAATAGGAAAAGCGGCACGAATGCGACGGCATTGTACTTGAGCCAGCACCCGTAGCCGAGCAGGAGGCCCGCTGCAAAACAGCTTGCTTTCCACCACCGTCTGCGCCGCTGCAACAGAAGTATGCCAGCGAGAACGCAGACCACCTGAAACGTTTCGGGTTGGGCGATCCAGTAATACCTTATCTGGCCATGCATGGAAGCGTGCACCATCATGGCGAGTGCAGCGCCCGCGCGGCCTAGGTAGGGCTCGGTGAACCGGAAAAGAAAGTAGGAGATGAGAAGCAACAAAAGGATATCAACCGCTGCCGCAGACCACATTACTCTGCCAAAGAGCTTGGCAATGCCAGCGTACAGATAGAAAATGCCGGGGGGTTTGTTGTCCCAGAGATCGCGATATAGTTGCTTACCTTCCAGCAGGCCCTGTCCGATGGTCAAGTAAGTTCCCTGGTCGCGGCCCAGCGGAAAGCTGAGGATGGGGAGCGCTCGTACCACCACGAATAGCACGGCTAGGGCAAGCAAGGCCCGGCTAAGAAGCGAAGTCCGCGCCTCGATGCATGCAGGTTCGGCCATGTCGGACGGACCCGAGTGCCTCGGGGAAATGCTTTCGGGATTCATGAGGTCTTTGCGTCCAAGAGAATGAGCGGTTTCCTGGGTTATGCTGTATCAGTTTTGAATTTCAATCTCTAGCACGAAAGTACTCAGGAAACAACACGGATCTCGGCGGGCTGCGCTTCGGGCAGGTTGGGCGGATACGGCAGACTTGCAAGTATGTCATCCTGAGTGGACATGGGCCTTCGGCCCACCCAAAGAGATGAAAATCATCGTCGTCGTCATCCCCGCGTAAGCGGGGTCTGGCCGAAGAACTTCATGCTGACCGACTCATCATGAAACGCCTGTCATTCTGAGCCCCGATTTGTCGGGGCGAAGAATCTCCGCAGTTGTCTTTTGCCCTTGGCTAGTCTGGGCTATTATTGTAGCGTATCACTAAGCGGGCGAACTGCAGAGTGTATCAACATACTACACTCATACGCTAGCCCATATGTCCCCAGCGCTCTTCTAACCCCTTGACAACACACGGGAACAGCATGTCGCTGGCGCAGAATACTTCAAAAAAGCGAGACCCGTGGGGCAAATGGAAATCCCGTCCACTTCAGATCAGAAGGAGTTGGATTCCCGCTTTCGCGGGAGTGACCGTCAGGGGTGATTTTCGACGCAGGCCGCCGCACTCCAAAGCGGGTTTCACGTCCCTCCCACAATCTCGGCAAGCTGTTCCGCGGCGTACCGCACCTGCTCATCGGTCATTTCGGGAAAGAACGGCATGCTCAAGGCTCGCCCGCAGGCGCGCTCGGCATGAGGGAAGCTGCCGGGTCCAAATCCGAGCACAGCGAAGGCGGGCTGTAAAGGCACGGGACGAGGATAGTGGATGGCGGTGTGGACTCCGTGCGCTTGCAAGGCCGCGCGCACGGCATCACGTCGCTCAACGTAAACCACGAACAGGTGGTACACCCTTTCATCTCGCGGCTCATCCAGCGGAATCTCCACGTTGGCGCCCTTCAACACACTACAGTAGAGAGTGGCGATTTCCTTTCGGCGCGCGTTCCATTGTTCCAGCCGCTTCAGCTTGACCCGAAGGACAGCGCCCTGGAATCCGTCCATACGGTAGTTGTAGCCGATTCTCTCATGGGTGTAGGGCCCACTCTGGCCATGGTTGCGCAGCGAACGTGCAAGTTCGGCGATTGCTGCGTCATTCGTCGTGAGCGCTCCACCTTCACCGTAGGCGCTTAGATTCTTGCTCGGATAAAAGCTGAAGGCAGCAGCATGGCCAATGCTTCCCACGCGCCTGCCCCGGTAGCGGGCGCCAT
>Ga0187873_1002417_pt1 | contig 14207 bp, 10 predicted proteins | sample June2016WEW_16_1_2_FD_133012 | JGI IMG/M metagenome (GOLD analysis project Ga0187873, IMG submission 133012) | Peatland microbial communities from SPRUCE experiment site at the Marcell Experimental Forest, Minnesota, USA - June2016WEW_16_100 | ecosystem: Environmental > Terrestrial > Soil >... | reverse complement strand
TAATCAACGACACCGTCCCATGAGGGACTCTGGCGTTGATTCCAGTGGGGATTCGATGTATGCTGATCCTATAAAGTTGCAGAAATGAACAGTATTTAGTTATTCTTACCGAATCATAATTAGCCTGCTTGACGCAAATGCATCGCCCCGGAAGTTCATTCACATTTTGTAGCCATTATCAACACCCTGATGAGTGTACCTGCTGTGAAAACATACATCTCCATTCTTCTCTTGTTGCTTGTAATTTTATTTACGGCCTGCGGTCCTTTGCCAGAAGTCATTCCAACTGCTTTTGAAACAGCAGTTACCGTTACTACTACTCCCAGAGTCACTGCTTCTGAAATCGGAATTGCCGCTACTGCCACTAATATTTGGAAAAGCAATGGGCCTTGGACCTCAAGCATTTTGTCTCTGGCGATTGACCCGACGAGGCCCACCACCATCTATGCGGGGATAGGTAGCGGTGGGGTGTTCAAAAGCACAAATGGCGGCGAGAACTGGCGTGCTGTCAACACCGGACTGACCGAAAACTCTGCGGTCAACCCCGCTATCACATCTAACTCCGTTCTCGCCTTGGCCATTGATCCGGGGACGCCAACCACCCTCTATGTTGGTACAGATGGCAAGGGCATATTCAAAAGTATGGACGGCGGTGAGAACTGGAATGCGGTCAACAACGGCAGAACCGCTAAATCTGTTCGCGCTCTGGCTATTGACCCAGCGACGCCGACCACTCTTTATGCAGTGACATACGGCAGCGGCGTGGACAAAAGCTCAAACGGTGGTGGGGACTGGAGTGCAGTGAATAACGGCTTACCCACCACCTATGTAAATGCCCTGGCAATTGACCCGATAACGCCAACCACCCTTTACACAGGAACAAATGGCAATGGCGTGTTCAAAAGTATGAACGGCGGTGCAAATTGGAGTGCGGTCAACGCTGGCTTACCTAATGTCATCCCATATCTTTCAAGTTGGTATGTTAATGCCTTGGCGATAGATCCAAAGATGCCGACTACTCTCTATGCAGGAACACTTGAGGGCGTATTTAAAAGCATCAATGGTGGTGAGAATTGGAGCACGGTCAACTCTGGCCTAACTAATCCCAAAATTGCCGCGCTGGCGATAGATCCAGTGCTGCCGAACATTCTCTACGCAGTGACCGGTGACGGCATATTCATAAGTATAAACAGCGGCGAAAATTGGAGCGCGGTCAACTCTGGCCTGACCAATGTCAATATTGGTGCCCTGGCGATTGATCCAAAGACATCAACTGCTCTCTATGCAGGAACAGGTGATGGTGTGTTTAAAAGCACCAACCGCGGCGCGAACTGGAGCGCAGTCAATACCGGTCTGGCGACTACCTCTATTTGGGCGCTAGCGATTAACCCGCTGACGCCTACCACCATTTATGCAGGGACTTTCGATCACGGAATATTTCAAAGCACGAATGGCAATAGAAACTGGACGGCAGTCAACGCTGGTCTGACCGATATCTCTATTGAATCCTTGGCGATCGACCCGGTGACACCAACCACCATCTATGCCGGGACAAGTAACGGTGTATTCAAAAGCATAAACGGTGGGGAGAACTGGAGTGCGGCTGAAACAGGCCTAACCAAATCCGATTTTCCTGCCCTTGCAATTGACCCAGCGACCTCGACCACCCTTTATGCGGGAACATTCGGTTCATATGGCAACGCGGGGAGGGATGGTGGTGTGTTCAAAAGCACAAACGGAGGCGGCAACTGGAACGCGGTCAACACTGATTTGACCAATACCTATGTTGACGTCCTCGTGATTGACCCAATGACGCCCACCACTCTATATGCGGGAACATTTGGTTATGCGGGGACAGAGGGTGGTGGTATATTCAAAAGTACAGATGGCGGTGGGAACTGGAGCGCGGTCAATACTGGTTTGACTATTAGCGATGTTCGTGCCCTGGCGATTGACCCGATGACGCCAACCATTCTTTATGTGGGGACGTTTGGCGGTGGTGTGTTCAAAAGTACGAACGGTGGCGGGAACTGGAGCGCAGTCGATACCGGCCTGACCGATACTAATATTCTCGCTCTAGCGATTAACCCGGCAACGCCAACCACTCTCTATGCAGGGACATATGGTGGCGGCGTATTCGAAAGCAAAAACGGCGGCGCGAACTGGAGTACCTTCAACACTGGCCTGACCAATACCGATGTTCGCGCCCTGGCGATTGACCCGATGACGCCGGCCGCCCTCTATGCAGGAACAAATGGCGGAGGAGTATTTGCTATTCGCTAGGTGAATAAAAAATTTACTCGCTGCTTATTCTTAACGGTCAGCATGACCATGGCTATACGGCACGCGCAGGGTCACACCCTGATGATAGCGAACGCTCTGAATAATGTGAGCAGGCTAATATTGGCATGCATGGAACGGCCCTTCAGCTGGCTTTAAGATCGTAAACAAATATCTTGATTACGTGCAAACTGAATGAGAGAAAAACAAAGGACGGACTCATCTCGCATGCACAGGACAATTATGGACAAAGCCCATACTTTTAGGGACTGTGCAGCGTACCCCGACGGCGATATCCGCGTTGAATTATTTTTTTCACCAAATCCCACCCTTGCTGGTAACGCCAGCCGTTTTCCGCCAATGAAAACCTGTCTGTTTGGAGAATGCCTATGGATTTGTGGTCGCTCTATTCACTCATGAAAAAAAGCCGCCAATTTGAAGAAGCCGTCACTCGACTGTGGGAAGATGGCTTGATTTCTGGCGAGATGCACCTAGGAACAGGAGAAGAGGCGATCATTGCAGCCGTGGTTTCTCAATTGCGCCCTGACGATGCCATGGCGGTGGATCATCGCGGCAGCGCAGCCTTTCTCATGCGCGGTGTTGATCCCGTCTTGTTGCTGCGCGAGATGCTTGGCCAGGATGAGGGGCTCTGTGGCGGCCGGGGTGGTCACATGCACCTGTTCTCAAAAGAGCATTTAGCAGCAAGTTCAGGAATTGTGGGTGCAGGAGGACCGACCGCAATCGGATTCGCCCTAGCCGCCCAATACCTGCGCCCCGGAGCAATCGCGGTCGCCTTTTTTGGCGAGGGGGCGATGAACCAGGGGATGTTAATGGAATCCATTAACCTTGCGGCTCTTTGGAATCTACCAGTTCTTTTTGTTTGCAAAGACGACGGCTGGGCCATCACGACCAAACCCGGAGCATCGACCCGCGGCGATATGGGAGAAAGAGTACGCGGGCTGGGAGCCGATTACATTGATGTGGATGGCCTCGATGTCGAACAGGTCTGGCGGGCAGCCCAGCATGCGATCGAACGAGCACGCGCCGGAACTGGACCAACCTTGCTCCGCGCCCGTTGTGTGCACCTTGAGGGCCACTTCTTGGGTTTGGTCCTTCTCCGCATGGCTAGAAATCCACTGCGGGAACTACCGGGTATCGCTGGAGCTCTTATCCGATCCTTTCTGCGTCCCGGCGGCGGGTCACTGCGTGAACGCTTGGCAGGAGTACGACTTATCCTCTCCGCCATCTTGGCAACCTTGCGCGACCCGCGCCGGTATTCTACCAACGATCCGGTTGTACGGGTACAAACCGCCCTGATGTCGGATCCGGGGCGATTGAAGGAATTGGATTACCGCATCGAGGCTGAAATCTCCTTTGCCCTTGCAGCTGCCCTGCAGGAGGTGATTGCATGAAGACCATGTATTTCACCGAAGCCGTCGACGACGCGCTCGCCCAAGCCATGAATGTTGACACTCGTATCATTCTCTTCGGTGAGGATGTCCCAATGTTGCGACGCAATCTGCTTGTTCGTTTTGGGCCGAAACGGGTCAGGGGCACACCCATCAGCGAGAGCGCTTTTCTGGGGGCAGGTGTAGCAGCCGCGATGGCCGGTCTGCGCCCGGTTGTCGAACTCTACATGGTTGATTTTCTCGGCGTTGCGATGGATGCCTTGCTGAATCACGCGGCAAAACTCGAGGCCTTTTCGGGCGGCAAATGGACAGCGCCTGTTGTGGTGCGTGCACCTTGTGGTGGTGGTTATGGTGATGGTGGGCAGCATGAGCAGTCCCTTTGGGGCTGGCTGGCGCATATCCCCGGCCTGGCAGTTATCGTTCCTTCCACACCAGCCGATGCAGGAGGCTTGATGTTCGCAGCCCTGCAGCACAACGGGCCGGTCATTTTTCTTGAACACAAGTTGCTGTCTGAATCCTGGTTGGAATTTCTGGGTTCCGGAGGGCGTCATACGGTCCATTACGAAGTTCCTGCCGAAGGGGCGCGCGGCCCTGTACCCCATAAATGGGAACCACTCCCCATTGGCAAAGCCGTGCTTCGACGTGAAGGCAATGATGTGACTCTGGTCAGTGTAGGCATTGGAGTACATCGTGCCCTTGAAGCGGCAGAATTCCTGGAAAAAGATGGGGTCACAGCGTCCGTATTGGATTTGAGAACTGTCTCCCCACTCGACAAAGAGGCATTATGTGAGGCTACCGCTCGGACAGGTCGCTTGCTTGTTGTAGATGAAGATTATGAGAACTTTGGTCTCTCGGGCGAAGTGGCGGCAGTTGTGTTGGAGGCGGGTATCCCGGTCAAATATGCCCGAGTCTGCACTCGGACGACAATCCCATACGCCCGGGGTAGGGAAGATCAGATACTGCCGAATGTCGAGCGAATCCGAAATGCTGCCACGGTTCTTTTACATTACAGACGAAGGGCGAATTAGATTTACCGAAAGAAATAGTGGTTAACCCTGGCTGAACCTGACCTCGCTTCGCCCGGAGGGCACGCCATGCGATTTTCCCAGAAGTGGTTTTTGTTGGCGATAGGGACCTGACCTCACCGCCCAGCAGGTGAGTAACACCGGAAAAGTAAAGCTAAATGATAAATATGAATCAATGGGACTTGAACATAGAAACACCAAGTTTATAGACCTTATCCTGTCGGACTAAAATGGCAAAATCAATACGCTCCGCTTTCAAAGCAGAGCGTTTTCCCGATCACGGGATCAGACGAGTGCGTTCGCGACGAGACAGCCCAGGTTCCTTGGGCGCAGACCGAAACTGGCGTTAAAATAGATTTGTGATCCCTCTCCGCCTAAAACTCTCGGGTTTTCTTTCCTACCGCGATCCCGTCGAGCTGGATTTCTCCTCCTTCGACCTGGCCTGCATCTCCGGATTGAACGGAGCGGGGAAATCCTCCCTGTTGGATGCCCTCACCTGGGTGCTCTTCGGCCAGGCCCGCAAACGGGATGATTCTCTGGTCAATGCGCAGGTCCTGGGAAAAGGAGCGGCAGCAGAGGTCGTCTTCACCTTCCAGTATGAGAATGAAACCTACCGCGTCCAGCGCCGCCTGCCGCGCGGCAAGCCGATGAGCCTGGAATTCTCCATCTTGCAGCAGGCTGGTAAAAAATCCCAGGAATGGAAGCCGCTGACCGAACACACCCTTAAGGATACGCAGACGCGCATCGAACAGATCCTGCGCCTTGACTATGATACCTTCGTAAATGTCTCCTTCTTCCTGCAAGGGAAGGCCGACCAGTTCGCTCAGCAGCCGCCGACCCGGCGGAAGGAAATCCTCGGCAACATCCTCGGTCTGGAGGCCTGGGAGGTGTATCGCGATCGCGCCGCGGAGCAGCGCAAGGCCGTGGAGCGGGAGCAGGAGGCGGTGGATGTGCGCCTGCGGGAAATCGAGGTCGAACTGGCTGAGGAGGCTGAACGCCGGGCGCGTCTGCTGGAGCTTGAGAACCAGCTGGAACTTCTGACCAACAGCCGCAAGGCTCAGGAAGCTGCGCTGGCCAATGTGCGGCAGGTGCGTGCCTCGCTTGACAGCCAGCGCGACCTGGTCCGGAAGCTGGCTGAGATCCTGGACGCGGAGCGCACATCCCTCTCTGCGCTCCAGGCGCGCCTCGCCGGGCGTGAAGCGGAGCGCCTTGCATTCACCGGGCTGATCGCCCATTCTGCAGAGGTGGAATCAGCTTACCAGGCCTGGCAGTCCGCCCGCCAGGAAGTGGAAAAATGGGAACAGGTGGCACAGGAGTTCCGGGAACAGGACGAGCGCCGCCAACCATTCCTGCGCGAAATTGAGGCCGAACGGGCCCGCCTGGAAGAGGAACAGCGCAGGTTGGAGCAGGATCGGCTGTCCCTCGAGGACCAGCAGAATTCCATCAAGCCCCTGCGGGAGGACCTGAAAGCTGCAGAGCGCCTCTTCGCAGAAGCTGAATCTCGCTGGGCTGGACGCGCGGCATTTGAACTTCAAAGGCAGGCAGGACGGGAAAAACAGGCCGGACTGCGCTCAGAGAATGAAAGCCTGAAAACCGGGATGGACGAGCTCAAGGCGCGCATCGACCAGCTCCGAAAGGCTGCCGGCGCGGTATGTCCGCTGTGCGGGCAGGCTCTCAGCCCGGAGCATCGCGCCGCCACCCTGGACCAACTCCGGGCGGAGGGGAAACAGATGGGGGATCGCTGGCGGGCGAACAAGGCTGCCCTCGAGGAACTGGACTCCCAGACCAAAGCGCTCGAGGTGCAGCTTGCCAGCCTGGCTTCCGTAGAAGCCGAGCGCGTGGCGCGGGCGGAGTCCATCTCTCAGCTGAGGGAACGCCTGGAGACCCTGAAGCGCGCTCAGGCCGAGTGGAAGACCGGTGGGGCCAGGCGCCTGAAGAACTTGACGGCCATCCTGGAGGATGGAAAATATGCCCGGGAAGTGCGCAAGAAACTGGCCAGGCTCGACAAGGAACTGGCCGCCCTCGGCTATGATGCTGCGGCCCATGATGCGGCCCGCCGCAGGGAGGTCCAGGCACGTTCGGCGGAGGCAGATTTCCGGGGGCTCGAGTCCGCCCGGGCCGCGCTCAGACCTCTTGAGGATGAGATCGCCAACCTCAAAGTGCAGAGCGAGGACCTCGATATAACGATCTCCCGCACGCAGGCCGAGCATCAGGCTGCCGCCGAGGCCCTTGCTGCGGTCGAAGCGCAGGCCCCGGACCTGGATGCCTTTGAGCAGAGCCTCTTCGACCTGCAGGAACGCGAGAACCGCCTGAACCAGGAGGTGGGCGGAGCACTGCAGAAGGTGACCGTGCTGGATGACCTGCGCAAGCGTGCCGCGCGCCTGGAGGTCGAACGCAGCGATCTGGGCCTCCAGATCGGCCGCTACAAAGCTCTCGAGCGCGCCTTTGGGAAGGATGGAGTACCTGCACTTTTGATCGAACAGGCCCTGCCGGAGATCGAGATCAAGGCTAATGAGATTCTGGGCCGCCTGAGCGAGGACAGCCTGCACCTGCGCTTTGAAACCCAGACGAAGTATAAGGATGAGAAGCGCAAGGAACTGCGCGAAACGCTGGACATCCGGGTTAGCGACGGGGCCGGGGAGCGCGATTATGAAATGTTCTCTGGAGGCGAGGCCTTCCGGGTCGACTTCGCGATCCGCCTGGCGCTCTCCGAGGTGCTGGCCCAGCGCAAGGGAGCCCGCTTGCAGATGCTGGTCATCGACGAGGGCTTTGGCTCGCAGGACGCTCTCGGCCGCCAGAGGCTCATCCAGGCCATTAATGCCGTGCGCGGTGATTTCGCCAAGATCCTGGTCATCACCCATCTGGATGAACTCAAAGACGCTTTCCCGACCCGCATCGAGGTGGAAAAGACGGAGGGCGGCTCGACCATCCGGGTGATTTAAGCTCAGAAATCTCGAGCCGCGCAAAGCGCGCTTGGGATTTGATCCGGTAGGACCCTGTGCAGATTGTTTTCCTCTCGACCCTGGCCTGTCTCCTCGGGATTGTCATCGTTACCTGGCTGCATGCCCGGCGCCCTCTGGATGTGGTCGTGCGCCCGGTTCCGCTGCCTGCAACCGCGCCGCTGATCTCGGTCTGTGTCCCGGCCCGCAATGAAGCGCGGAACATCCAGCGCTGCTGCGAGGCCCTGCTGGCGCAGACCTATCCCAACTTTGAACTCCTGGTGATCGATGATCGCTCGACGGATGGCACCCTGCAGATCCTGACCGCCCTGGCTACTGGCGATGCCCGCCTGCGCGCCGTGCAGGGCGAGGAGCTTCCGGCCGGTTGGGCCGGAAAGCCCCACGCCCTGTTCCAAGCCTCCGGACAGGCGCGCGGGGAATGGCTTTGCTTCGTGGATGCAGACACCTTCATCGCTCCACAGGGCTTGGCCTCGGCTTACGTGGCAGCTCAGTCCCACCAGGCTGACCTGTTCACCATGATGACGGAGCAGGAATTGGGATCGTTCTGGGAAAAGGTCATCCTGCCGCTGGTCTTCACCGGGCTGACGGTAGGGTTTGTGCCGCGCAAGGTCAACGACCCGACCAAACCGGACGCCATCGCCAATGGGCAATTCATCCTCATCAAGCGCAGCGTTTACGAAGCTGTCGGTGGGCACGCTGCGATCCGGGATTCGATCGTCGAAGACAAGGACTTGGCCGTTTTGGTCAAGCATGCCGGCTATCGCCTGGTCGTGGCCGACGGACGGGCAGTGGCGCGCACCCGTATGTACACAACCCTCCCGGAGATGTGGGAGGGCTGGACCAAGAATATCTTCCTGGGCCTCAAAGGCAGCGCCGGCCTGCTGCTCTTGGGGGCATTCGGCGCGTTCGTGTCCCTCTGGGCGGCGCTGCTGCTCCCGCTCGGGTTTGCCGCGGGTTTGGCCTGGTGGGCCGCGGCGGGATGGGGCGGCGGCCTGCTGATCGCCTTGGAGGCTGCGGTTCTGGCGGGCTATCTGGTCTTCCGGCGCGCCCGGGTCTGCCGCCAGATCAACATATCCGCATGGTACGCCCTGACCGTGCCGCTCGGGGCAGCTGTCTTCGCGGGGATGATGGCCGCCTCGGCCTGGAAGGTGCTCTCGGGCCAGGGCGTCACCTGGAAGGGGCGCAAGTACGCCTCACGCGCTTGAGGGGGAGTTTTAAACCGTTCGAGTGTGCTCAAAGATCGATCCGCTTGCATTTTTATAAGATTTGCTAAATAATAGGGTAGGTCTGGGTCGGGTTTATCGGTAGCTGCTTCACCATAACTTTGCAATTGCTGATGAAGAACCTGTTCTTACTCTCAGGCATCGTCTTGTTGATCGCCGCCGTGGGTGTCTTCGTCTGGACGACGGATGCACCCGCCTACCTGGGCCACGATCCGGCCACCTGCAACAACTGTCATGTCATGGATGCGGCGTACGAGAACTGGTACCATGCAGCCCATTCCCGCTTTGCCACCTGCTCCGATTGCCACCTGCCGCACCAGACCATCGTGAGCTATTATCTATACAAGGGGTATTCCGGGGTGCGGGACGTGGTCTCTTTTACGACCAAGACCTACCCCGTTGCCATCCGCGCCACGGCACAGACCGATGCCATCATTCAGGCCAACTGCATTCGCTGCCACACCAGCACGGTGGAGAGCATCCTCGCCGGCCCGCAGCCTTTCGATCGGCACTGCTGGGACTGTCATCGAACTGTCGCCCACGGGGATCGAGGATTGAGCTTGACCCTCTATCAAGATACGGAGGTGTACCCGAGATGAAAAGATATATCCCTTTCATACTGGTCGGGATCATCTTTGTGCTGGCGGCATTACTTTCCGGGGTGCTGCTCTACTTGAAAAACCAGCCCCCACAGGCACGCACGATCCAGCCGGTCGTGACGGTACAACCCATGGAGCCGGATTCAGCACTATGGGGCTTGAACTACCCGAACGAGTACTCAAGCTTCCTCCAGACTGCCACGAACCATACGGCAACGACTTATGGTGGCTCCTCCCAGCGTTCGTACCTGCTCGAGGACCCGCGCCTGGCCATCCTGTACGCCGGATCCGCCTACGCCAAAGAATTCAACCAAGCCCGCGGCCATGCCAACAGCCTGGTCGACATTCGGGCAACCGCGCGCGTCGATGCCACCACGCATGCCACCTGTTATTCTTGTAAATCGTCCGACAACCCAAGCCTCTGGGCGCAAATGGGCATGCAGGCTTTCGACGCCATGTCCTTTTCCGCCATGTCCCAGAAAATCAACAACCCGATCGGCTGTGCCAACTGCCATGAAGCCGGGACGATGCGCCTGGTGATCACCAACCCGGCAGTGGACGCTGCGCTCAAAGCGGAGGGCATCGACTGGCGAACCGCCTCCCGACAGGAGATGCGCTCCCTGGTGTGTGCCAACTGTCATGTCACCTATTTCTTCGCCGGCACCGGAAAGCTCCTGACGGTCCCCTGGGCGGACGGGACACGGGTGGAGGACATCCTCCAGTATGAAAACAGTCTTGACGTCTCAGACTGGACCTACCCGGGCACCGGAACGCAGATGATCAAGGCCCGCCATCCGGATTATGAGTTGTACACGGCCGACAGCACCCATTACAAGGCGGGCGTGGCCTGCGCGGACTGCCACATGCCGTACGTGCGCGACGGAGCGATGAAATACTCCAGCCATGATGTAATGAGCCCGCTGCTTGATCCCTATCAGTCCTGCGGGCAGTGCCACACCAATGTGGATTACGTGCTCGGGCGGGTCGGGATCATCCAGGATGAGGTCACGAACGCCAAGATTTCCGCCGAGGACGCCCTAATCGACACGATCACGGCGCTCAAGGGGGCGACGGCCAGGTCGGGCGTGGATGCTGACCAGCTCAACCAGGCACGCCAGCTAGACCGGAATGCGCAGTTCATGTGGGATTTTGTCTCGGCCGCCAACAGCACCGGCTTCCACAATCCGGACGAGGCCCTGCGCATCCTGCGCAACGCCACCGACCTGGCCCGCCAGGCGCAGATGAAGGCTGCCCAGGCCGCCGGAGATCCGTCCCTTCTGACCACCGGCGTGTACGAAAGCCAGAATCCCCCCCCGACCGCGACGCCATAAAAACAACGCCAATAGACCTATCCGATTCATATTCGAATCATGAGAGGGGCTACAAATGAAAAAGATATTTTTAAGCGGTATTTTGCTGTTGGCGTCAGCATGTCAATTGATCCCTTCAACTCCGTCTCTTCTCCCGTCTCCTAGCCCAGAAGCGCCTACCTCTACCGCGCCGATTATTAATACTTCTCCGACTGTCACCCCGCCGCCCAGTAATCCAGCCTTGCCGCCCTTTGCGGTCGATCTCAGCCTGCCCTTTGCCCAAGATATGAGCCTCACCCATTGGTCTCCGACCGCGCTGGGCGCGCAGGATATCACCTTACCGGTTAACCTGAACAAGGTTGTTAATTTTCACGTTCTGGATGGGTTGACGACCGCCGAACAAGCTTTTCTGGCTCAGAACGGGTTCGTGGTCATCCACAGCCAGGAAGCCCAGTTCGGCGATATTCGGGTCGGGGTTGCAGACCTGCAAGGGCAGCCCTATTACCTGACCACGGATGCCGCGTACCATGCCGTGCATTTGCTTTTTGACGAATTGCTCAAAGCCCTCGAAAGCCAGCAGCTCTCTCCGATGAGCCTCGCCATAACCCGTGCGACGCTGGCGGAAGTGCTGTCTTATCTGCCAGAGGTTCAGGGTACCGGACTGGAAGCGGATACCCTGGAAGCTGCCGCTTATCTTTCGGTTGCGCTCAAGCTGTTGGATCCGAACGCCTCGATCGACCCATCGGTCGCAGATGTGGTCAACCGACAGATCGACCAGATCATGGCCTATGGAGGCAAAGGCGACTCGGTCCTGTTCGATCATTTCGGTTCAAAATTCGAAGATGATTATGGGGCTTACCGGCCGGTGGGTCATTATGCCGGCATTCCGGAGCTGGAACAATACTTCCGGGCCATGACCTGGTTCGGCAGGGTAAATTTCAGGTTCGCCGACGGTTCACGCGTCCCGGTCATCATCACCCTGGCGTTGCGCCGTGCCCTGATCGATGGGATACCCGCTTCGGACGAGTGGGCCGATATTCACGAAACCTTGAACTTTATGGTGGGGCCTACCGACGATGCCGGCCCGCTGGAGTACGCGGCATTGATGGATCAGGTCTATGGAGATAGTCCGACAATCTTGGATCTGAAAGATGAAAGCCGCTGGCAGGATTTCCTCAGCCGAGGCGACCAGCTCCCTGCGCCGCAGATCAATTCGACCTTTGTGAATTTTATCGCCCAGCTGCCCAACGAGAAGGGCTGGCGCTTCATGGGACAGCGCTTCACCTTTGACGAGTATATCTTCCAGAACTTGATCTATGACAAAGTCCAGCCCCTTGCGGATGGAACGAGAAGGAACTTTCCTACCGGCTTGGATGTTATGGCAGTGCTTGGTTCAAATTCCGCTCAGCAATCCCTGAACATATTGGGTGCTACCCAATTCCCCAATTATCCCGAGCAGCAGGCAAAAATGATCCAGGCCGCGCAGGCGCAGACTGAGCCCGAATGGCTGGGTCGTTTTTACAGCGCCTGGCTGTATTCCTTCTTTCCCATTCTGGCAGGCAAGGATAACGCCTATCCGGCCTATATGCGCACCGCTGCCTGGGGGTATAAAGACTTGAATGCCGCTTTGGGGAGTTGGACGGAGCTCAAACACGATACGGTTTTGTACACGAAGATGGCGGAAGGCGCGGGTGGCGGCGGGCCGCCTTCCTCTGCTCCGGCGCCCAGTTACGTGGAGCCGAACCCGGAAGCCTTTTACCGGATGGCTTACATGACCAGGGCGCTGGCGGATGGTCTGGCGACTCGTTTGCAGTTATATCGGGTACCAAGTGATTTGACTTTACCCGACATATCCATCGACCAATTTCTATCAGGAATGACCGATCTATCCGCGCGCCTTCAGCAGCTGGGCCAGGATGCAGCGGATGAACTGGCCGGCAAGCCGATCTCCGATGATGAGATCCGGTCCATCGCCAATTGTTTAGGGTTGATCGAGTGCCAGAATGAAAAAACCCTTGGCAACCGCCCAACGACCGAGATGCCGAAAGTGCCGGTCGTGGCGGCGGTATCAGGCGGCGTGGACAGCGTCCTGGAAGCCGGCACAGGCGGTGTCGACCGCATCTATGTGGTCGTCCCGCTGGAAGGCCAATGGGAAATCGCTCAGGGTGGAGTTTTTCCTATTACGAGTTTCTCCAGCCCCGCGACCAGCGCCTGACCGATGACGCCTGGCGTCAAATATTGGCCGGCCCGGACAAACCCGAACTGCCCAGCTGGGCGACCCATTTTGTCTTAAGCGGTGGGTCACCTTCCAGCTGGCTTTTTTTCCGCAGCGGGGATGTTTACTTTATCACCTCGGCCGGTAATCTTTTGAACGTATACGAGCAACCCTCCACCAGCAGTAAGATCCTGGCGCAATTGAAATCTGGAGATGCGATTGATATTATCGATGGACCAGTGGTGAATGGCCAGACCTGGTGGAAAATTCAATGTGAAATGTGTTTTCGTTCCGGGAGTGATTTTTTCCAGGTCAGCGGTTGGTCGGTTGAGCAACAGGATTGGTATTCGCGGGCCACGATGAACGAACCGTGAAGAATACTGAAAAGGGGTGATGGAGCGGCTGTCTCCATCCATCCCGGACTCTAGAGAAAAAGCAGGAGCGATGGTACGGCAGCTCCTATCCATTAACATAACAATGACGAGTTTACCGATTCAGAACCGCCGCCAGAGGCGCTGGGGCCTGGACCTGTATCTGCCCACCCGCCGCCCTGGCTTTTTCCACATCCCGCGCCCACAGGTAGAGGCAGGTGTGGTAGGCCGTGGCGGTGTAGGAGGTGATCACCGTGGCGACCATGATGAAGATCCCGGCGATCACCACCCCCAGCCCGATGCCACCCATGAGAGGCAGGGTCGAGGTGCCCGCCAGCGAGACGATGCCGAGACCCGCGCCGAAGCCAAGGGCAATGCCGACCGCACCCAGCAAGAAGCCGATCATCCCGTTTACCACCCGCACCCCAACGGCGCTCAGCCCGACTAGCAGCAAATTGTCCTTGATGATCTGGCCGGCGCGCTGCAGGGCGTTCTTGAGATTGATATCTTCAATGACCATGGCAGGCAGGATGAGGAAGGCCGCCTCCGTCCAGACAGTGGAGATCAGGCCGGCCAACACGTTGTGCCCGGTAGAGCGGCCGCGGCCCTGTACCACACTCCTCAACAGATTGATGGCGGTCGAAGCCGCCGCCAGGCAGAGGATGTTCAGCCACTCGCGCCGGACGATCGCCCAGGCCTTTTCCATCACGCCATCACCTTCAGCCAGAAAGCCATAAGAAAATTGCGGCGGGGACTGTCGCCTTCAGGCGACAGCGGAAGCCGCATCCTCTTCTTTTTCTTTTGTTGGAAGGTGC
>Ga0187873_1002414_pt1 | contig 14223 bp, 10 predicted proteins | sample June2016WEW_16_1_2_FD_133012 | JGI IMG/M metagenome (GOLD analysis project Ga0187873, IMG submission 133012) | Peatland microbial communities from SPRUCE experiment site at the Marcell Experimental Forest, Minnesota, USA - June2016WEW_16_100 | ecosystem: Environmental > Terrestrial > Soil >... | reverse complement strand
GGCCATGCGCGAGACACCGATACCGTAGCAGCCCATGATGACGGGGCGGGTCTTGCCCTGGGCGTCCAAATAGCGGCAGTTCATCGCCTCGGAGTATTTGGCGCCCAGCTTGAAGATGTGGCCGACCTCGATGCCGCGCGCGGCCTGCAGCAGGCCGCGGCAACGGGGGCAGCCCTCGCCCTGCCTGGCCAGCTTGAAATCCCCAAACTCCGGCAGCGGGAGGTCGCGCCCGAAGTTGGCGTTGATGTTGTGGTAGTTGGTTTGGTTGGCGCCGCATTCGAAGTTGACACGGTTGCCCGCGTAGTGGTCGGCAATGATGCGGACGGAGGCGGGCAGCCCGAGCGGTCCGGCGTAGCCGACCTCCGCGCCGGTCAGTTCCTTGATGGTTTGCGGGGAGGCCAACCGGAGGACCTTGCAGCCGAGAAAGTTGGCCACCTTGACCTCGTTGACCTCGCAATCGCCGCGCACGGCGACCGCCACGACGCGGTCGTCGGCCCGGTAAACCAGCGTTTTGGTGGTCTTCCAGACCGGGATATTGAGGAACTGCGACAGCTTTTCAACGCCGATCAAGCCCTCGCCCAGGACGGCTTGCATCGGTTTGGGTTCGGGGTCCTGGGGGAATTCCTGCAAGCGGGACTGGGCCCGTTCCTGGTTGGCCGCGTAGTCGCAGAGGTCGCAGAACAGGATGGTGTCCTCGCCGGTGTCGGCCAGGACCATGAACTCCTGGCTGCCGCTGCCGCCGATGGCGCCGGGGTCGGCCTCGACGGCCCGGTAGCGGAAGCCAATGCGCTCGCAAATCCGGTGATAGGCCCGGCGCATGGCGTCGTAGGAGGCCTCGAGCCCCGCCTCGTCGGCATCGAAGCTGTAGGCGTCTTTCATGATGAACTCGCGGGCGCGCATCAGGCCGAAACGCGGCCGGATTTCGTCACGGAACTTGGTTTGAATCTGAAAGGCGCACTTGGGCAGGTCTTTGTAGGACTTAATCTCGCGCCGGAGGATGTCGGTGATGACCTCTTCGTGGGTCGGCCCCAGGCAGGCGGTGGCGCCGCGCCGGTCTTTGAAGGCGAACATGATGCCGTCCAGGGCGGTGTAGCGCTCCCAGCGGCCGGATTCCTCCCACAGCTCGCGCGGCTGAAGGGCGGGCATGAGCAGTTCGACGGCGCCGGCGGCCTCCATCTCTTCGCGCACGATTTGCGAGAGCCTGGCCAGCGTGCGGTAAAGCAGCGGCATATAGACATAAACGCCGGCGGAGAGTTGCTGGATGAAGCCGGCCCGCAGCATCAGGGAATGGGCGGCAGTTTGCGCGTCCTTGGGCGCCTCGCGCAGTGTCTTGCCCAGAAGTCTGCTTTGTTTCATGTGCGCCAGTGCAGTGCCTCAAACCCCGGCCCCCTGCAAGACAAAAACAGCAGGGGTCGCCCGTTGGCAGGGCTGATCCAGGATTCCCTCCAGAATGTAGGAGCCGACGTGAGGAGGCTCACTTCTTAAAAAGAGCAGCGATCAGAGCCTCCTTACGTCAGCTCGTACGCAATCTTGAATCGGTCCTGACCCGCTGGCCAATGGGCGGCCCGGTCCTAACTTCCCGGACGAGGCAGTGCAAAGTCAGGAACTGGACCCGACGGCCGTCGAATTCGCGGATGAAGGCCGGGTGGGCGTCGGTTGTTCTGTCTTTCGGCCCGCCAGGGTGTCGCGGAAGCGGGCGCTGGCGCCCAGCGTCGAAGAGCCGGTGGCCAGAACGCGCACGGTTGGGAAGTGATCGGCGGCGATCTTCAGAAGCTCAGAGGGGTTGGGGAGGCGGTGGATTTCATCCAGCACGATCCGTTTCCCCCGCAACGCTTGCAGAAAAGCTTCCGGATCCTCCATCGAGCGGCGCACACGCGGCAGCTCGCTATCGAAGTACTCGACATCGCCAAGCGATTGGGCCAGGGTGGTTTTGCCGGTGCGACGAACCCCGCGCAGCCAGAGCACCGACCGGTGGCGCCACCCGGCTTCGACGTGTTCAACCCAAAACGTGCGTTTTACCATACGCCAATAGAGTGGCGTTTGGTACAACTAAACGCAAGCCCGGTTGCAGGCGGCTGAGAGCAGCATCACTTTTTTTTGCTGCGACCCGGCGCGTCTTCGCGTAAATACATACCGCGAGGCCTATGGCACTGCGGCATATTCTCAATCCGAGCGCCTCTGGCACCGCCACCGGCGCCGAGCCCCACGCCGTGCCTTGGCGCATCGGCCCGACTCACACCCATGCGCGAGCGGTCGGACGAAAGGAAGCACCATGCGTCACTACTACATCATCGGCACCAAGTGGAAGCAGGGGGACGGCACCTACAAGAGCATGTTCCCCGAAATGCTGCGGACGAAATCCGTCGGCGTGGGCTACGCCTGGCGGTTCGATCTCGCCAGACTCTACGGCAAGCCCGAGGAGGAGATCTCGTCCGCACTTCAGCGTAAGGGGGAGCCCAGGCCTTCCTGGCGCACCCATAGCCTCTTCCTGAATTTGCGGCCAGGCGACATCGTCGCGGTCAAGGATTTCGCAGCGCCAAAAGGAAGGATACCCAGGCTGGTGATTCACCAGTACGCCGTTGTCCGCGCCAGAGCAGGCCGGATTTATCGCTACAGCCGAGGGGAGCTATCGCACCAAATCAGCGCGGACTTCCTGAACAGCGGGAGAGACCTTCAGGTCCAAATCGGTGGCTACGGCGAGACCATACACCGCCTGAGCAATCCAGAACACATCCGACTAATCTTCGCCCCCGTGCTTCGCCGGCTCTCACGGGCGGACGCCGTGGAACTCAACCAAACCAAAGCCGGAGCAAGACGCCGCGCAGCCAGACTAAAGAATACCCAGGACCAAGTCCGGCGCATGAAGAGAACGGTTCTGGCCACAGCGGAGCATAACAAACTCCAAAATCAGCTATACAATCACCTCGTCCAGGGGCATGGCGCAGAGGCTGTTCTTATGGAGCACGACCACACAGATTTGCAGCTCAGGACCGATAAGGCCACCACGCTTTACGAGGTGAAGCCATACCGCAACGCTATGGACTGCCTCAGGGAAGCCCTCGGGCAAATCTTGCGCTACGCTTGGCGTCTCAGCACCGACGCTGGGCCACCGGTGAAATTGGTGATCGTAGGGCCCTCCGAGTTGACAAGCGACGCAGACGATTTTCTGCGCTATCTTCAAAAACGCTTCGGCACAGGCCTGGACTACATGGCGCTCGCTCGCCTTGAGGCGCAGGGCAACGCAGAAACCAAACCGGAGAACTGATGATCCCTGGCGCCGACAACAAAAACGAAATCAGAATCGTGGAGGGCGCTGCCAAATGAAGCTCCTGCGAGATTGCTTCGGGAACGACGTGCGGCTCACCGCTGAACGGCTCGCCCACATTTTGGAACACCCGGAAATGACCGGGATGGAGTTGGAGATCGTGCGGGTGCTGCGGCAGCCGCGGTTGGTGCGCCGCTCGCTTTCCGATGCAGCCGTGCGGTTGTTTTATGAGTTTTACGCGCAGACGGTTCTTGGTGGCAGATGGCTGTGCGTTGTGGTTAAATGTGGCATGAACGATGCGTTTGTCGTCACGGCTTACCTGACGGACAAACCGAAAGCCGGAGAGGACTTATGGCCGAAAAAGTAAAAGTTTGGTTCGATGCAGAGGCAGATTATCTCGAGGTGCGCTTCACGGATGCCCCTGGATATATGAAGGAAACGAAACACGATGCCGTGATGGAACGTGTGGACGCTCAAGGGAAGATCGTCGGTTTCAGCATCCTCGGGGTAAGCCGCTTCACCAAAGAGAAGCCGTTGGACACGGAGCTAACGGCGGCTTAAAGGTCAATTTCAGAGCTTGTCCTTTTTCAAACGGAGTTGTTTCTCCTAAGGCTTTTGGCTCAAGAGCGCCGGGTCGATCAGGCGGGTCCAACGGTCTTGTTCGGCGATAGGGATGAGGCCGCGCTGGACTTTGAGCCAGGCCATGTCGCGCAGCGAACGCCAGCCGAGCTTGCGGGCGGCCTGGCGGAGTTCGTCGGTGCGCAGGCCGGGCCGGATGAGGCCGGACAGGGCCTCGTTGAGGAGGAAGAAGTCGTAGATGGCGATGCGCCCGCGGTAGCCCTTTTGATTGCACTCGACGCAGCCGCGGCCTTTCCAGGCCCTGACCTCTGCCGGTGGAATGGAGAGGGCGGCGGCCATTTCTTCGCGCGCGCTTTGGGGGATGGCCAGGTCGGGTTCGGCGCAGTGGCGGCAGATGCGGCGGGCCAATCTCTGGGAGATGCTGCACACGAGGGAAGCGGCGATGAGGTAAGGCTCGATGTGCATTTCGAGCAGGCGGGTGAGGGCGCCGATGCTGTCGTTGGTGTGGAGGGTCGAGAAGACCAGATGGCCGGTCTGGGCGGCGCGCACGGCGATTTCGGCGGTTTCGAAGTCGCGGATTTCGCCGATGAGCACGACGTCGGGGTCGTGGCGCAAAACGGAGCGGAGGCCGGTGGCGAAGGTGAGGCCGATTTGGTCGCGGACCTGGATCTGCACGGCGCCTTCGAGTTGGTATTCGATGGGGTCCTCGAAGGTGATGAGCTTGCGGTTTTCGTCGTTGGCCTGGGCCAGGGCGGTGTAAAGGGTGGTGGTCTTGCCGCTGCCGGTAGGGCCGGTGAGCAAGACCAGGCCCTGGGGCAGGCAAGTCAACTGGGCGAAGACGGCTTCCTGGTTAGGCTCCATGCCCAGTTGGCTGAGGTCCAGGAAGAGGCTCTGGCGGCCGAGGATGCGCAGGCAGACCGCCTCGCCGTACTTGGTGGGCACAACGGAGACGCGCAGGTCGTACTCTTCCTCGCCGGTTTTCATGGCGATGCGCCCGTCATGGGGCAGGCGTTTTTCGGCGATGTTCAGGCCGGCCATGATTTTGAGCCGCGAGACGACCGCCGGATGGAGCAGGCGGATGTCGGGGGGCAGCGGGACGGTTTCGAGCATGCCGTCCACGCGGTAGCGCAGGCGGATCGAGTTGGCGTAAGGCTCGATATGGATGTCGGTCGCCCTGAGCCGCAGGGCTTCCTGGAGGATCTGATCCACGAAGGCCGACACGGTGGCTTCGAGGGCGGAGTCGGTTTCCTTGCCCTGGACGTCGAAAACGATTTCCTGGTTGAGTTCGCCGGGGCCGCGTTCCTCGCGGAGTTTTTGAATGGTTTCGGCCCCGAGGCCGAAGTGTTTTTTGGTGACGGCATGGATGGAGCTGGGGGCGGCCAGGACGGCCCGGAAGGGTTTGCCCAGGACCAGGCGCAGGGCCGGCTCGACCTGGCGCGGCGGTTCGCTGAAGGCCAGGACCAGTCCCTCGGGCTCGACGGCGACCGGCAGGAGGTGGTAGTGGAGGATGAACTTGATGGGAACCAGGTCGAGGGTCTCGCGGCCCAGGTCCAGAGCGGCAGGGTCGACGAATTCGAGATGGTTGACGGCGGCCAACGCCCGCCAGGTGTCTTCTTCGGAGGCGAAGTTCAGGTCCACGATCGCGCGGTGCTGGGGCAGGTTGAGCCGCCGTTGGCGCCGCCGGACCTGTTCGAGTTGCTGCTCGGTGAGCTTGCCTTGGGCCAGGAGGAGGTCGCCGGCCTCTCTTTGCAGTGGCGCCGGGGTCCCGTTCATTTTATGGGCACTTTCATTCGAGTCTTGGCATTCAACGGCAGCAGGTTGGTTTGCGCGGCCGGGTTGGTCAAGGTCAGGGAGCTGATCGAGGCGTCGGCAGCAAACAGGTTGGCGGTGACATTGGAGCCCACTTGGGCCACGAGAATGGCATCGCCCAGCTTGACCATGGTTCGCTTGGGCCCATCGGCGGTCTGGTAGAAGCCGAGGTAAGTCAACTCGATGTCGCGGGTCGTGGGGGGCGGGGACGGGGGTTGGACCGGGTTGAAATGCTGGGTAAAGAAGGGGTTGAGCCCGTTGGTTTGGGCGGGGGTTTTTGGCCAGGCGTCGCGGGCAAAGAGCCGCTGGAGGCGGGCGGCGGGCAGCAGGCTTGGAGGGGAGCCGGGCCGGGATGGGATTTCGCGGAAACCCGGACCCTTGCCCCCCAGGCCCGTGAGGGCCAGGTAAAGGAGCAACCACAGGCCGGCATGAACCAGGATGACGAAGGAGCGGTTCCGCAAAAGGTGGGCGGCAGCGGGTCTCATGCCTACTCCTGGAAGACGAAACCGACGACGCGCAGGGCGACCCGGATTTCGTCGGGTTTGTCCGGGGACTGCTTTTTGATGATGAGCCGGTCCAGCAGGAGGGGGAGTTTGCCGGGTGGGGCATTGGTGAAACCGGCGGCGCGGAGTTCCTCGCCGCGCAGTGGCAGGCTCTGGATGAGACGCAGCACGTTGGCGACGGGCCCGACGACCTCGAGTTGCAAGGGGATTTGGGCCAGGCGCCCCGCGGCATCCGGTGACGGAACATTGGTGAAGACCAGGGGCGATTCCAGGGCCTGGATGGAGGTGACCTTGCATTGGAGGGCAGTGACCAGGAGCCCATCCACCAGGGACAGGGCGGGCCAGAGGAGGGCCGGCTGCTGCACATCGATAGTATATTCGGGAAAGCCCGCCAGCACCGCCGGTTCCAAAGCGACCTGCTGCGCTTTGGACAGGCTGCTCAGCTCGTCCATTTTCTTGCCGCGGTCGTTTTCAAACTCAACGAGTTGGAAGGGGGGGGTCATTTTTGCGCGCAGGGCGGGGCTCAACTCGAAGCGGGCCGTTGCTTGTTTCCTGGCATCCCGCAAAGCAGCCAGGGCCTGGCGCGTTTGGTCGAGCTGGTTGGTGATGCGCTGGAAATCGAGGGCCACGGCGTTGGTCTGGTCCAACGCCGCGGTAAGCCGGCCCCAATACTGCCTCAGGCTGTCTTCGATGCCATCGGCGCGGTGGGCCAGCGGCAGGAAGACCAGCAGGTAATAAGTTGCCAGCGCGGTGCCGGCAAGCGGGACCACAGCGCCGCGTTTGTATTCCCGGAAGGGCCTCATTGATGCGGTCCTGTCTTGGGGAGCGGGGACGGCCCGCGAAGAGCCGGCGGTCTTTTGAGCGGCAGCGGTCGCTCGAAGTCGGTCGCGGCAAAATCCAACTCGAGCGCAAAATGCCGGTCCGGGATAATCACTTTGGAGTCAGCCAGGCTCCGGCGCTGGTCGTCGGAGAGCAGGTCCACCCTGGCGAAGAGGGGCTGGCGATTCAAGTCGCTGACTAAGTCGCTGAGCATGCCGCGGGCAGTCTCCGGGTATTCGGGCACACACAATTCGGCGATAAACCCGCGCGTTGCCGGGGGGGCATTGGTGGCGGCAGCCGAGGCAGGCCCAGGGGCAAATTCGGCAAAGAGCGGTTTGGCCGGGAGGTTGGTGCCGGCCGGTTTGTTGGTTGAGGCCAGGGCGGGGCCGCGGAAGTAGGTCTGCTGGTCGGCCAGCAGGACGTACCAAAAACTGCGGTTGCTGCGGGATTGCTGGAGCAGGGCCAGCGTGTTCAAGGCGTCCAGGGTGAACTGCTGCCGGGCCAGGAGCGGCCGAAGGTCTTCGTATTGGGCCAGCAACTGGGCGGTCAGGAGGTTGTTGGTCCGGACGCTTTCCTGGCTGGCCTGGACCTTGGCCACCAGGGCCTTTCGAGCGAGCGTGGCCCTTATATTCTGCCAGGTGCCCAAGGACAGGAGCAGGAAACAGGCCAGGGCCAGGGCCACGCTGGCCGACTCGATGCGCTGGCGGGCCAGGCGCTTTTGCCAGTTGGCGCGGTAATCCTCGGGCAGCAGCGAAACGGGTTGAGCGCTGTGGCCCAGCGCCTGGAGAGCGGTGCCGAAGGCCACCTCGAATCCCTTGGCAGGGCAGACCGCCTCGGGCTGGCTGGGCTTGGGCCAGGGATGAAAACTCAGCCCCGCCTCGGTTTCCAGGTACTCGAGCAGACCGGGCTGGTCAAAGCCGCCGCCGCTGGCGATAAGCTCGAAGGAAGCGACCTCGGCGGCCAGCGGGGGATTATGCTCAAACCAGCCGTTCAACTGGCGCTTCAATTCGGCCACCCAGCCGTCCAGGACGACGGCGAATTCCCGGCAGGCCGCCTCGCCCTTGAAGAGGTTGCGCTCGCGTTTTATGGACTCGGCCCTCTCTTCGGAACAGGCCAGGACGCGGGCCAGGGAGCGGGTCAGGAAATCGCCGCCCATCTGGAAGCTGGTTACGAAAGCGGCCCGGCCCCCCAGGAGGATGACCAGAATCGTGGACTGCGCGCCAAGATGGGCCAGGATGGCCCGCGATGAAAGCGGGCTCATGGCGCGGTAGGCATTGACCAGGGCGCTGGCCGTCGTGGTCACTTCGCAGAGATCTTCCTGCTCGATTCCCAGCCCCATGATCCGGTTTCGAACATCCCCTTCCTGGCTGAGCGTCACCCAGAACTGCTGCCGGTTGTTGGCGGCAGTCTCGGTCCGCACAAAGTCATAAACGATGCGGGTCTCGCTGACGCCGCTCAGCTTGACGATTTCATTATGGATAAGGTGCTTGACCTCGCTTTCGGGCGCCGGAGGCAGCTCGATGGTCTGGGAGATAGACAGGTCCTGGGGCAGGACCAAGGCCACCGGCGGCCGGCCCCAATCTGCCAGGGTCCCCTCCAGATGGGCCTTGGTTTCATCCGCTGAGACGAGACCCTCGGCTTGCAAATCGATGAGTTCCTCTTTGAGGATGCGCAAGCGGCCAAAGTCGCTTTCTGCCAGCAGCAGCTTGAGGGAGCGGCTGCCGGCATCCAACGCCAGGACTCGCCGAATCGGGGGTTTGACCCGGCCAAGCTCTAATCTGGAGAGGAAGTTGGGCACAGACTCGAAAGGCAAGTCGATTTCGCGCGACTATGGTGGCTGCGCGGCGGCATTGGTGGTGAGCGGGCTCAGGGGCGTCAGGCTGGCCGGGCTCAGGGGCGTCAGTTTGGCCGAAGGGGCGTTAGTCGGCGGCGGGTTGGCCGGCGGCGGGCTCGCGGGAGCCGCGTTGGTCGGCGCCGCATTAGTCGGCGGCAGGCTCACGGGGGGCGCGTTGGTTGGCGCCGCATTAGTCGGGGACAGGCTCACGGGGGGCGCATTGCTCAGCGCCAGAATGGGCCGAGGCAGACTTGCCGGCAGCTCACTGGTTGGCAGCGGATTGACCGGGGGCGGATTGGTCGGGAACGGATTGATCGGGAGCGAGTTTGAGGAAGTACCGGCGTCATCATAGACGAGGAACTCGCCGGTGTCTTTGACGATGGTGGCGGTGACGAAGATCAAAAGGTAACGCGGGGTATCCACCTCGGTGCGGCGGCGGAAGAGGATGCCCACCAGGGGCAGATCGCCCAGGACGGGCACCGACTCGACATAGGTGGAGCGCTCGCGCTCGAGCACGCCGCCCATGACCACGGTTTCGCCCGACTTGACCACCATGCGGGTGGAAATTTCCTCGGTCCGGTATTGCGGGAGACTGATGTTGAAGGCGCTCTGGACTTGGCCGGAGGCATTGAGTTGGCTGAGCGTGGCGTAAGTGACCAGCTCGACGTCGGTGTTCACGCGGGGGTTGAGGGCCAGGAGGATGCTCTTGCCGTCGCCGCTGATGCTGGCCAGCACGTTCAGTTCGGCCCCGGCGACGATCTGCGTCGGCTTGCCGCTGGGCACAAAAGAGGATGAGGTGTAGTACTGCTGAACAATGGGCAGGACTTGGTATTCCTCGTAGTAGTACTGGACCAGGCCGTTGCTGATGCGGGAGGGGCGGTTGTTCAGGACCGTGAGGCGCGGGGCGCTGAGGGTCTGGCTCTCGCCGCTTTGCTCGAGGGCGCTGATGGTGGCGCTCAGGTCCCCGGCCCCCAGGACCTTGGCGAAAGTCTCCTGGATGCCGATGCCCACCGCCGGGGTGGCGGCCCCGCCCGCCGCTATCGTCTGCGGGAAGTTCTGGCTGTCCACTATGCCGGTAAAGTCCCGGGGCAACCCCGTTTGATTGGCATTGCGGCCCGTCTCCCACAGGACGCCCAATTGCATGAAGGCCGGTTTGGAGATCGTGACGAATCGGGCCTCGATCAACACCTGCTGAATGGGCTGATCGAATTCGCGGATGACCCGCTCGAGCATCTCGAGCATCTCCGGCGTCCCGCGCGCCATCACCAGGTTGCGCTCATAATCGATATAATGTGTCAGCGCGTTGGTGCCGCTGGCCTCCAAAATCTTGATGGCCTTCTCCAACGAGGGCATTTCCGGGGCCTGGTCGTTGACGAAGTTCATGAGGCTCGTGGTGTCAACGACATTCGTGAGCGTGGGGGCTTTCGTTACGGTATGAGTAAGGTCCTTGGGCCCGAACTGGGCCGGGAGAATAAAGCCTTTGCGCAGCCGATAGAACCGCGTCTCTTCCATAATATGCTTGGGGTCTTTGGCATCCACCACCCACACCAGCTCCGGGCCGGTCTGGAACTGCAGGTCGTAATTCCGGGCGATATAGCGGAAGAACTCGCTCAATTTCACCTTGTCCAGATGCACGCTCAGGACCTGTTTGAGGGCCGGGAGCGATTTGTCGGCCACGATATTGATGCCGGCGTCCTGGCTCAGGCGCACCAGGATGGTTTCCAGGGGGACATTGTCCAGTTGAACGGTGACTTCCTTCTCGAGAGCCTTGAACATGCGGCCCTTGACGCTCTCGAAATCGAACAGGGGCCCTTGCTCGTGGATGGTCTTGCCGTAGTTATCGGGAAAGTAAGGCGTGTTTTCGATCCGGTCGACCGCGTCGCGCACGTCCTTGCGGGGCGGCAGGCCGCGGTCCTTTTGCTCCGTCAAGAGGCTCTTGAAGGTGGGATTGAAAACGGAGTTCTTGGCGTCTATTTCGCGGATCTTGTCTTCCAGGGCCTGGGCCCGGCGGAGCTGGGCCTGCTGGTCCACCCAAACATGCACCCGCATGACGATGGGGTTGTTCTTGTTCTGTTGCCACAGCAAAAAGGCCTTGGTCTGCGCCTCTTCCCATCGATCCTGGCGCGCCAGTTCCATGATCTCCTTAATCTCCTGATCGTGGCTTTTGCTGAAAACCACCTTCGGCGGTTTGGGCGGCGGCGGGGGGGGCGATGGGGAGGGCGGTGGAGAGGGTGGCGAATGCTGGCAACCGCTCATGGCAACCAGCATGAGCACAATCGCTGTCACCGCTTTCGACGGGATGGTCAGCCGGTTTTGTGAAAGCATGAGATAGTGCAGTTACCGTACTTGACGCCAGTTTAGACCAGACAATTCACGCGCGGAAGCAAAATCTGAGCCGCCCCTGGAGACCGCAGTTCAAAGGCGTCCAGCACGGGTCGAGGGTCGAGGGTCGAGGGAACAAAGTGCCACCCCTCGACACTCGACACTCGACACTCGCCCCTCGACACTCGGATACCGGACGGCGTATGAACCCGGGGTCTAAACAGAAATATTGTCTCGGCGCGGGTTTGCGGGCAAGCTCGGGGCGTCGCATGAATATCAATGCTCTTACTTTGAAGTCACTGCTGGCCGGCGGCATTCTGCTGGCCGGATGCACTGCCGGCCTGGCCGGAGAATGGCCGCAATATCGGGGCCCGCAAACAGCGGGTGTGTCCGCAGAGAGAATTACCTGGTCTGCCCAGGCCCCCAGGTGGCTGTGGCGGGTGCCGGCGCCGTCGGGGTTCAGTTCTTTTGCGGTTTCCCAAGGCAAGGCCTTCACCGTCGTGTCTCGGGACCATGGCGGCGCGCTCTCCGAGGTCTGCGTGGCGCTGGACGCCAGGACGGGCAAGGAGCTTTGGGCCACGCCGACGGGCGTTGCCAAATACCAGGGCGGCGGGGATAGTGGAACGGACGACAATAAGGGAGGCGACGGCCCGCGTTCCACGCCCGCCGCCAACGCGGGCCGGGTTTTTGTCTATTCGTCGGACCTGGTGTTGCACTGCCTCGAGGCGGCCAGCGGCAAACCGCTCTGGAAGAAGGACATCGTTGCCGAATTCGGGGGCAAGAACATCGGCTGGAAGAGCGCCATGTCGCCGTTGTTGGACGGCGAGCTGCTGTATGTGGCGGGCGGGGGCGCCGGCCAATCGTTGCTCGCCTTCGACCAGGCCTCGGGGGCGCTCGCCTGGAAAAGCGGGGCCGACGACATCACCCACGCCACGCCTGTCCTGGCGACCCTGGATGGCGTGCGGCAGGTGATCTACATGATGCAAAGCGGTTTGGTGGCCGTGGAAGCCGCCACCGGCAAGCCGCTTTGGAGATTCGCCTTTCCTTATAGCACCTGCACCGGCTGCTCGCCTGTGGTCGAGGGCGACCTGGTCTTCTGCACCGCCGGCTACGACATCGGCGGGGCAGTCTGCCAGGTCGTCAAGAACGCCCAAGGCTTCCAGGCCAGGGAACTTTGGCGCATCAAAGGCAACAATGCCGCCGCCAGCCTCTGGAGCACACCGGTCTGCAAGGATGGCTATCTCTACGGGATGATCAGTTTCAAAAAATTCGGCCGCGGCCCGTTGAAATGCGTGGACCTCAAGACCGGGCAGGTCAAATGGGAGCAGCCCGGCTTTGGGGCCGGACAGGTGCTGCTGGCCGGCGACAAGCTGCTGGCCCTGGCCGATGATGGCCAACTGGTCCTGGTCGAGCCCTCTCCCAAGGCCTACAAGGAAGTTGCCCGCATCAAAGCCCTCGCCGGCAAATGCTGGAGCACCCCGGCTTTGAGCCACGGCCTCCTCTACATCCACAGCACCAAAGAAAGCGCCTGCTTCGACCTCTCGCCGGCAACGGAGTAGAAGCGCCCGGCTGGGGGGGTGCCATTAAAACTGTCGGTCAACTCCGGGCGCCTCTTTGCCCCGAAGGGGCTTCCGAGAATAGCCCGGCGTTTCAACGCCGGGTGAGCGAACCGAAAGAGTAGGTCCGTCCCGAAGGGACGCCTGAAAGCAAGGTGTATTCTCAGCCGTCCCTTCGGGACGAGAGTCCCTTTTCTTGCCTCCCCGGCGCACTGAAACGCCGGGCTATTATCAGATGTCCCTCCGGGACAAAACCTCCGGGGCGCATGCCCGACGCTGTTAATCGCACCCCGGCTGTGGAGCGCGCTCGACCTGTCCCTTATTCCGGCGATTGGCTTTGATCTTGCTGCCAGGCTGCCTCGGATTGTGACTGCGATGAAAAGAGTCTGTTCGAGTTTGGCGGCGGCGAGCCTGGTTTGGCTGCCTTGGGCCTCAGCCGGCGAACGAATCAACCAGGAGGGCCGCATCCTGGGTTCCCCGCCCGTGGTGACCGATGCCGTCCTTTTCAATACGCCGGCAGCGGATGCGATTGTGTCGGCGATGCAAATTTTCCCGGTCACCAATGCCTGGAATGAGGACATTTCCCGCCGGCCACTGTTGGCCAACTCGGATGCCATGATGGCGCAGATCATCTCGGACCTTGGCTCCAGCCGGCGCTGTTTGCGTGGATTCTTCGAGATGAATTTCGTGCTGGCGCCCGATTCGCAGCCGCTGGCGCCCATTGCTTTGGTGACTTATCCCGAGGAATCCGACCCCGGGCCCTACCCGATCCCTTCCAATATGCCAATCGAAGGCTGGCCGATCGCGTCGGAGACGATCGGGCTGACGCTCCTGCAATGGCAGCAGAACGTGAACGACTCGACCAGCGACCGCCATGCGATTATCGTGCAGCCGGGGAACGGGTTTGCCTGGGAGACCTGGCAAACGGTGCTGACGGGCGGCGACTGGCAGGCCGCCAACGGCGCAAAGTTCGATCTGAAGAGCAACGCCCTGCGGCCAGCCGGCTGGACCTCGGGCGATGCGGCGGGCCTGACGATGTTTCCCGCGCTGGTGCGTTACGACGAGTGCCAGCGCGGCATGGTCGAGCACGCTTGCCGCCTGGTGGTCGCCAGGTCCCGCCAGGCCTGCATTTATCCCGCGACACATTATGCGAGCTCCGACACCAGCGTAAACCGCCCGGCCATGGGCCAGCGGCTGCGGCTAAAGTCGAGCTTCGTCATCCCCGCCGGCTGGGCCAACGAGGAAAAAGCGGTTCTGCTTGGGTTGAAGAAGCACGGCGCGATGGTGGCGGACAACGGCGGCTTTTTCTCAATCTCCATCACGCCCGATGATCGCTGGGCGGCCAATGCGTTCGACCACCTGTCGAGCATCGGTGTCACCAACTTCGAAGTCATCCAAACAACCGGGCCGAATGAAGGCCCACGCTCGCCCGGCGCCCCAACCGCCAGTGCCGGGGCGGATCGCTCCGTGGCGCCGGGCACAGCGGCCACCCTGCAAGGATTTGTGACCTACACCGGCAACCCTCCCGCGGTGCAG